>Ga0209417_1003039_pt1 | contig 23647 bp, 33 predicted proteins | sample RifGroF2_FD_184002 | JGI IMG/M metagenome (GOLD analysis project Ga0209417, IMG submission 184002) | Groundwater microbial communities from Rifle, Colorado, USA - Groundwater F2 (SPAdes) (version 2) | ecosystem: Environmental > Aquatic > Deep subsurface > Groundwater | place: Rifle, Colorado... | reverse complement strand
TGAACATCGAGCGAGAAGGCAGCGCCGCAGGCTGGGCAGGAGGTTTTCACGCAGGCACCTCAAGCTGCACGCGGCGCATGAAGGCATGCAGCCGTGCGGTTTGGGGGGGGGCGAGCCGCAGATCCTGATCGCCGACGCTGATGAACAGATTGTTCTGGTCGTCGATGTCGATGCTGAACACTTCGTCCCCCGCAACAGATGCCAGATGTGCGACTTTTGTTTCACTTTCGACATGATGCGCAGTCGCTTCGGCAGCGCAGCGCAGGGCCGTCTCTTTTCCTGTGACTACCGTGTCGCCGGTCTGCTGTGCGGCCGGTGTAACAACCAAGGTGTTCCACCGGCTGTCGAGGTGGTATTGACGGTTTCCGCGCTTGCCTTCACCGCGAACCTTTTTGCCGATGAGGCGCATGTTCGCCAGCGTTTTGCGGATGTGCTTTTCCGTTTCTTCCGGGTCATCTTTCAGCACGCGCTTGACCAGTTCGTCTTCGCTGATGCCGGGCGATGCGAGGATCAGGTTGTAGAGGGTTTGATTCAGCGCGCTGGGTTGCGCCCCTTTGCCTACGCCAGTGGATTTGGTCATGGTTTGTTCCTGTTCTGTTGAAGCGGCCGGCCGCACCTCTTCCCTGCGGACCGAAGCCTTTTCGTCCAGGGCGCGCTGCCAGTTGCGGTTGTTGATCTGATGGAACGAGAGCGGGTTGCCCACTGCGCCCGTCGGCCAGTACACGGTCTGTTTGCTTCCGCCCTTGGTGATGGCGCAGCTGTTGATGGTGGCCGGTAGGCTGTGCTGCATCTGGTCCAGCACCAGGCTGAGCGTTTCAGGCAGCAGGCCTGTCTTTTCCACAAGGGTGTCGAAGGGCATGGGCTTCTGCGAATCGCATCCGGCCAGCATGGCGAGGATCTTCTGGTGGGTAAGGTCAGTGAGCATGGCCAGCCTTCCTTGCGTTGTAGAGGAAGGCGATGCCGGACATCATGTCGGCCTCAAGCACGGCCACGTCGCCCTTCTCAATCTCGCCAGCCGTGTGCAGGCCGATCAGGTAGCCCTGCAGGCGTCCGACCGCTGCGTGGGCTTCTGCCTCGCTGCCGGTTGCCACAGCCTGGCTGATGCCGTTGCGCAGGCTCAGCATCATGTCGTACTGCTCGTATTGGACAAGGCGGCTCATGCCATCCTCCCAACCTGATGCGGATTCGGCGCAGGCACCACCCACTTGATCTGGCACCCGTGACGGTACACCCATCCGTAGCGACGTTCGCCGTGCTGGCTGCGCTCGTATGCCAGCACGATGCCTTCGAAGAGGTCGCACATGGCGTTGTGCTTGACGATGATGCACGGCTGCTCTGTGTCGCCTTCCACGCGCTGCACCTTGATGCCGTTCACCTTGAGCCAGCGCACGCAGTAGTCGGCCACCTGCGCGAGTTGGAGGCGTTCCACGGCGTTCACGGCGTCACCTGCGCGATGATGGTGCTGGTGTGTTCGTTGCACGTCACGAACACGCCGCCGACATTGACCAGCCCGCCGTTCATGCACTGCACCAGCTTTTCGTTGGCGAGTGACAGGTCCATGTAGTGTGCGACGTAGGTGCTGGCTTGGTCTGCTGCGCCCGCCAGCACCAGGACAACCACGGCAGCGATCAGCGCCCAGTGCAGCGGGGCGCTGCGCTGTTCGAGGTCGGCCATGAAGGCGTTTTCCTGCGCTGCTTGTTGCTGTGCGCGTATGCGGGGGGCGTGGTCGATCATGATTTACCTCCCTGCATTTCAGCAACGCGCGGCGCGATCCAGACTAGGAAACGCTGGAGAGCGTCTCCAGCGTCCTCATCCGATGCTGCCTCCGGAATGCCTGGGACGAGCAACGTCACTCCGTCATAGGCGTGCCGGGCAACATTGCGGATCAGTTCGCGCAGTGGCTTCGCTGGTCCGACCGCGACTTGAATCGCACCCTCCGGAACTTTTCGGCCAAACCGAATCTGGCCGCTTCTGTAGCAATAGGCGATCATGGCGTTCTCCTCAGAGTTCCTTGATGACGTCGGCGGTGATCTTGTCCGCGCCGATCTCGGCGGCAAGGTTCAGGGCGCTGGTCACCAGGTTGTTCACGGTCAGCGGGTAAACCATCGAGACGGCCTTGCCTGCGCCCTTGTTGCGGGTCAGGCGGGCGCGCATGGCGTCGTAGGCGTCTTTGGCGATCAGTTCGTCCACGTTCTTGCCGATGCGCTTGAACTTGAGTGCCAGGTACTCTTCCAGGTTGCGATCCAGCGGGGCCAATTCGGCCACTTCGCAGCGGCGGATCACTTCGCGCGCCTCGTAGTGCACGCGCTCGTCCAGCTTCATCTTCAGCTCGGGCTGGCCGACCATGACGATGCTGAGCAGTTTCTTGAAGCCGTCTTCCAGTTCCCAGAAGCGCTTGAGGTACTTGAGGGTCTGGATGCTGAGGTCGTGGGCCTCTTCGAGAAGCAGGCAGTGCACGTTACCGGCGCGGCTGGAATCCTTGAGCAGGCTTTCGACCTTGCGGGCCTTGGCTTCGAGACTGCGCGGGATCTTCTCGCCTTCGCGCAGGTCGCCGATGATGGCCTCGCAGATGCCGCCTGCAGTCATGGTGCCCTTGTCGATCAGGCGCGGCTGGATCAGCACGATCAGCTGGCTGTCGCGCTGCACGCGGTCGATCAGATCGCGGCGCAGTACTGTCTTGCCCGCGCCGGATTCGCCCACCACGGCCAGCATGCCGCCGTGCTTGGCCGTGCTGTACATGGCTTCGCGGATGTAGCGCTGGTCTGCGCTGAGGAACACGTCGGCGGCGGACTGCACGTCGTCGATGAATGGGTCGCGGAGGATTGCAAATTGTTTCTTGGCGTTTGGACTGAGCATTTCGATCTCCAATGGTTCGATTTCAGGTTTCAGGTGGCCGGACTGCTGGCCGAGGTGTACGTTGACGGGGTGGGCGCAGCGGGCGGAATCGGCATCATCCACTTCCCACACCAAGGCGATATCCACCTCGTCCACGTCATGGCGGCGCAGCAGTTCTTCGGTCTGGCGCTTGATGCTTTCGGCAGAGGTGAGCTTGGGCCAGACGCCCCAGTTCATGATCTGCGTGGCTGCGGAGAGCGACAGCGGCTTGCCGTCGACACCGCGCCCCTCTTGCTTGATGGAGGCGGCCCATTCGGACTGGCGGATACCAAGGCGTGCCAGGACGCCTTTGAGTTTGAGCGGCATGTATTGGGCCTCCTGCGGTTTAAGAATGGTCGCGGTGCGCATGGCGTACCTCCGACTCACTGTGGTTTGCGTTTCCGGTTTTCATTGCTACAATCCCTCCGTCGTCGTTACAAAGCCGCTTTCGCGGCACCCTTATGGCCGGGCTGCAACCCGGCCATAAATCTTTTCAGCCAACCAACCGCAGCACCGGCGCCGCGAACTTCCCATCCAGGTGATCCGCCGCTTCCTGCAGCTTCTCTTCCATGATTCCGTCCGGGTACCACTCGACCAGGTGCGCCCGATCCTCAGCCGTAACCGGCCTTCCCAGCATGCTGCGCAGGCGCATTGAGGCTTGGGTGTGGGTGAGTGGCTTGATCTCGACGTGGATGGGGCTGGGCACGTTCAGGCGTTCGCCAGGGCGATCCATGAACGATGGCGCTGCTACGTCCTTCAGATGCGAGTGAGCATCCAAGCCGCCAAACGGGACGGCGTTCTTGTTCTTGGCCTTTTCGATTTCTTCGATTGATAGCCCTGCATAGGCGGCCTGATCGGCGGCCTTGCCCGCCGTCTCGATGACGGTATCGGGGCGAGATTTGTATTCTTCACCGTAAACGGCGCCGTCGGCGCGGAAGCCACCAGCATCAGCAGCAACGGGAGAAACGATGTGGGTGGTTTCTTCATTCTTGTAGTCCGTAACGGTTACCAGCACTTGGTTTTCGCCGTACACCAGGGGCGATACCTTAACCATCGCGCCGAAGAATACGCCGGGGATATGGCCCACGTCGTAATGCAGGCGCTGCTTGGGGCCGGGGTGTTTGAAGCTGATGGTCAGTTCCTGGTCTACCTTGCGCTCGATGTTGTCGGCAGAGAGCAGCAGGCGGCACAGGTCTACCTGCGGCAGGATGCGCAGCTGCTCGCGGCGGATCATCTGCCACAGGGCATAGCGCGCCGTTGGCTCAGCCATGTATTTGCGATGCAGGCGCGCGTCGTAGTTGGGGATGGCGTCGGCGTTGTAGGCGTTGTACCAGCCCTCGGCGGCGGCGTTGAGCTGGTCCACGTTCTCGACCGGCTCGTACATCAGGCGGCTTTCAAACAGGCATTCGACACGGTTGTTGCCGTTCTCAACGGAGCCCTTGGCGCGGGGGTTCTTGGCCTTGTGTTCGATGGCCTCGACCTGCAGGGCGCGCAGCGCGTTCTTGATCGCACCGGCTGTGTTGGCGCTGCCCTTGTCCCAGTACAGCATTTGCGGGACTCCGTGCATAACGCGGCCTTCCTGCTTGTTCCAGCAATACAGCAGGAAGTCGAACAGGTTGGCCTGCGTCTCACCCTTGGCCTGGTAGTAGCGCACGAGGGTGGTGTTGCTGAAATGGTCGGTGAGGACGTAGCGCCACACCTTGAGTTTGAGCTTGGCAACGTTCTCCAGCTTGTTCTTGTAGAACTCGTCTTCCTGGATGATGCGTTGCTTGCCGTCCGGCATGTAGTAGATCAGGCACAGCGACGGGTCTACCTGGTGCACATGGTTGGGATGCAGCGAACGCATGGACTGTGCGGCGCGGTCCAGGCGCTGCGATGCCATGTTCATCTGGTTGGCCTTGAGCAGCGCGTTGACGCGGCTGTTGGAGACGGTGATCTCGCGGCCGTTCTGCGATAACAGGGAGACGGCGGTTGGCGTGTGCATGGTAGCCTTGCCGTTCTTGCGCTGGCCGATGCGCAGCGTGGCGCACACGTCGGTCAGCACGGCCATGTCCTGCGAGGTTGTGCCGCAATCCGAGCGCGTCTTGCGGCCGCTGGACCAACCCACCTCTTTCAGGCGGTTGTAGACCCGGCCTCTTCCCCATTGGTACATCTCGGCGAAGGCATCGATCATGGCCGAACGCTCGCCATGCGGCGCTGCGTCCAGAAGGCACGCGAGTTCGCGCAGGGCGTCCTGTACCTTGAGGGTTGCTGGCTCGTTCATCGCCATGATCGCCCCTTACTTGCTAGCCTTGGGTTGAAAGGCTTCAACGTCCAGCATCGGGCGGGCTTTTTCCTTGTAGCCGATGAACACCTCTTCACAGGCCGCCATCACCTCGGCCAGCCTGCCCGCGATCTGGCTCACGCCGTCGTAGTACACGACCGCCATTGCCTCAATGGCGGCATCGCGATCTTCTTCGCCGAACTCTTCGGTCAGGATCGCATCGCGCATGGCATCGAGCTTGTCGAGCGCTTCGAGCGCTCCAGCCGCATGACGTGTGGTTTCGATGGCGATCTCGGTTGCGCGCGGATGCCAATCACCGGCACGGTTTTGCAGCTTGTGCAGCTGCTTCTCGACGCTGTTGAGCTTCTCGTCTTTCTTCCTGATGATCGTGCCTTGGGCCTCGTAGTCGGCCTGCAGCTCGGCTTTGGCCTTGGTCAGCTCTTCCTTTTCCTTGGCATGCTTGGCGATGATCTCTTCGGCCAACTCGATGAACGAATCCTTGTCACCCAGCTTGGCGACCTCGATCAGCGCGGCCTGTTGGTCTTCTGGCAGTTTGCGCAGTTGGCGCAGTTCACGGTATCCGGCACCGATGCGGGTGAGGCTTTCCATCGCATCCTCGCCGAAGACGCGGAGGTTCATCAGGTCTTCATCGATCTTGTTGGCGGAAGTCCCGAGCAACTCGCAATATTCGGCCCAAGTCCCGACGAGTCGGGTATTTTCGCCGTTAGCCAAAACGATGGTTTTGCCCGCCAAAGCCTTATAAAGCTTGCTTTCCTTGATTTCGCGGAGCTTTGACAAACCCACGACCGTCGTGAATTTTGATATTGAAATGCTCATTTGAATCTGACCAAGCATCTGGTTGGCCAGATCGCGATCTTCGCTGTACTGATCCTTCATTACCGCCAATTGATTGGCGGCCAGAAAAGCCGCATCGATTGCAGGCGTCTGTTCTTTGGTGACTACGTGCGACTCAGCTGTTGTGGTTGTAGCTTTGCGTGCCATGTTGTTGCTCCCTTATGCTGATGTTGAAAGGCGATTGCGAATTTCCCCGATGCGGCGCTCTTCGGCGTCCAGGCTTTGCATCACTTGCAGCGCCTTGCGCGCGGCCTGCACGGAGACGCGGATGCGGTTTGTGGTTGGTATCTGCTCGGCGTATCCAGCCTCCTGCAGCGTCTTGACGTAGACGGTGATGCTGCTGGCGCTGAGTCCGGTGGCCTTTGCCAATTCGCCCGGCGTGTAGCCATTGGCGAAGTTGCGCCACAGCACGTCCAGCACGGTGAAAAGCTTGGTCGCGGATTGGTTTGGTTTCGTTGCCATGCCTATTCCTCAGTGAATTGAAACTCGGGTTGCAGATGCTTCTCGACGTTGCCTTTGTGCCAGGCCAAGCCCTCCATGCCCTGCTGGATCGCGGCCAGCGCGTCATCCGCCTGCGCCTTGCCGCTGTGGAACTGGAGCAGCTGCCCGACCGCTGTATTGAGCAGCTCCTGCAGGGCTTGAATGTCGGATGGGGTGGCGGCGCGGCCGGTAGGAACTTCGATCAACAAGCGTCCTGCGCTTGCTGCCAGCCAGCGGGTGACGTAATCGATTCCGCAGACGATCTCGTATGGCCGGATCATGTTGGCCGGGATGCTGCCCTTCTGGATCCACTTGTAGAGGGTCCAGTGATCGGTCACCCCCATGCGGTCTGCAATGAGTTCGACCGACAGGTTTAGGCGTTCGCGGGCGTGGTCTTTGCACAGCTCCAATGCCTGGCGCAGGCTGGTGGGCTGGATGCGCTTCCAATTGCGTCGTGTCATTGGAATGACCTCACTTCACGTGCTTGAACAGCCGTCCAAACAAATAGGCGCTTGGAATGAGTGAAAGCAGTTTTTATTGCGTAAAATGCCGCTATACACAAAGCGATTCGCATGGCGGCTCCTAGGCGGCGAGTTTTTCGGGGTCTTGTTTCAGACCGAGCTTGACGGCGATCTCATGCGCCTTGCCGTAGTTGCCCTTGGCTTGGCCGTTGAGTACCCGATACACCTCGTTCCTGGTGTAGCCGTTCTTTTTGGCCCAGTCGGTAAAGGTGGTGCCTTGCTGTCTGAATCGTTTTTTGACCTGATCGGAAGACATGTTCGTGTCCTTTCGTGATGCAATTATGTTCACAATTTGTGAGCATCTTAATACACGGAACGTGAATGTCAAGCACGGAAAACACAAATCGTGAACTATTTGACGCCGTCATGGATCGGCTGCGGGTTCTGCTAGCCGTTAAAACGGATGCCGAACTGGCCGATGCACTGGGCATGAAGCCCAATACATTCGCCAATCGCAAGAAGAGCGGGTCGATTCCATACGACGAGGTGGTTGCCGTCTCGAACGGACGCGGCATATCCCTCGATGCTGTATTTTCACCAGAATATTCACAAACCGTGACTACCGGATCTCCCAGAAGATTGCGTCAACTGGAAAACGTGTACATGGCTGGCGGATCATCAGAGGCGACAGGTTCGGCGATTGAGGTGAATATCCTGGCGGCTTGTCACGCTGCTTGCAGGCAGGTGCACGGGGCCGAGTTTGAGGCGCAACCAGCCGCAGTCCAGATTGGATACGCCGCCGATCTGTATAACCTGTCGGTGAAGATGAGTGCGCAGAGCGGTGGGCTTGAGCATATGAAGCGCCTCGATAAGGACGGCATGCAGAAGTTGCTGGAAGTGTTTATGCGACTTGGGTGGGCGAAGAGGTTTCCGCCACCGCCACCATATGCATCTAGTTTTTTCTGAGGGAGGTTGTTATGCCAGGTCTCGTTGTTGTCGATGTCGATCCAACTGGGAAAGCCGCAAAGCTGGGTATTCGCGTGCATGATGTGCTGTACAAATACAACGGCCTCGAACTCGAAACGATCAGGGATTTAGTTTCACCCGCTAATGTTGGCGCTGAAAACGACCTGGTGGTGATCCGCAACAGGCAAGTCATTAACCATCGCGTGGCAGCTGGGTCGTTGGGTATTTCGCTTGTTACATACCCAATACAGGACACAGTGATCGAGGGTGTCGGTGAGGTTTTGAGCGGGTTTCTAAAAGAATCAGAGATCCTTTCCGAGCAGGAAAGGGAAGCCCAAAAGCAGGCCAAGCTGGAAGAGTGGATGCGTCGCGTATCCAGCATCAAAACCACCACCGCGCCGCAACTGGAAGGGTATCGCATCGTTGACCACCGCGAGATCATCACCGCCGAATACGTCGGCGGCGTGAATGTGATCCGGGAGTTTTTTGCCAGCATTACGGATGCGATCGGCGGTCGCAGCGGATCGTTGCAAGACGAACTGCGCGAAGCGCGTGAATCTTGCCTGGTCAACCTGAAGGCAGAAGCCGACCGCCTCGGCGCCAATGCTGTGATCGGCGTGGATCTGGACTACAGCGAGATATCCGGGGGCGGGAAGAGTATGCTATTCCTCGTGGCTAGCGGCACAGCCGTGGTGGTTGAGAAGATTTGACATGGAGAAATACATGAAAAGAGCGCTTATCCCATTTGCTTTGTTGACAATATTGCTTGCCGGATGTGCAGTTGTCCCGCCTGAATTTAAACATGACGAACAAGGGAAATTCATCTCGAAACCCACCGAAGGAAAGGCCACTTTGGTAATTATTCGCGAGGTGATGCTACTCGGGGCGGTAGGTGCATGGCCACTTTCTATTGATGGACGAGAGATTTCGAGACTTGCACCAGGTAGCTATGTGGTGAAGGATGTTGTTCCTGGAGAACATTGGATTTCTGGTCCTTATGCAACCCCTAGGCTCGTGAAATGCGAAGCTGGAAAGTCCTATTTCTACAATTACGACATTTCAACCGTAGCAGATTTCAATGAATTGCCAGAGGATTCCGCGCGAAGCATGACTGAAAAATACGTGCGAGTGAGAACGCTCTACTAAAAATAAATAATCGCACACCCTCTACTGAACCAGCCCCGCCCAGTGCGGGGTTTTTCTTTTTTGCGGAAACGTTTCCGGCTTAACCCTCTCCCCGCGCGCGCGTAACCTCGCGTGCCATGAACACACCTCAACACACCTGCGGCACTTGTGCCAACTGGACGCGCCATACCGATCCGCGCATGGATTACTACGGCTCATGCGCAAAGCGTCCGGTGGGGCATTACACCGTTGAGCGATCCCTTTGCCTGATTGAGCCTTCGCGCTGGAGCAAGGCATGAAACTCCGCCTGACTGATCACTTTTCCCTGGACGAAATGCTGCGCTCGGACACCGCGCTGCGTTTGGGCATCAACAACAGCAACCCGCCTTTCGAGGTGGTGCGCAATCTTGGATTGCTTGCCGACACGATGGAGCGTGTGCGCGCGCAGTTGGGCGTTCCGATCTACATCAGCAGCGGCTATCGCTGCCCGGCGCTCAATGCGGCCATCGGCGGGGCGAAGACCAGTGCGCACATGCATGGCTTGGCTGTCGACTTCATCGCCCCTGACTTCGGTAGCCCGCTGGAAGTGGCACAAAAGATCGCCGGGTCGCTGATCGATTACGACCAGCTCATCCACGAAGGGGCGTGGGTGCATCTCGCTATTTCCCGCCACAACAATCGCTGCGAAGAGTTGACCGCCCATTTTGACAAGGGCCGCGTCAGCTATACCGCCGGGCTTTCCCTCTCACGCAACACCGTCGCATAGGAAATCACATGGACACTCAAGTGGCGCGCGTCGTCGAACTCAAGCCCTGGTACAAGTCCCGCACCCTGTGGGTGAACCTGCTCTCGGCCATCGGCATCGTGCTGGAAGTGAAGTACGAGGCCATCAAGCCGCTGGTATCGCCTGAAATCTACCAGTGGTTGGCGATCCTGATTCCGGTCGCCAACACTGCGCTGCGTGTCGTCACCACAGCCCCGCTGATGTTTGGTCTGGGGAGGATGGAATGAGCCCGTTCAACTACTGGCTGGCCGTGGTTGTGTCATCTATCGCGCTGTTCGGTATCGGTTACGCCTATGGCGACAAGCATGCGTCGTCCGCCTGCGCCATCGACCAAACCCAAGCGCAGCAGGCCGCGCAAGCCAAGGTGGACGAAACCAATACAGGCCGTGAACAAGTAGCCCAGTCGCGCGAAACCTCGCGCGAGCAGATCCGTGTGGTGTACCGAACGATCAAGGAGAAAGCCAATGAAAACCCTGTTACCGCTGATTGCAGCCTTGATGCTAACAGCCTGCGCCTCTGGAACGCAGCCAACGCTAATACAGCCGCGCCCCTGCTCGGCAAACTTGACTACCGATTGTCCAGCACCGCCACCGGCGAAGTCGGGAAGGTTGGCGGACTTGCGCGACAACCACATCGAGTCGATGGAGCTTTACAGCCAATGCCGCGACCAGCTCCGTAAGCTGGCCGAATGCGATTCTCACCGTTAAAAGGACGACGACATGAACAAAGTTAAACGCCTCATCACCGGACTGTTGCTGCTGGCTTTCACCGCTGTGGTGCAAGCCGGTGCACTTTCCGACTACCTCGAAAACAAGCTCGTCGACGCACTGCTGCGCGGCCAGGCGTACACCATGCCCGTCACGGTGTACGTCGCGCTGGCGACCAGCACCGGGTCGGATGCGGCCTGCGGCACCGAGGTCACGGGCGGCAGCTATGCCAGGGTGGCGGTCACCTCCAGCCTGGCTAACTGGGCGGGTACGCAATCGGCTGGCAGCACCGCCGCATCAAGCGGTACGGGCGGCACCACCAGTAACAACGCCGCGATCACCTTCCCGGCACCCACGGCGAGCTGGGGATTGGTTACCGAGTACTGCGTGTTCGATGCGTCCACCTCGGGCAACCTGCTATGGCGCACCGCCTTGACCACGCCCAAGACGATCAACAACGGCGATGCCGCCCCCAGCTTTGCGGCGGGCGCAGCCACCTTGCAGCTCGACAACTAAGCCATGTTCGCAATCGGCCAGCCAGTGCGCGTTGTCGGGGTGTTCGCCGAGTCTTTTCCCGGCGTCTACACCATCGCAGACATCGTGAATAACCCGGACGGAACGACCGTCTTCATCCTCGATCAGGATGCGGGCGGCTTCGATGCTTCCTATCTGGAGGCCGTATGACCATCGATACGCGCGATGCGCTGGTGAGTAAGCTTGGAAACCAGCACGAAAAACTGGTCTGGGACAAGGCTTCCATCGCCACGCAGGTGGCCGGTACTTACTGCTCGCTCTGGAGAGCAACGGGAATTCCGACACAGGCGGCTATCCCGGCAGCTTCTGCGGTCTGCACCAGCGCCTTGGCAGGCGCGCATCCGTTCACGAATCAGACCGACCCTGCGGTCTCCTACATCGGCTGGCACACGCTGCAAACGGGCAACGCGAACAACAACCTTGAGATCCACGACCGACTGCTTCATTTCGGTGGACTGGTAGGCAACGTCACCACCGGGCAGAACACAACGAGCTGTGATCTAACTGTGACTGCACCGGCCGCAGAGCGCCTGGGCGATGTAGATTACTCCGATTTGTCCTGGTGGTTGGAGTGGTACACCGCGACAGGCGCAACGGCTTCCAACGCTACCGTTAACGTCACGTATGGCGACGGCACTACCGGCAACCTTACCGCCATCGCCATCGGCGGCACAGCGATGCCTGCAGGCCGGATGACTCCGCTGCATACGCTGGTGACCAACGGCAAGTTCATCCGTGGCGTGAACAGCGTCACCCTGTCTGCTTCGACAGGTACGGCAGGCAACTTCGGCATCACCTGCACAAGGCACCGCACCGAGATGTCCACAGAAGCCGTAGCCAACAAAACGGCGCTATTCACCTATGCGCAACTCGGCTTCCCCAAGATTCGCAACGATGCATGCTTGATGGGATTGATGCTTTGCACGGCCACTTCAACCGGAACGGTAAAGGGGCGCGGCAAGCTCCTTCACGGATAAGCCATGCAGAGAGATAACTTTCAGCACGATCTGGACGAAGGCGCATGGATAGGCGATGAGTTCGCCTGGGATGCGCCCGATTCTGCCTTGGTCCTTGAAGACGACCTGTTCACCGTCTCTGCGGGCGCTGCCGCGTTGGCGGGTGATGCCGCAGTGCTGGCCGCTGCCACGGGCGCGCTGTCATCTGCAATACAACTCAACGCCGATGCCGTCGCGCTGGCCACGGCGACCGGCGCGCTCGATGCTGCGATCAGGCTCAATGCCGATGCGGTTGCGCAGGCTACAGCCGCCGCCGATCTGACGGTCGGCGGATCTGCTGCCGAACTGGCCGGTGCCGCTGTTGCGGTGTCTGCGGCCACCGGCGCTCTCACTACTGCCATCAAGCTGTATGCCGATTCCATCGCACAAGCCAATGCCAGCGCCGCGCTGACATCTGGCATCTCGCTCGGCGGCGCAGCTATCGCCAGCGTTGGCGCATCGGGCGACCTGTCCGCGCAGATCTCGCTGTCCGGGGCCGCCATCGCGCTGGTCACCGTCAACGGACAACTTACCGCACAGATAACGCTGGGCGGCGGTGCGCTGGCGCAGGCCGTGGCCGCTGCCGGGCTGACCAGCGCTATCCCGCTGGCGGGCGATGCATCGGCCCAAGCCAGCGCCAGCGGCGCTTTCACCGGCCCTGCCGCGCAACTGGAAGGCGCTGCGCAAGCGCAGGCCAGCGCCGCCGCGATCCTCACCACGCAGATCCACTTGACTGGCCCAGCCGCCGCATTGGTTGGTGCCGCCGGTGAGCTGACGGCCCGCATCGCGCTGAGCGCCGATGCCCTGGCGCAGGCGCTGGCCAGCGGCAGCCTGACCGTCTTCATGCTGATGCACCCGGTGCGCCTCAGCGGGGCTGTGGCGCGCATCGCGGCCCTGTCGGCTGGCATTGCACGACTCGCCTCGATCACGCCGTCTGTGGGCCGCACAAGCAGCCACAGCGCGCAGGCGCTGCGCTTGTGGACGTTGAGCGATTCACTCAGCCGTGTGGCAAGCCTGACTGCGGAGGTGGCGCATGGCTAATTGGCTGGTAGGCGAGATGGGGCGCATATCGATGCAGGTGAAGGATATGGCGGGCGCGGCTGCCGACCCCGCCACGGCGACGCTGAAGGTAAAGACACCCGCCGGTGTCACCACGAATTACACCTACCCCGGCACCGTAACCCGGCTGGGTGTCGGCTCGTTCCAGTGCGATGTGGCGCTGACCGAGAAGGGCACCTGGAAGTATCGCTGGGAGACGGATGCGCCTTATCAGGGCGCGTGCCAGGGCGAACTGTCTGTGTCACCGAGCAACCTTTAAGGATCCACAGTGAGACCAGCAGATAGAGCACAGGAAATCGAGGCGGACGAGTGGGAGGCCCGCCAGAAGCAGGCAATCATGCCCACACCCACAGTTGCATCGGCAGAGTTTTGCACGGATCCGCATTGCGGGGAGCCGATACCGGAAAAGCGGCGCGAGGCTATCCCTGGTGTGCAGTTCTGCGCGGAGTGCCAGGAACGGAATGAACGATTGAAGAAATTGAAAGGCAGATATGCAAGTGCAGATTGAATTGTGGCAACTGATCACCGGCATTGCATCGTGCATTGTGGCCTTTGCCTTGGTGGTGTGGGCATTCGGGACGATTCTGGTGAAACAGTTCAAGGCGCTGCTGGACCAGCGTTTTACATCGATCAACTCCGATCTGACCAAGCGCGCGGCCGAAGACATCAAAGTGGCCGAACAACTGCGCCAGTTTGAAAAGGATTTTTCAGCCTTCCAAATCAGCTTGCCGGTGCTGTATGTCAGGCGCGAAGACTACATACGTGGGCAGACGGTGATCGAATCCAAGCTGGATGCGCTGTACAGCAAACTTGAGGTGGTTCAAATACAGGGGGCAAGAAAAAATGATTGACCAAGAAAAAGTCCGCCGCGAGACCATGCGCTGGCTCGTTATCCTGACGTTGTACAACGCTAGCCCAGTCGGTGCATACGAGGAATTGATCCTGGCCACCGTGCAGGGCATGTTTCCAGATGCCACAGCGCTCGAAGTGCGGCGCGTGCTGGACTATCTCTCCGACCGCGAGCTGGTGTTGCTGGATAAGCAACCGTCAGGTCGCTGGTTCGCCGACCTGACGCGTTACGGAACGGATTTGGCTGAATATACGGTCGAGTGCGATCCGGGCATCGCACGCCCGAAGAAATACTGGGGCGGCTGATATGCCACCACGTTCCAAGATCAAGCAACTACCGACCGAGGTTAAGGCGTGGCTTGACCGCGCGCTGGTGCAAGGCAATTTCTCGGGGTACGAACTGCTGGAGCAGGAGCTGGCCGGGCGCGGCTTTGTGATCGGCAAGTCCAGCATCAACCGCTACGGGCAAGAGTTCGAGCAGCGCATGCGTGCGCTCAAGCTGGCCACCGAGCAGGCCAAGGCGATATCAGAATCGGTACCGGACGATGAAGGCTCGATGAACGATGCCTTGATCCGCCTAGTGCAGCAAAAGGCGTTCGAGACTTTACTAAAAATGGAAGAAGGCGCACCGATGAAGGAGATCGGCCTCATGGTCGCACGCCTTTCCAACGCTACGGTGAAGCAGAAACAATGGGCCACAGAGGTGCGCGCCAAGGCTGAGTCGGCGGCATCTGCCGTCGAGAAGATCGCCAAGAAGGGCGGCCTGTCCGCCTCGGCGGTCAAAGAGATCAGGAGCCGGATCCTTGGCATCCCCAGTTAAAACCGTTCCGGTCGGTCTCCCCAGTGATGCGGCGCGCAAGGACGCGCCGCCTCCCGCTTTATTGCCCTATCAGCAGCGATGGATCGCCGACGACAGCCCGCTGAAGATCGGCGAGAAGTCGCGCCGCGTCGGCTGGACATGGGGCGAGGCTGCCGACGACGTGCTGATCGCGGCACGGGAAGAGCTCAGCTCCAACGTGTTCTACATAGGTCCCACGCAGGACATGGCGCTGGAATACATCGAGGCATGCGCCATGTGGGCGCGCGCCTTCGACTATGCCGCCTCGGAGATCGAGGAAGGCATCTTCGTCGACGGCGACAAGGAGATTAAAACCTACAAGATCGACTTCCCTGCCACCGGCCGCCGCATCGTGGCGCTCAGCTCTCGCCCCACCAACCTGCGCGGCAAGCAGGGCGTGATTGTTATCGACGAGGCCGCGTTCCACAACGATCTGGCCGCGCTGCTAAAGGCAGCGATGGCTATGCTGCTGTGGGGCGACAAGGTGCGCATCTTCTCGACCCACGACGGCCAGGACAACCCGTTCAACGAACTCATCCAGGAAGTGCGCGCCGGCAAGCGCAAGGGCAGCGTGCACCGCATCACCTTCCGCGAGGCGGTCGAGCAAGGGCTGTATCAGCGTGTGTGCCTGCGGCGCGGTATCGACTGGACCGCAGAAGGCGAAGCGGCCTGGGTGGCCGATGCTTATGCGTTCTATGGCGACGACGCAGCAGAAGAGCTGGACGTGGTGCCGTCTCAATCGGGCGGTGCTTACCTGACGATGGGCCTGATCGAGGCGCGCATGAACCCGGATACGCCGCTGGTGCGCGGCAAGTGGACATCGGAGTTTGCCTACCTGCCGGACGGCGAGCGCTATGCCGAGGTGGCGGCTTGGTGCGAAGAACACCTGAAACCGGTGCTGGATGCGCTCAATATCGATCTGGCGCACGGCTTTGGCGAGGATTTCGCGCGCTCTGGCGACTTGACCACCTTTGACATCATGGAAGAAGGCCGCGATCTGACCATCCGCGTGCGCGGGCAGATCGAGCTGGCAAATTGTCCGTTTACCCAGCAGGAACAGATCGTTTTCTACATTCTCAGCCGTCTGCCGCGCTTCAGATCGGCTGCTTTTGATGCCCGCGGAAACGGTCAATACCTGGCGGAACGTGCTGCACAGAAATTCGGCCAGGCACGCATCGAGCAGGTGATGCTGAGCGATTCGTTCTACCTGGCGAACATGCCGCGCTTCAAGGCTGCCCTGCAGGACGGAACACTGGACGATATCCCCAAGGATGTTCAGGTTCGGGATGATCTACGGGCGCTGAAACTGATCGACGGCGTGCCAAAACTTCCGAAATCGAAGACCCAAAAGGGAGACGGTCCGCAGTTACAGCGCCACGGCGACTCGGCGATCAGCCTCTTCCTTGGACACTATGCGATGAAGCGCGAGGTGGCTCCAATCGAATACCAGAGCGTGCCGAAGCGCACCGATGACAATTACAGCGGGAGAAGAGCATGGTAACCACATCAACAATACTGGACGCATCGGGCAACCCGATCAAGCGCGCGGAGCTGGTCGAGCCGCAAACCTCGAAGCTGGCGCAGTTGCACCGTGAATTCGCCAGCCATCCATCGCGCGGTTTAACGCCGCTCAAGCTGGCGCGCATCCTTGGGGATGCCGAGCAAGGCGACATCCGTGCACAGCACGATTTGTTCATTGATATGGAAGAGAAGGACACCCACATATTCGCCGAGATGGGCAAGCGCAAGCGTGCGCTGCTCACGGTGGACTGGGACATCGTGCCGCCGCGAGATGCCAGCGCAGCCGAGAAGAAACTGGCTGGTTACGCCAAGGAGTTGCTGCAGGATGTGCCGAACTTCGAGGATGTGATTCTCGATGCACTGGACGGTATCGGCCACGGCTTCAGTTGCCAGGAGATTGAGTGGGAACGTCTCGGCAGCGAGTGGGTGCCGAAGGAGATCACGCATCGCCCGCAAAGCTGGTTCCAGACTGACCGCGAGACGCGCACGCAGATACGACTGCGCGATAATTCGCTGGATGGACAAGCGCTGCAACCGTTCGGTTGGATCACCCACACGCACAAGGCCAAGAGTGGCTATATCGCGCGCTGCGGCCTGCACCGCACGCTGTCGTGGCCGTATCTGTTCAAGAATTACTCGGTTGGTGATCTGGCGGAGTTCTTGGAGATCTACGGCCTGCCGCTGCGACTCGGTACCTATCAGTCCGGTGCATCCGATGATGAGAAAGCCACGCTGCTGCGCGCGGTAATGAGCATCGGCCACGATGCTGCCGGCATCATCCCCGAAGGCATGATGATCGACTTTAAAGAAGCAGCTAAAGGCAGTGAAGGCCCATTCATGGCGATGGTTGAGTGGTGCGAGAAGAGCCAGAGCAAGGCCATCCTCGGCGGCACGCTCACCAGCCAGGCTGACGGTAAAAGCAGCACCAATGCCCTGGGTAACGTGCACAACGAAGTGCGTCACGACTTGATGGAGTCGGACGGCATCCAGCTCGGCGGCACGCTGACGCGCGACCTGGTGTATCCGCTGCTGGCTCTTAATAAAGGCGGTGTGGATGACCGCCGCCGCTTGCCGCGCTTCAAGTTTATGTTCGATGACTCCGAGGATCTCGGCGTGCTGGCTGAGTCACTGCCAAAGCTGGTCGGTATCGGTATGCGCATCCCGGTTGAGTGGGCACACGAGCGTGCTGGTATTCCTCAGGCCGAGGAAGGCGCGGCGGTGCTTGGAGCGGAAAAACCAGAACCCAGCAAGGGCGCGCTAAAAAATAATTTAGCTGCTCTCACTTCTCAGGATGGCGTTGATCTTGACGTCGAATCTGCTGCCGCTTGGGATGCGGTGATGGCACACGTCGATGACCTGGTGGGTAAGGCGGACAGCATGAACTCCTTGCAGGAGGCGATGTTGACCGCCTATGGCGATCTGCCACTGGAGGATCTGCGCAAGATCATGGCGCAGGGTTTTCAGTTGGCCGCGCTGGCCGGTATGGCGGACGTTCAATACGGTAAGTAAACGTGCCGAATTATCCGCCTTTCCGCCAGACTTTCGCCGAGCAGCTCGACTTCTTTCGGAATAAGCTCAACCTTCCCACCGAGGCGTGGGACGACATCGAGCGCGCAGCGCATGATCGCGCCTTCATCGTGGCTGGTGCGCAGGGTGGTGATCTACTGTATGACCTGCGGGCCGCCGTGGATAAGGCGATCAATGAAGGCACCGGACTGGAGCAGTTCCGCAAGGATTTCAGGCAGCTCGTGTCCAAGCACGGATGGACCGGATGGACCGGCGAAGGCACCAAGGGCGGCGAGGCTTGGCGCACCAAGGTGATTTACCAGACCAACATGGCGACTAGCTATTCAGCCGGCCGCTGGAAGCAGCTCACCAATCCGGAGCTGCTCAAGGTGATGCCGTACTGGCAATACCACCACATGGATGGCCTGCTGTACCCGCGCCCACTGCATGAAAGCTGGGACGGCCTGGTGCTGCATTGGACGCATCCTTTCTGGAAAACACACTTTCCGATCAACGGCTGGGGTTGCCATTGCTGGGTGACAGCGGTGACCAAAGAGAAATACATGCTGGCCATCGCCAACGGAAAAGGCCAGCCGCCAGAAGGATGGGATGCTATCGACCCAAAAACGGGCGTGCAGGTCGGGATCGACAAGGGTTTCGACTACGCACCGGGTGCTGGAATAGATACCTCACTGCGCCAAGTCATCCAGGATAAGCTGATCACCTATCCATCCGCGATCACCAAGGCGCTGACGCGCGACGTGAACCGTTACATCAATGCATCACAGGGCGCTTCCTCATTCGCTGGTGAGGTAATGGCTGACCATTCACGCACCGATCCGCTGTGGCTGGGTTTCGTCGAGAATTACGACCGGTTGCAGGAGATAACGCAGATCGATACCAAGGGCTACATGGTTTTATTGCCCGCCGAAGCACCACGCCACATCGAGACCAGCCACGGGCATGATGGAGGAGACCAGCGTCCATCTGCTCCTGATGATTACATACATGTTTGGCAGGTACTTGCCGAATATGATCGGCTGGAGATGAGCGACAAGTCATCGGTGCACGGGCAACCAATGATTATTGTGTGGAAACGGATCGGGGATGAGGTGTATCGCTGTGTGTTTGAGGTGAGGCCGGGGAAGAACAACCGCGCGCTGGCGCTGTGGTCGCTGGTGATCAAACTGATGTGAAGCAGGCGGGGACTGATGTTGTGCTTGCGCACCCTCCAGCCTAGAACGTCCGAAACGTAACCGCCTATGGGTGAAGGATAGCACCATATGTTCAATTTTGAAATAACCGAATCCAACGCGGTCGAGGCATTCAACCGCCTGATCTCCCTGGGCGAAGACCCCAGCGGCGTGTTGATGGGTATCGGTGAGGTGGCGACGGAGTTCACCAAGCAGCGCTTCGTTGAGAGCGCCGACCCTTACGGCACCCCTTGGGAACCGAACGCAGACGCCACGTTGCGCAATGTGCTGCATGGCAGCCAAAAGAACTTCACAAAGAAGGGAAATGTATCCGCTCGGGGTGAATTGGTGCTGGCAGGTAAGAAGCCTCTAATCGGCGATTCAAAGACCCTGTCCACCCAGTTTCACTCTACCGTACTGGGCGAAAGTGTCAGCGTTACATCAATTGCCGTGCAAGCCGCCATGCAGCATTTCGGCGGGACCAAGGCCGAGTTCCCGCATCTGTGGGGCGATATCCCTGCGCGGTCTTATTTCCCTGATCCTGAGCGCGGTCTGCCCGAAGAGTTGAGCCAGGATATTCTTGGCGTTCTTCGTATCGCCCTCCAAAATGCAGTTGATGGATCTTAAATTTTTCTGCTCGTTTTTTGTTTTACCAGCTTAAAGTTATTTTTATATCTCATCCCACTTAGTCCCGTTTCTTTTCACCTCATCCCATATTTATCTCAGTTTTCCCCCTGTATTTATCTCACTCCGGTTCAGCCCCCGGTGCGCCGCCCCTGCGGGGTTCCCTCGATATTTCACAAACAAGCGGGGCTGCGCAACTCGCCCTAGCGGGGCACACAAAACGTGCCCCACCGCGGAGCTCGAACAGTGCTCGCCTAAACCTCCGCTTGTTTGTGAAATATCGAGGCGGCGCACAGGGGAGGGAAAGTCAAAACCTAAAACCACAGGGTGAGCACTTCGTGCCCACCCTACTTGGCTATTCAATTGATGTCGAATGTATCTGCCAAGCTTGCAACGAATCTGGCCTTGTCTCCATATTCGTTCGCGAGCTCCTGAAAATGATGGATAAGACTTTGTTTAACGTCAGTTGGCATTTGCTGCAATTCATTTGCTAACTGCTCCATGGCTGCAACAGCAGCGTCAGGATTCAATGTGTTCGCATTTGAGAACTCTAAGAAGACGGCAATATCAATGATGGCTTTTGCTAAATGCTTATTAACCATTTGCATTCCTCCTAAATTTATTTGGTGGTGTGGGCACAAAGTGCCCACACCGAGGTTTTGGATTTTGACTTTCCTTCCCCTGTGCGCCGCCGAGTAGCGCAGGCTGGTCAGGGGTAGTCCGACGAATATGTTTGAGCACGTGACCGCGTAGCGGGTCGTGCGAGTTTATGAGGAGGCCTGACCAGTCGAGCAACGCAGGGAACCCCGAAGGGGCGGCGCGCTGGGGTCGCCTTTTCTTTGCTTACTTTCTTTTTGGCGAAGCAAAAGAAAGTAACTTGCTGTCGGGCAACCCCCGACGGTTTTTCTTTTGATTGAAGCAACTCGCTCATTCAGCACGCCGCTTCGCGGCGACCCTTCGACAAGCTCAGGGCGAACGGTAGGAAGTTACTCTCCCCACTTCTTCATCAAAACCTGCTCAATTCCCAAGTGATCCAATATCCGCGCCACCACAAAATCCACCATATCCTGCACACTCTGCGGATGATGATAGAACCCCGGATTCGGCGGCATGATGACCGCGCCCGCATGCGATAGCTTCAGCATGTTCTCCAGATGAATTGAGGAAAAGGGCATCTCGCGCGGTACCAGTATCAAAGTGCGTTTCTCTTTCAGCATCACATCCGCCGCACGACAGATCAGGTCGTCGCTGATGCCGCCCGCGATCTTGCCCAGCGTTCCCATGGTGCACGGGCACACCACCATCGCGTCGCCGGGATTGGAGCCGGAGGCCATGGGGGCGTACCAGTCCTGGATGCCGAAGACTTTGAGTTCGCCGCTGAAAGTGCCAATGCGGTCGGCGAGCAATTGCTCCGCGTCCTGCGGGCGGCTGGGCAGGGTGAAGTCGAGTTCCTGTTTGGCGACGATCTGCGCGGCTTGCGAATAGATCAGGTGCACACGGTGGCCGCTTTGCAGCAGGCATTCGAGCAGGCGCATGCCGTAGGGCAGGCCGGAGGCGCCAGTGAGCGCTAACGTTATCGTCTTCATGGTTGCGGTTCCGGTTCGGGTTTGTCGCCATTATCCATGAATCTTGCCGCGACCAAACCGTTCACCGTGCCGAACACCAGCGCGGCGGTGGCGAAGATGGGGATCAGATAGGCGATGCCGCTATGCGGAATCAGCCACAGATAGACAACGGCCATCTGTCCGGCGATGTGGGCGAAGGCGGCGAGGATGCTGTGCGTCACCGCGCCGAAGAAGCGTTGCGGTAGGTGCATGCTCAGTGCAAGTGCGGCGAGGCTGCACACTGCGCCGCTCAGGCTGAGGAAGAATCCGGGGGCTAAGAAATTGCCGAACAGCAGGCTGCCAGCGACCACGCGCAGCAGCGAGACCCAGGCGGCCGCGCGCCAGCCGTAACGCGCCAGCACGATCAGCGTGACGATGTTGGCCAGCCCCGGTTTCACGCCGGGCAGCGGCGTGGGGATGGCGTTCTCCAACACGGTGAGGCCGAGCGCGACCGCAGCCATCTTGGCGATGTGGTGGTCTTCTGCCGTGGTGGCGAGTTTAATAGTTGAGGCTGTCATATTTCTTTGTACCACCGGTCAACTCCACGCTCACTTCATTCGGCAGACAGATGGTGATCTCACCCGCCTGTTGTATCCAGCCCTGGCGCACACAGTATTGTCTGGGGCTGGGGTCGCTGCTGATGCGTGCTCGGAGTTTCTCGATGGTGACGATGCTGGTGCCGAGCGGGCCGGGCACTTCGATCTCCTGGTCGCGCGATAGCGGCACTTCCTTGAACACTTTGCCGCCGCTGCGGATGAGCGCGGTGTCGGCGACACTGCCGGACCACACGGCGAGCGATATCCACAGCGTGAACGCGACCCCGCCTGACAGGGTGAGGTAGTCGCCGTGTTTGATGTGGCGAAGCGCAGACACAATCTACGCTTGTTGCGTGAGTTCGCGATGCCGCAACAGCACCTGCTGCTGCGGTTTGAAATGTTGCGCGAGGCGTTCGGCGAAGTAAACCGAGCGATGCTGGCCGCCGGTGCAGCCGATGGCGACGGTGAGGTAGCTGCGGTTGTCGGCGACGAAGCTGGGCAGCCAGTTTTCGACGAAGTTGCGGATGTCCGTGTACATCTTCTGTGCCTGCTCGGTGTTGTCGAGGAAGTCGATCACCGGCTGGTCGCGCCCGGTCAGCGGGCGCAGCAGCGGGTCGTAATGCGGGTTGGGCAGGCTGCGTACGTCGAACACGAGGTCGGCGTCCAGCGGCAGGCCGTTCTTGAAGCCGAACGATTCGAACAGCAGGGTCAGGCGCGCGCGATCCAGCGTGATGAACTGTTTGATCCAGGCGCGCAGTGCGTTGGCGTTGAGGTCGCTGGTGTCGATGTGGTGGCCGATGTTGGCGATCTCGGCCAGCAGTTCGCGTTCCAGCGCAACGCATTCCGGCAGGGTCTTCACGCCGTCGTTGAGCGGATGCAGGCGGCGCGTCTCGGAGAAGCGTTTGACCAGAGTCTCGCTCTTGGCGTCGAGGAACAGCAGATGCACGTCGATGCCCTGCTGTTTGAGCTTGTCGATGTATTGCGGCAGCAGCACGACGTTATTGCCGCTGCGCACATCAACGCTGACGGCAATCTTGTTCACGCCGGCCAGGGTGAGATTGTTGGTGAGCACATGCAGCATCTCGGCGGGCAGGTTGTCCACGCAGTAGTAGCCGCTGTCTTCCAGCACGTTGAGCGCGACGCTCTTGCCCGAACCCGAAAGACCGCTGATCAAGAATAATTGCATGATTATTGATCCTGCAGATGCTGGTCGTGGCGCGCGATGAATTCCTGCATGCTGTCGATGCCGCGCTGCTGCAGCACGAAGTTGCGCGCGGCAGCCTCCACCAGCACGGCAAGATTGCGGCCCGCCATCACGGGAATCTCCACTTTGCTGATCTTGACGCCGAGGATCTCCTCGAAGCCGGAAGTGGGCAGGCGCTCCAGTTTGGACAGGTCGTCGAACGGTGGACGGTACAGATGCACGATGAGCTTGAGGCTCTTCTTGCGGCGCACCGCGGTCTCGCCGAACATGGTGCGGATGTTGAGCATGCCGAGGCCGCGTACCTCGAGGAAATCGCGCAGCAAGTCGGGGCAGCGTCCTTCCAGCGTCTCCGGTGAGATGCGGTAGAGCTCGGTGATGTCATCGGCGACCAAGCCGCTGCCGCGGGTGATCAGTTCCAGCGCCAGCTCGCTCTTGCCCACGCCGCTGTCGCCGGTGATCATCACGCCGACGCCAAGCGCGTCGAGGAACACGCCGTGGCGCGTGGTTGAATCGGCCAATGCTTTGACGATGTAGTGGCGGATCATCCACATTAGTTGCACGCTGCCCAGGGGCGATCGGAACAGCGGGGTGTGGGTGCGGTTGGCGAAGTCGAGCAGGCCTTTGGGGATGTCGGTCTCGCCGGCCACGATGAGGCACAGCGGCTCGCCC
>Ga0209417_1003038_pt1 | contig 23658 bp, 19 predicted proteins | sample RifGroF2_FD_184002 | JGI IMG/M metagenome (GOLD analysis project Ga0209417, IMG submission 184002) | Groundwater microbial communities from Rifle, Colorado, USA - Groundwater F2 (SPAdes) (version 2) | ecosystem: Environmental > Aquatic > Deep subsurface > Groundwater | place: Rifle, Colorado... | reverse complement strand
GCCCAAAATCGGCCCTAACGTCAGAAATGCACTCGCCGGTCACATTTTTCCTTCTCACAATGCCCCGCAGTCGCAGACTGCGGGGCATTGTGAGAAATGCGGGTTAGGATTACGATTATGAGTAGGAATCAGAACGGCATCCTTCCCCGTTTAGGCGCCGCCCAGGAAGTCATAACGAATCATTTTCTGGATGACGGCGATGCGGGCGAAGGCTTCCTGGAGAAGGGCCTGTTGCACGGAATCGAGTCGTCGCCAGTCGATCGTGTTGTCGAGGGGCCGGTTTTCCTGGAGGCATTTCGCCTGATGGAGGAGCCGCAGGCGCAGCAGGGCGTCATAGGCGATGGCGGTTTTCTGCAAATCGGATTCAGCGATCAGATTGCGACGGGCCAGGGCATCGAGCCGGTCCAGGGTGTGGGTTTCGTCCAGCCGATGCCGCAAGGCGTAGAGGCGCGCGGACCCGATCAGCGGCAACATGGCTTCCTTGAGATCGAGCCGTGCGGCCTGGGCGCGTTTGCGGGGCGGGGACAGCCAGAGGGCCATGCCGTGCGGCGGAGGACGGAAGCGCATCAGGTCCTGCGCGAGGAAGGGAAGGAAAGCGGGATGTATCCGGAGCATCTCGTGCACATGGAGCCGCAACCGGCGGGCGAGTTCCGCTTCGCCGGCCACCGCTCTGAAATCCAGGAAGACATTGAATTCCAGCAGTTGCTGGGGCTCGGCTTTGCGAATCCAGTCCGTGGTAATGCTTTCCCATTCCACGAGGGAGGCGCACCATTTCGGATTTTTCGCCATTGTGCCTCCCGGGCAGAAGAAAAAGCCGGCCTGCTTGAGTCCGTCGCAGATCTTGCCGGCCATTTCGCGAAAATAGAGGGAGGTCTTTTCGTTCGGGGGTTCTCGATTCGGCGGGTCATAGATCAGGGCATTGTCTTGATCGGCAAAGAAAGACATCTCCTGGCGGCCCTGGCTTCCCAGCGCAAGAAAAGCAAAGGGGCAGGGCGCGGGTCCCAGTTCGCGGATCGCCAGCTCGATGAATCGGATCGTGGCGGCATCGCAGATGGCGGAGATCAGGCGGGTGGCCTGGCGGGCATGGGCGCCGCTATCCAGCAGGGCTTTGACCAGCATGGGCGCCCGGCGGGTCCACCGGATCGCTTCCTCTTCCGTGGCCGCATGGGCTATTTTGTCGGTGAGCATGGCCGCCTCGCTGCGGTGCAGGCGCAGGATGTCGCGACCATGAATCAGGCCGGTGATGCGGTCTCCATCGTCCGTCACCGCCAGATGTTCGACCCCCTTTTCTTGCATCAGAAGCAGGGCTTCATACACTTGGGCGTGGCGAGGAATGGTGACGACCGACTCCCGGACGATCTGGCGAATCGGTTTATCCGGGTGCACCTCCTCGGCAAGGATTCGGGCGCGCAGGAGGCGATCGGTGACCAGGCCCGCGGAATGGTTGTTTTCCGCACGGACCAGCGCCGCCTCCGAATCCTGGGCGGTCATGAGCGCCGCGACTTGATGAATGGGCATGTCGGGGGAACAGAAGGTAGCGGGATGGCAAAGTCGTTCCACGGATTCGTGCAAGTAGAGCAACGAAGCCTGGAGGCGTTCGATCAGAGATTCGCGTTCCAACTCCCGGCGCGCATCGGCGGTGGCGTCTTCAATGAAGCCATCCATGAAACGCGCAACGCCGCCGGCATCGCGAAGCAGCCGGGCGTCGAGAGTGAGGGTTCGTCCCTGCCCGTCGGGGGTTGCGAGGTGCAGGCGCTGACGGGCGTGCCCATCGCGTTCGAGCCGGCGCATGAAATCGTCGAACGCGGCGGGGGCGGGAAAGGCGGAGGCCAGTTCGGCCGGTTTATCGGCGGCGCCCGCACCGAGCGCGGGCAGAAGTTCGAGGGCTGCGCGGTTGACGGCCATCACGGCGCCGCGCCGGAGCGCGCGAGCCCGGAAAAGGCCAAGAGGGACGTTCCCCGCCGTCTCCGCGAGGACATTTCCGGGTTCGAAGGTCCCGGTCGGCGCCAAAGCGGCAACCGCAGGCTGACGGGAGGACAGGTCGCGGGTCTGGACGATCAAGCCCTCCTGGCCCGCGATGGAGATGCGGCTGAAGGTCAGCAGGCCATCGAGCAGGCGGCCTTCCCGGCTGCGGAGCACGGCTTCGACGGCCTCAGACCGTTCTTCGCCGGGACGGACCCGCTCCAGGGTCTCCCAGATCCGCTCATTGCCCGGCAGGTGCGGCAGGATGTCGGAGAGTTCGAGCAGTTCGATTTCCGGAGCGGCATAACCGAGGCCTTGCAACAGGGTGGGATTGGCATAACGGCAATGGCCTTCGACGATGAGGAGCGTGCCTTCGGTGGCCGCTTCGACCAGGGCTCGATAGCGTTCCGTGGATTCGTGGAGACTCTCCTCGGCCTCCCGCCGTTTGCGTTCGATGAGGAGACTTTGCCTAATCACGTAAAGCAGCAGCAAGGAAATCAGGACCGCCATGCCCGCCGAGATCCGGGCCAGATGCCGCTCGAAGCGGGCAATTTCCGCTTTCACATCCTCCGTGTACATGCCGGTCCCGATGATCCAGCCCCACGGCTTGAAACCGCGAATGTAGGACTCTTTGGGAACCAGCCGGTGCGGATCGTCTTTCCACTGCCAAACGTAGTCGACAAAGCCTTCGCTCTCCTGGCGGACCAGATTGGAGAATTCCACAAAGATGCGGACGCCGCGCGGATCCCGGAACTCGCTGACGTCCTGTCCATTCAGCTCGGGCCGATAGGGGTGCATCAACATGCGAGGCTGCATGTCTTGTAGCCAAAAATAGTCTTTGTCCTCGTGTCCGTAGCGGAGGGTTTCAATCCGTTTTTTGGCCAGTTGCTGGGCTTGTTCGAGGGAGGCGACCCCATTTTGCACCTCTTGCTCGGCCTCGGCCAGGATGCCCCAGGCGGAACTGACCAGTTCCCGGATCGTCTCGCGCTTTTGCTCGAGGAGTGATTCCTCGATGGCGGGCAGAATGATGTCCAACAGCACGAATCCGAACAGGAGCATGGCGGCGACGGTCGGCAGCACGATGCGTAAAACGAATTTCAGACGGTGGGGCGCGGCAAGGCGAGGTCCTTCGTCGGGTGGTTGGCTGGAGCCTTTGGGTCCCGACAAGATCGCGTCGCGAAACGCCTTCCATAGATTCATGGGCATTTCGATGCCGGTGTGCGTGCCGCTATGGTGGAAGTCGCTGCCGGCGCAAACCAGGAGCCGGAGTCGGCGGGCCATCTCGATAAGCCGGGCCTGCGCCTCGGGGGAGAAGGCCGGATAGAGCGCCTCGAGGCCGTCGAGACCCATGGCCTGGAACGTGGGCAGAAGCGCCTCCAGCTTATCGGCGTTGGGTTCCAGGAAAAGAGGATGGGCCAGGAAGGCTCGGCCGCCGGCGCGGTGGACGAGAGCGATGGCATCCGCCAGTTCGAGGCGTCCGGCCTCGGCGCCCGGCAGGAGGGGCATTTCCGAACGCGTGCCGTGGATGCGCTTGCGACGAAGCGAGCCGGCAATGCTTTCCATGCCCTCCTCGCGGCTCAGCCAGATGGCATCCAAATTGGCGCGCAGTTCCGCGTGATCGGGATCGAACCCGTAGCCCAGCAAGTGAACCGCCCGGCCCGCGTACTGGCACGTGATCTCCACGCCCGTGATGAATCCGATGCCGCGGCGCGCGAGCCGCTTGCGGAAAGCGGGCAGCCCGGCCAGGGTGTCGTGATCCACCAGGGCGGCGCAGACCGCCTTGTCGTTCGCGATCCGGTCGGCGACGGCCTCGGGCTTCAGCGCGCCGTCGCTATGGCTCGAATGGCAATGCAAATCGACGCGGATCGTTGTACTCATCGGTTCTCCGCCGGTTCTCGAATTTCTTCGTCAGCTTCCGCCTCCGCGCGCCGGCGTCACCGGGGTCCGGGGTTGCGTCATCAGCGACACGACCACCAGGGCGATGAAACTGAGCGGAATGGAGACGATGCCGGGGTTGCTGAAGGGAACAGGCGCGGCGGCGGGGTCGAGGCCGTAGAGCTTATAAAGTTCCGGCGAGAAGAGAATTAACAGCAGAGAGGATGCAATGCCGATAAAGATCGACGCCACGATGCCTTTGGCCGTAGTGCGCTTCCAGAACAGGAGCATCAGGATGGCCGGCAGGTTGGCGGAAGCCGCCACGGCAAAAGCCAGACCCACAAGGAACGTCACGTTGATTCCTTGGAAGAGAATGCCCAGCACAATGGCGATGGCGCCGATAACGAAGGCCGAGATCTTGCCGGCGCGGATCTTGGCGCGGTCATCCATCTTGAGATTCAGGAAGCGGTCGCAGAAATCGTGGGCCACGGCGCCGGAAGCGGCCACGATCAAACCGCTGACCGTACCGAGTACGGTGGCAAACGCGATGGCTGAAATGACGGCAAAGAGCAACTCGCCGAAGGAGCGGGCCAGCAGGGGGGCGGCCATGTTGCTGTCGGCGGGATTGAGCACGCCGTTGATGGCGGCGCCGGCGCCCATGAACAGCGTCAGGATGTAGAAGAAACCAATCGATGCAATCGCCACGATCGTGGATTTGCGGGCGCTGGCGGGACTGGGTACCGTGTAGTACCGGATCAGAATATGCGGCAACGCGGCGGTGCCGAGGAAAAGCGCAAGCATCAGCGAGATGAAATCGAATTTCTCGAGAGGCGTGCCCTGCACTTTGAATTTCAGGCCGGGGCGCATGAAACGATTGCCGGGCGTGACGACGGGATAATAGGCCGTAACCTTGGCGCCGTCCGAATCGCTGAAGCGAGTTTCTTTCCAGCGCCGGATTTTCGTGTCCCGGTCGGACAGGGCCGACAGCAGGCCGACGGGGGAAACCGCGCCCCGCGGCATTTCCTTGGAGCCGCGCAGAGATTCCAGGTTGCCGACTTGGCGGAGGGTGTTGTCCTTTGAGGCGGGTGCGCCGTTGATCAGGCGGCGACCGTCGGGCGTGGTCACGTCCGATTGGATTTCCACCAGGCGCGTGCTTTCCGATCCGGCTTCGACCATCCACCACGTTTCCTGGCCGTCCCGGTTCAGCCGGGCGAAGGCATGCTGGGCAGAAGGGACCTCCTTCACCTCCACCACGCTCCAGCCGGGCTCGGTCACGGCGAGTTGCGCGCCCTGGCCCTGGGCGGCGAGGACGATGGGTTCGTGGAACGGCACGCGTCCGCCTTGATCCGGGCGGGGATTGAAGCCGCGGATGCATACCGCCACGACGAGGACGGTGGAGAATACGATCAACAGGGCGCCCTTGAGGAACTGGACGTAGGTCGTGGAGGCCATGCCGGCCGTGGCGACGATGGTGATCACGATGGCGCCGACCATGATGACGCCCCAGTAGTGAGCGAGGCCCAGGAGGGGCTGGACCAGTACGCCGGCGCCCACCATTTGCGGGATCAGGTAGCAGATAGAAACGATCAGCGTGCTGATGGCGGCCGCCAGCTTGATGCCGCGCGAATTATACTTGGAATCGATCGCATCGGTGAACGTATATTTGCCCAGCCGCTTCATGGGTTCGGCCACCACAAAAAGCGCCACGATCCAGCCGGCCAGATAGCCGATGGAATAAAGAAAGCCGTCGTAGCCCGTCGTGGCGATCATGCCGCAGATGCCGAGGAAGGAAGCGGCGGAAAGATAGTCGCCGGCAAAGGCGATGCCGTTGACCGACCAATGGATCTGCCCGCCGGCGGCATAGTAGCCGCTGGACGTTTTGGTTTTTCCGCCCAGATAGAAGGAAAGGCCAAGGACAAACAGAACGAAGAAGAGGAAAATGGTAATGGCCATGTCAGCGGGTCTCCATCGGATTTTTTGGGATATCGAGTTTACGCTCCTGCGCGCTGCACATGGCGTTATAGATCATGGCCTGCAGGAAGGCGACCAGGATGAGCGCAAAACCATAAACGGTGGCCAGGTTCAGACCGGCCAAAACCGTTTTTTCCATGACCAGGGGCTTCAGCAGGTTGATCGCCACAAACCCCGCATAAAATAAAGAATACGACAGCACCATCCAGACCCCGAGACGCATTTTGTAACTTTGGGCGGGATCTTTCCCAACAGGAACAGCCGGTTCATGCAACATGTTTATAAGCTCCTCTTTATGCAAGACAGATCGCGTCAGCGCAGACGAGCGATGACGAAACATGCTAGCATGTGATCCGGTTTATGCAAGGAACGGTTTGGAGTTGAACGCGGGGGGGGTGCATCTTGACGCTGCCACTCCTCAACGTCTGGCACTGGAAAGAAACCACCGGCTTACGCCCTGTCTCTTATACACAAAATTACCTTCATGAAGAGTTGGGCCAAGAAGGGGCGCCGCAAAGAGTTGCCGTTGCACGAAGACTTGTTTTTGGAGGGTCGCGCTCCGTCGCGACCGAAAAAAGAAGGTTCCGACAGAGCGGAACCCTCCAGAAGACTTTGAGATCGCGTTTTTTACAAACGATAGATCCGTAGGATTTATGTATAAAAGACAGCCGGTCTATGGCGCCGTGTAGAGCAGCCAGAGGCCGCCGAGGATGACCAGCGCGCCGCAGACCTTCTTGATCCGCACCGCGCCCTTGGAGGCTTCGCTCCACTTCAGATAATGCTCGACCCATTCATAAGATGTTCCGGCGAACACGATCACGCCGCAATGGCCCACGCCGTACATCAACAGCAGGACGGTGCCATAGAACGCATGGCTCGCCGACATTTTGAAGGCCATGGCCAGCATGGGGGCCATGTAGGCAAACGTGCAGGGGCCCAGCGCAATGCCGAAAACCAAACCAAGGATAAAAGCGGCCAGCAAGCCCTTTCGCTTCATGTTGACCTGACCCGGGCCGCCGAAGTTCAGGGGAATAACGTCCAACAGGTGCAACCCGACCACAAAAAAGATCGCGGCCACGAAGTAATTTCCATATTTCCCCACATCGCCCATCATGCGTCCCGCCAGCGCAGTGGCCACGCCCAGCAAGCCGATGGTGACGAGGATGCCCACCGAAAAGAGCAAAGAAATGGTGAAGGCGCGCCGCGTGGTGATGGAGCCTTGTTCGTCGATGAAGCCAATCACGAGCGGAATGCTGGCCAGATGGCAAGGGCTAAGCAGGATGCTGAGGATGCCCCAGATCAACGCCGCACTGAGCGCAAGCAGAGGCGAGCCAGAAACAGCCCGGGTTAGTTCGGTGAAGATGATTTCCATGATGTTTTCCTATAAAGTGATTTTTCCAACGAATGGAAAAAAGCAACGAATGGAGAACAAATACAGAGAGCTGTCATTAACACGTTGCCAGTTTAAGAGTGAGATGTGTTTTTCCGAAGTTGATGATGACGCCATAGGATAGCTCCGCATGGCGTAAATAGCCTAGCATGCGTTTCAAGTCCGTTGCTGATGAATCTTCTTCGAGAGCAGTAATTAGGATTAGCAAATGGTTATGAATGCAAAAAGCATCCATGCAGCCTAGGCCAAGCGCAGTCTTATCGTATAAGAGTTCGACAGGGGGAGGATCAATAGCAAGCCCGCGATAAGCACATTCGGCTTTGAAGAGATTCTTGTAGACTTGAGAGTTATACCCAAGGCCGTGTACGTTAAGCACCTCCTGAAGGATAGAAGTCAATTCGGCTGCTGTTTCAGCACAGTTTTCGTGGTAAGAGGTCCATGGACCGCAAACCGAGATTTCACCGACTGTAGGTGTAAACGGAATGCGTTTATATTGTAGTTTATCTAACCCAAAGTTAATCAGTAATCCCAAATCACGGTTCCAGAACTTAAGGTAGTTAATCATCTGCAAATAATGTGCGGGTGCGAAGGGAGCTGATACATGTTTAAGTTCTATGATGATTTTATTGTCAACGAGGATATCCAATTCAAACTCATCGGCAATAAGGTGCCGTTGCCTTAAATAGCCTCGCAATTTGCTTTCAGCTTTAATTCCTTTCGATTGTAAAGCTTGTAGGAGAGCTTTGTGATACATTTCCTCATCCCATCCTGGGCTCACCTCATTGTGAATCTCCATGGCAGCTCCAATAATATTGTATGAAAGCTGCTTGTGTAGAAGGTCTTTGCTTTTCACGGCTTCCCCTCCCCATTCGTTGCTTTTTTCTATTCGTTGGAAAACAATTTTAGCTCATCGCACTTGGCCAGGATATCTTCCTTCGAGAAGAATCCCTCGTGGCGGAACAATTCTTTGCCGTCGGACGAATAGAATATCTGGGTGGGGATGACGCGTACTCCATATTTCTCGCCCGCTCCTTCATTCTTCCAGACATCGATGAATTCAACGTTCAGCTTCCCCTCATACGTCTTCTTCAAATCTTCCAGGATCGGCGCCATCATTTTGCAGGGAATGCATTTGTCCGCGCCAAGATCCACCAGGCGGGGAAGGGGTGCGGCTTGAGGCTGCACGGTCGTCGAAACGGGGGTTGAAACGACGGGTTGAGCCAGCTCCTCTGTCTGGTTCGATCGCTTCACCGCCAAGACCGCCATCACCGCCGCGGCCAAACCGATAATCACCGCTAGTCTTACGCCTTTATTCATGGAGTCGTTCCTTTCGCCAATAATTCCGTTGCGGGTGTTGTAACCCGTCGAATGTTTTCATCGGTCAGGGGCGATTGCCCTTTGATCAATCCCAGATCGGCCAATTGCAAATGCAAGAAATCCTTGAACCCGGCTTGCTCCAAGGTGTGGTGGACGCAATTCAATGGACAACCATCGATCGCCAGAATCTTGCAAGCTTTTTGGGTGGTGCTGATGATGCCCGGAAGATGCCCGCCGAGGCCGGCCAGGCAGTACATTTTGCCGACGCCGTCACGCGTCATTTTTCGCGCCGCCTGATCGGCCAGCGCTCCCGCATCCGCCGCGCCGGAACAGGCAAATATGAGTTTGGGGGCTTCTCCACATGCGCAGGGCGCTTTTTCGCTCATGGCTAATTCTCCTTATTTTATACCAACAATTTTTTGATGTCTTCTGAGCTCAATACTTTTCCGGCGCTTTTCACGGCGCCGTCGATGGCCAATGCCGGGGTGGTCATGACGCCGAATTGCATGATGTCCTTGATGGCCGTCACCTTGACGATCTCCGCCTCGATGCCGGCCTCTTTCACGGCTTTCTCGGTATTTTCAGCGAGCAACTTGCACTTGGGACAACCGGTCCCGAGGATCTGGATCTTCTTCATGTAGGGCTCCTTTGGGGTTTCTTTTTCATCGCCAACCCGTACGCCGCGGGCAGGAAAAACAACGTCAGCAACAACGAATAGAGCAACCCGCCGATGACGGCGATGGCCATGGGCTTCAGCATATCGCCGCCTTCGCCCAGGTTCAGCGCCAGCGGCAGCAAGCCCAGCACGGTGGTGAGTTGCGTCATCAGGATCGGGCGCAGGCGCAGTGGGGCGGCCTGGCGGATGGCTTCTCGCGGCGTCTTCCCGCTCGCGCGGATTTCCTCCGCGAGCGACAACAGGACGACGCCTTGCGAAGCGATGCCGCCCATCATGATCACCAGGCCGATCATAACCGTTACGCCGATGGGTTCGCCAAAGGCGTAAAGCGCGCCGAACGCGCCGGTGAGCGCGAAGGGAATGCCCAGCATCGCCAGCACCGGCAGGACATAAGAATTAAATTGAATGGCGAGCACGACGTAGGCGAACAGCACGGCAAAGAACAAAATCGTGCGCATGGTCCGGCTGTTTTCGGCCATCATTTCCGCCTGGCCGCCCATCGCGAAGCTCACCCCGTCCGGACGGGACAATGCCGCCACAGCCTGCTCCGCGCGCGACAACGCCTCGCCGACGCTGACGCCCGGCGCGCCGTCGGCGCGGACGATGACTTGCTTGATCTGGTTTTCGCGCGTGATTTCCACGGGACCGACCGCCCGGCGCACCTCCGCCACGTCCCGCACGAAAATGGGCCGGCCCTGACGAGTTTCCAGAATCAAATTCTCCACGTCCTCTTTTCCGCGCAAACTCGGTTCCGGAACCATCACGCGAATGTCATAGTATTCGCTGCCTTCGCGATACTCGGTGGAGACGAGCCCCCCGATCAGGGTGCGCAAGGTGGAGGCGACCTTGTTAACCGGGATGCCCAGCGCCGATGCGCGCGCGCGGTCCACGTACACCCGGTACTCCGGCTTGGTCATGTCCATCGAGATGTTCACATTGACCATGCCCGGCGTTTCGTTGAGCGCGCGGGCGGCCTGTTGGGCGAAATCGAAAATCGGCTGGATTTCGGAGCCCTGTACCTTGATCTCGACGGTCTGTTCGCCGATTTTACGAATGCCCTTGGGCTTCATCTGCATCACGGGCAGTTTGGCGCCGGGGATCATGGCTTTCTTCACCAGCGGCGCGATTTTCTCGACAAATTGCGCGGTGCCGATGTCGCGCTTGGATTTGGGGACCAGTTGGATGTTCACCTCGCCCTCCTGGGCGATCTCGTACGTGGCCAGCCCCCAGACGCGCCCGCCCGCCATGGTGAAAATGCTTTCGATTTCCGGCAGGCCCTGCACCTGCTGTTCGACCAGCCCGAGAATCCGGTCCGTTTCGACGACGGCCGTTCCGGCCGGCATCTTGAGCTTCACCATCACCCGTCCGTCATCCAGTTCGGGCAGGAATTCCGAGCCGGTCTGTTTCGCCCAGTGAAGGCCTAGAAAAAAGAGCGCGACAAACGCCGCGATGACCAGCCAGCGCGCGCGCAAAGCGTATTCCAGCAATCGCCCGTAGCCGGCCATCATCCGGTCCACGAGCCGGTCGAAGGCCGCGGCCAGGCCCGTGAGCCGATGAACGCGCGCCCGGATCACCAGCCACTCCGTCAGCAGGGGCGTCACGGTGGTCGCCGCCAGCAGGGAGAGAAGGACGATGGACGCGACCACCAGCACCAGCTCCTTGAACAGCAGGGAAGCCATGCCGGGCACGATCAGGAACGGCAGGAAGATGCCGAGAAAGGTCAGCGTCGAGGCGACGATCGCCGGACCGACCTGCGCGACGCCCGTCTGTACGAGTCCTTCCAAATTGCTTTGCCGCCGGGTTTCCGCCTCATGCTTGAGGCGGGTGATGTTCTCCAGCACCACGATCGAATTGTCGAGGATGACGCCCAGCGCCACCACCAAACCGCCGAGCGAAAAAATGTTGAGGGAGAAGCCCGCCAGCTTCATGACGAAGAAATTGGCCAGCAGGGTCAACGGCAGCGCGATGACCATCACGGCGACCTGACGCCAGTGTCCCAGGAAGAGATACACTACCAGAATGACCAGGAGAGCGGCCAGGAGGGCTGAATCGCGAACGCTTAAGATCGCGCCCATCACGTAATCGCCTTGATTCTCCACGACGCCGAACTCGATGCCGTCCGGGATTTCGGGGCGCAACTGTTCCAGCTTCGCCTTGACCCCTTGCGCGACGCGCACCGTGTTGGCTTCGGCCTGCTTGAGCACGTTGACCTTCACGCAAGGCCGGCCGTTGAAGCGTGTATTGACCCGCATTTCCTCGTGAGCGTCCTCGACCCGGGCGATGTCGCGGATATAGACCAACTCGCCGTTGGGGCCGTGCGCCGCCGCCGTGTTGCGCAGCTCGTCGAGATTCTCGAATTCTCCCATCGTGCGCGCGATGATTTCCCGCGTTTCCACCGTAACGCGTCCGGCGAAAATCTGCCGGTTCTCTTCGCGCAGCGCCGCGGCCACTTTGTCGGCCGACAGGTTATAAGCCGTCATGCGCACGGGGTCCAGGTGAACTCGGATTTCCCGCTGCAGGCCGCCGACCACTTCGGCGCCCGCCGTGCCCTGCACGGCGGACAGGCGATCCACCAGCCAGTTGTCGGCCCAGTCGCGCAACCACACCAGGCTGTGCTTGTCGGAAGCCAGCGCGATTTCCATGACGGGCAACTGCGAAGGGTCGGCCTTGATGACCAAGGGCGGGTCCATGTCGGGGGGCAACTGCCGGTTCACGCGACCCATGACCGCCAGCACGTCCTGGTAGGCCACGTCCACATCCACGCCGTAGCGGAAGTTCACGAGCAACGTGTACATGCCCTCGATGCAGGAAGCGTCGAGGTAGTCGAGGTTGTCCACCGTGGCCATGCCGCGCTCCACGGGATCGGCGATATTGGTCTCGATTTCCTCCGGCGTCGCGCCGCGCCAGTAGATATGGATTTTCACCATCGGATATTTGATGTCCGGCAGGTAATCCACATCCAGGCGCAGGAGCGCGAACCAGCCGAGGGCCATGGCGGCGACGGACAGAACCACCACCGCCACCGAACGCTGCAGGGATAGCTCCGTGATCTTCATGGCTTGGCCATTTCCTTTTTCCGGCCCATGACCTTGATGCCGGCGCCGTCCTTCAGATTCTCCTGGCCGCGCACGATGACCTCTTCGCCTGGGGCGACCCCTTCCAAGATCTGGACCCAGCCGCCGGCTTCCAGCCCCGTTTTGACGGGTCGGCGCACGGCTTTTTCGTCCTGCGCTATGAAGACGACCGCCGCGCCGTTGGGCAGGGCCAGCAAGGCCCCGTTCGGAATGACTACCGCGCCCGCCGCGGTTTCCATCGGCGCCTCGACGCGCGCAAACAAGCCGCTGAGCAACGGAACATCCGCCTCCATCCCCGCCTCGACGGTGAGCGTTCGCGTCGCCGGTTCCAGTTGGGGATAGATCCGTTCAACCGTTCCCGAGAATGACTGCTTCGGCCAGGCGTCCAGCGTGACGTTCACCGCAACTCCCGTCTTCAACAGCCGCACATCCTGTTCCGGCACGGAGAAGCGAACGCGCAAACTGGCGGGGTCGTAGACTTCGACCAGCGGCGCGCGGGGGGCGACGTAGTTGCCCTCGGAGATCCAAACCTTGGAAACAACGCCGTCCCAGGGCGCGCGGACGTCATAATCGCCCGCGCCGGTTTCCGCCGCCGCGACCTGCGCTTCCGCGCGCTTCAAAGCGGAGCGGCCCATTTCCAGTTGCTCGCCCGGCAGGGAGCCGCTGGTCACCAATTGTTCGACGCGCTTGAAATCCGCTTCCTGGCGCTTCAATTCCTCGCGCGCGGCCTCCAGCCCGGATTCCGCCATATGACGGCGGCCCACGCGCACCAGGCGTTGATCCTTGGCCACGCGGTCGCCTTCCCGCACTGCGCACTCGACAATCGGGCCCTCCGCCGGCGAGGCCATGCGGGCGACCCGCACCGGTTCGACCGAGCCGGTGTACATCGTCCGGCGCGTCAAATCGCGGGCTTCCGCTTTCCTGACCTGCACCGGCGCGGCGGGTTTGGCCGCGGCCGTGGCTCCGGCGTCTGTTCCTTTACCGCATCCGGCGGCGAGCAGAAGCGCCAGCGAGCAACCGATCCATCCGAGGTATGTCTTCATGGTAATATTTCTCCCACGGCAAGTTTTCGTCGCGCGTCCGCAACCGCCAGATCGGCCAGCGCGCGCGCATGGCTGGTCTGGGTCGTGACCAGGGCGGTTTGCGCATCCAGCACATCCGTCATGGTGCCTTTGCCCAAATCGTATTTCTCCGTCACAATGCGAAAGCTTTCCTCGGCCTGACCGACGGCTTGTTTGGAGGTCTGCACCCGTTCGCGCGCGGCGGCGATATCCGACAGCGCGGTCTCCACCTCGAAGCGAATCTGCAATTCCAGCTTGCGCCGGCGCTCCTGCGCGCCGCGCCGGCGAGCCGTTTTCTCGGCGACCCGGGCAGCGGTCAAGCGACCGTCGAACAGCGGCAGTTCCGCCGCCAACCCGACCCGGCCGACCTCCGCCTGCTCGTCCGTTCCTTCCGGTCGATCGGAGGCCTCCGGCATCCAGCGACCTCCATACGAAGCTTGCGCGGCGAGGGTGGGACGGTAGCCCGCGCGGGCCGCTCGCACGGCGGCGTCGGCAGCGTAGACCGTGGCCTGTGTGGCGCGGTAATCGGAGCGTTGGGCGAGGGCTTTCTTCATGCAGTCCTCCGCCTCGGGGCAAACCGGCGTTTCACGGAGTTCCAGCTTTCCCTGCGCGACCGGCGCGGTCGCGTGGTCCAACCCCAGCAACGCCGCCCACGCCCGTTGCTGAACGGCGCGGTTGTTCTGCTCGCGAATCTGGCGCTCATAAAGTTCCGCGCGCCGCACGTTGGCGCGCAGCAGGTCTACCCGGGCCGACTTCTCCGCGTCCACCAAAGCTTGGATCGTTCGTCGTTGTTCGTCCATGGAGAGCACGGCCGTTTCCAGCGACTGCAGCACTTCGTCCTGCGCCAGCAAGCCATAGAAAAGCGCCGTCACTTGATAAACCAGCGTTTCCCGCGTGCGGGTCAACTGCTCCTCCGCCGTCTTGCGGTTCCAGTCTGCCGCGTCCGTCTCGCCGGACACGCGCCCGCCGGTATAGAGCGGGAAGCTCGCGACCAGATCCGCGCCCAGGATTTGAGGCCCGAAGGCGCCGGGCTCGCCATTCTGCGTGGCAGGGAAAAGCCGTTGATCTTCCGTCCAGTAGTCGTAAGCGCCGCGCGCCTTGAGAGTGGGGCGGCCGCCCGCTTTGGCGGTTTGCAGCCGCGCCTCGGCTTCCGCCAGCCGGCTTTGCGCCTCCGCCACATCGGGATTCTGTTCCAGCGCGATGGCCAGCGCGACGTCCAGCGACAGAACGCGGGACGCTTCCCCGGCGGGGCTTGGGCTCGGCCACGTCCACAGGCAAATTCCCAGCAACCAGCTTAGGGTTGTATATCGTTTCATTCTACGAGTGCTCCAAAGATCATTCCCGTTACGGTCGCCATGACCACCACCAAGCCCACGAACGTCAGCGTTTTTTTTGGCCCGAGAATGGAATTGATCACGAGCATATTGGGCAGCGAAAGCGCCGGTCCGGCCAGCAGCAGCGCCAGCGCCGGGCCCTGGCCCATGCCGCTGTCGAGCAGGCCGCGCAGGATCGGCACTTCGGTCAGCGTCGCGAAGTACATCAACGCGCCGGTGACCGACGCAAAGAAATTGGTCCACAAGGGCCAAATCGTTTCCAACCATTGGAAACGAACGCCGGAGGGTTGTCCAAGGATGGAAAGGAGGGCGGATGGCGAATCGCCGACCAACGCCTGAATCCAGATATTCGGAACGATGCCCGCGTCTTTGCTGTCCGGGCTGCCCAGGAAGAACCCTGCCGCGAGAACCCCCATGAACAGCAGCGGCAGGATCTGTTTGGCAAAGCCCCAGGATTGCTCGCGCCAGTCTTTTAGTTCCGCGCCGCCGAAGAAGGTCAGTCCCGCCAAGCCGGCGGAACCTGCCGCGAAGGCGACGACGGGATGGTCCGGAAAGGCCAGCGCCAGCACGCCCGCCGGGAGCGCCGCCAGCACAATGTAGAGCAGCTTCACCTTGAAGAATCGCCGCAGACACACGCCCAGAAGCGCGGTAAAGAGCCCGGTAACGAGCCATTTGGCTTTGAAGATCGCGAACCAGAGGCCGGTCGCTTCCTGCGGCCGCGCCCAATTGGCGAAGACCAGGATGCCGACCATCGCAAAGAAATAGAGCGCCACCTGCCAAAGCGGACGGTCCTTGCCGTCGTCGTCGCCCAGGTACACGTCCTGGACATGCGCCGCCTTGGCGCGTTCTTCCTTCAAAAAGATCAGATGCATCAGCAAACCGATGATGACGCTGAACGCGATGGCGCCCACCGCCCGCGCCACGCCGAGCTGCCAGCCTAGGATTCGCGCCGTCAGCACGATCGCCAAGACGTTGATCGCGGGCCCGGAATAGAGAAAGGCAATCGCCGGTCCGAGACCCGCGCCGCGCAGGTAGATGCCGCCGAAGAGCGGCAGCACCGTGCAGGAGCAGACCGCCAGAATCGTGCCCGACACCGAGGCCACCGAATAAGAAAGCCATTTGCTGGCCTTGGGCCCGAAGTATTTCATCACTGCATTTTGACTGACGAACACGCCGATGGCGCCCGCGATGAAAAACGCCGGGACCAGGCAGAGCAGGACATGCTCCCTCGCATACCATTTCACCAGGCGCAACGATTCCAGCAGAGCGTTCTGAAAACGCAGGGAGTCCATCGGAAGAAAAAAGGCGATGAGGAATCCGGCTGCCAGCCAGAGCAGGATCTTGAGTTCTTTGTTCATATGACCTTCAATACGCGATTTCGCCGTTGGACATCTTCCCGCACCACCTCCACCGCGCACTCGAACGCCTTCAAGATGCAGGGCGTTTGCAGATGGTAAAACACCTTCATGCCCTCGCGCCGGTCGGTGAGAATGCCGGCCTTTTTCAGGATGGCCAGATGCCGCGAAATGCCGGATTGGTCGATGCCGGCGAGTTGATTGAATTCGCATCCGCACCGGTCGCCGTCCGTCAACGCGTCGACGATCATCACCCTCACCGGGTGGGCCAGCGCCTTCAGGATATCGGATCGGGTCTTGGCTTGTTGATAGTTCATGAAATTTGACGATATGCAAATATATGCATAACGTCAAGAGCGGATTCCATGATCACACTTCGCAGAGTGTGATGTTCGAGGCCGCGAAGAGGTCGATCGTAATTTGTGCGGCCCGGGACGATGTGACGATCGAAAAAGCGGGCAGCCCCACGGATAAAGAAGGAGACAATTCGCAACCCCTTGCACCCATTCGGTCGTTCTTCCTCCGGATGATTGCCCTGCAAGGGTCGGAGCAATATGGGTGCAAATCCCGCGAATCCGTGGGACCGCTTTGTCATCCGTGGGGCTAAATCTTCCTCCCCGTCTTGTGCTTAATCGCCACGCGGCCCGTGCGTGGGATCGTCGTCAGCATGCCCATGACTGGGCTGGTTCATGGGGAGGCTGGACTCCGGAAACGAAATCCAGTATTAGGTGCTGCTCTCATTTGAAGCGACGAGACGCCATGACAAGCCAGACATTATATCACTCGGCTTTGGTTTTGAATCCGCACGGCCACCTGGTTTGGGAGGCCGAATCGGAAGGGGCGCCGCCTTGGCCGATTCCGGCTGCTGTCGGACGCGTCGCCGAGGCGGCCGCGCAAGGCAGCGCGGAGGTCCTGCTGCATCTGGGCGCCCGCGAAGCCGGCGCCCCTTTGCCGCCGGCCGTCTCCTATTGGGCGGAGTTTGCCAAGCGCTATCTGGCGGCGTTTTGTCGCCATCCGCAGGACGCGGCTCACTCCGGTCTTTCGCCGGTGGAACCTCCCGACTGGACCGAGTTGGAGGCTCTGGCCGGCCGCGCGCCGCCGATGCGCGGCGGCGAGTATCTTTCGGTCGAAACGCTGCGGAAGCTTTGGGTTCTGCTGGACGATCATGTTCGAGCCCAAGCTGCGGCCTTTCAGGAAGGGGTGGACGAGTATCTTCGTTCGCTGAACCCTATTTGGCGAATGGTGGGCCGCGTGTGTTTTCATTTGGCGGAGAATCGCAAGAACGAGTCTTATCCGTTTGCTTTTTTGGCGACGTATTCCTTCGGGGTGTCGGCGGGCGGGCGCGTTCAGCATCGTCCACTGGGCCAGGCGCTTCAGGAGTACGCCGGGGATAAGAATCGCGCCGCGCTGCTCAAATTGTTGACGCCCGTGCATGCGGCTTCGGAAAAAAGCGCCTGGGTGAAGCGCCTGCTGGAAAGCGGCGATCTGTTCAAGCCGCTGGCCTGGAGGCCCGCGCAGGCGTTCGAATTTCTTCAGGACGTGCCGGCGCTCGACGCAAGCGGCGTGGTGGTGCGGCTGCCGGACTGGTGGAAGGGGCATCGTCCGTCCCGTCCTAAAGTAAGCGTGCGCATCGGCGGCCAGAAGCAAAGCAGCCTGGGCTTGGACGCCCTGATGGGTTTTTCGGTGTCGGCGACCCTGGATGGCGAGCCGCTTACGACCGCCGAGTGGAAAGCCTTGATGGAATCCACGCATGGATTGGCGCTGATTCGCGGCAAGTGGGTCGAGGTCGACGGCGAAAAATTGCGCGAAGCGATGGCGCATTGGAAGCGGGTCGAAACACAGGCCGGCGAGGGCCTATCTTTTATCGAAGGCATGCGCCTGCTGGCAGGGCTCGGACGGGAGGACTTGCGTCCGGAAGCGCCGGAAGCGGTTCGGGAGTGGGTAGGCCTGGAGTCTGGGCCTTGGCTGGAGGAGGCGCTGGCCGCGTTGCGCGAACCGGCGCGCCTGGGTCCCGGCGCTGAAGCGAAGGATCTTCGCGCGACTTTGCGTCCTTATCAACAGAGCGGCGTCCAATGGCTGGACTTTATGAGTTCCCTGGGCCTGGGCGCCTGCCTGGCCGACGATATGGGTCTGGGCAAAACCATTCAGGTTCTTGCGATGCTGCTGCGTCTGAAGTCTGGACGCGGCAAAAGCTCTTTCCGGCCCAGCCTGCTGGTGGCGCCCGCTTCCTTGCTCTCGAACTGGCGCGCCGAAATCGAACAATTCGCACCCTCGCTGACCTACAAAATTCTGCATCCGTCCGAAGTGCCTCCCGACGAATGGAAACGCATGCAGAGCCGGCCCGAGGCTGCTCTCAAGGATTGCGATCTGGCCTTGACTACCTACGGGATGACGGCGCGCTGGAACGAGTTGAAGGGCGTGGAATGGGAGGCCGTTATCCTGGACGAGGCGCAGGCCATTAAGAACGCGGAAACGCGGCAGGCCCGGGCCGTCAAGGAATTGCGCGGCCGCCGGCGGCTCGTCTTGACGGGAACGCCCATCGAAAATCGCCTGTCCGATCTGTGGTCCCTCTTCGATTTTCTCAATCCGGGCTTGCTGGGATCGGCGGGCGAATTTCGGTCGTTCGTCAAAAACGCCGGCGAGAGGGGCGGAAGTCTGGCCGCCTTGCGAACGCTGGTTCGACCGTACATTCTGCGCCGCCTCAAAACCGACAAGAATGTGATTTCCGACCTGCCGGACAAAACCGAGGTTCGGGCCTTTTGCGGGCTTTCGAAAAAACAGGCCGCTCTCTACGAGCAGTCCGTGCGCGAATTGGCCGAGGCGGTGAAAAACGCCGAGGGCATCCAGCGCAAAGGGCTCGTGCTGGCGTTTATCGTGCGCTTCAAGCAAATCTGCAATCATCCGTCGCAATGGCTTCACGACGGTGGTTTCGATCCGGAAGAAAGCGGCAAATTCGAACGCCTGCGCGGATTGGTGGAGGAAATCGCCGAACGCCAGGAGAAGGCGCTAATTTTCACGCAGTTTCAGGAAATGACGGAGCCCCTGGCGGTTTTTCTGGCGGGGCTGTTCGGACGCCCGGGGTTGATCTTGCATGGGGGCATCTCCGTGAAGAATCGCCGGCCGCTGGTGGAGGCCTTTCAACGCGAAGACGGGCCGCCGTTCTTTATCCTGACCACCAAGGCGGGGGGCGCCGGATTAAATCTGACGGAAGCCTCGCATGTGATACATTTCGATCGCTGGTGGAATCCGGCCGTCGAAAACCAGGCCACCGACCGGGCCTTTCGCATCGGACAAAAGAAAAACGTTCTGGTTCACAAGTTCGTGTGCCGGGGCACCATCGAAGAGCGCATCGACGAGATGATCGCCGCCAAGACGCAATTGGCCGATGAAGTGATTGCGGGCGGAGCGCAGGAAGCTTTGCTGACGGAAATGAACAACGACGAATTGATTCGTTTTGTGTCGCTCGACATTCGACGGGCGACGGAAAAAGAATGAAAGGAAGATGACCATGTCGTGGAGTGGATATGGATGGCGGCCGTATGTGCCGGTGGCGGAACGACGGGCAAAGGGCTTGCGCGCGGCGCAAAAGGCGTTGAAGAAAGGCCAGGCGCTTTCGCCGATCGTTCTGGAGGGCAAGACCATCGCCAAATCGTTTTGGGGCAAGGCCTGGTGCGACAATCTCGAATCGTACAGCGATTACGAAAACCGGCTCCCGCGCGGCCGCACGTACGTGCGCGGCGGCATGGTGATTCACCTCGATATCAAGCAGGGTGAAATTGAAGCCCTGGTCAGCGGCAGCGACTTATACAAGATTAAGATTGCCATCAAACCCTGCCAACCGGATCGTTGGAAAAAGTTGTGCGCCGAATGCTCGGGTCAGATCGGGTCCCTGATCGAATTGCTGCAGGGCCGGTTGTCCGGAAGCGTCATGGAAGTGATGACGCGCCGCGAGCTGGGCCTTTTCCCGTCGCCGGACGAAATTTCGATGGAGTGCTCCTGTCCGGACTGGGCGGACATGTGCAAGCACTTGGCGGCGGTCATGTATGGCGTAGGCTCCCGCCTGGACGAGAAGCCCGAACTGTTGTTTCTGTTGCGGCATGTGGACCATACCCAATTGGTCGAGCAGGCCTCGTCCGCCCAACTCGCGGGCGCGTCGGCGTCCGGCGTCGCTACGGTCGATTCGTTCGATGTCGCGGCGGTGTTTGGCATCGAATTGGACAGCGCAACGCCGGTCGTTGCGAAACCAGCCCCGGCCAAGAAAGTTGCCTCGAACGGGAAAAAGAAACCTGCTCTTCGGAATAAAAACGTTCGGAAAAAAAAGGCTGCTAAAACCCCTGTGCGAAAAACAAAAACTAGGCAAAAAAATCGGAGCGGCGGATGAGCGTAAAAATTGGTTTCATTTTCGATTGGGACGGCGTGGTGGTTCACTCGAACGATCTGCACGAACGGACCTGGTTTCGGCTGGCCGAAGAGGAGGGCAAGCCGCGTCCCACAGCCACTAATCTCGGCAATTGCGGCATGAAGACGGATGCGGTCCTGACCCGTCTTCTAAAGTGGGAAATCTCGCCGTCGGATATGGATCGACTATCTTTCCGAAAGGAAGAACTTTTCCGAAAGTTGGTGGCGGAGCAGGGGATCGAATCCATTGTCGGCGTGATGGAATTTCTGCGGTTGTTGAAAAAACGCAACATCCCTCATGCGGTCGGCTCTTCCGCTCCGCGATTGAACATCGACGCGGGTATGAAAGCCCTAAAATTGGAAAACAATTTTCAAGCCATTGTGGCGGGGGAAGATGTAATTCATGGCAAGCCCGCGCCCGATATCTTTCTAAAAGCAGCAGCCTCGATGGGGCTTAAACCGGAGCAGTGCATCGTTTTTGAAGACGCGCCAGCCGGAGTCGAAGCTGCGCGCGCGGCTGGCATGAAAGTAGTGGGCATTCTTTCGACGCACGAAGCGGCGGCGCTTGCCAAGGCCACCGGCCTGGCGCGGGATTTCACGGAAGTACAACTCGAGGAGTTGCTAAGCTGGAGTACGGGAGTGATGGAGTGTTGAAAAAGGAGGAATTTCTATTCCCGCATTACTCCAGTTCTCCATTACTCCAACACTCCAGAGATGCCTGTTATGACCCAATTGATCTTCTTGTTCTGGAGCGCGTTTGTCGTCGGTTTGTCCGGCGCCATGATGCCGGGGCCGGTTTTGACGGCGACGATCGGCGAGACGCTTAAACGCGGGTTCCGAGCCGGACCCTTGATTGTGCTGGGGCACGCGGTCTTGGAAATGGCGGTCTTGCTGATGGTCGTTCTGGGGTTGGGCGCCTGGATTACGCTGGCGCCCGTGAAAGGCAGCTTGGGCTTGGCCGGAGGGTTGCTGCTGGCCGTCATGGGCCTGCAAATGGCGTGGACGGCCAAACGCGCGGTGGCGGAAATGACGGGGGCGGCGCATGTGACGGTCTCGTCAGTTCGTGGACCTGTCTTGACCGGAGTTTTAACTTCGGTGTCGAATCCCTACTGGTGGGTTTGGTGGGCGACGACCGGTTTATATTACGCTGCGCTCGCGCTGAGCGCCGGCTGGGCCGGGTTGATCAGCTTTTATCTCGGTCACATTTTTTCCGATTTGGCATGGTACAGCCTCGTGGCGGCCGCAATCCATTCGGGCCGGCGGATTTGCCCGCCGCTGGTTTATCGGATCTTGATCACGGCCTGTGGCTTGATGCTGATTCTGCTGGGCGCATATTTCTTCGCCGATGCCGTCCGGTTGTTCATGGCTCTACGGCATGCAGGTGAATAGGCTGGTTTAATGTAGGTCCTTTTTTTGGAGGGTCGCGCTCCGTCGCGACCGTCTTCCTTTCGGTCTCGACGGAGCGCGACCCTCCAAAAGAAGATTTCACCAGAAAAAGGCCCTGCCAGAGAAATCTGAGGCAGGGCCAATGCTTGAACTGTCACGCGCACTACGTGGCTGAAACAAACAGCTCTTCCGCTTTCTTCCAATTCACGACATTCCACCAGGTGGAAACGAAATCCGGACGCCGGTTTTGGAATTTAAGATAATACGCGTGCTCCCAGACGTCGACGACGAGAACAGGCCTTCCTTCGCACGAGACCGTCCCTTTCATCAAGGGCGTGTCATGGCCGGGCGTTGAAGCTATGCTCAGTTTGCCGGCGGCATCGACATAAAGCCAACCCCAGCCAGAGGCGAATTGCCCGACGGCCGTCTTGGAGAATTTCTCTTTAAAGGCATCGAAGCTGCCGAAGGTTTGGTCGATGGCTTCCGCAAGTTTGCCGGAAGGTTTTTCTCCGCCTCCCGGGCCCATAATTTCCCAATAGAGATTGTGATTGAGGACGCCGCCGCCGTTGTTGCGAACGGCGGTACGAATATCCTCGGGCACGCTTTTCAGGTCGGCCAGCAAGGCTTCTATGCTCTTGTTGGAAAGTTCCGGATGCTTTTCAAGCGCGGCATTGAGATTGTTCACGTAGGTTGCGTGGTGTTTGTCGTGATGGATCTCGACCGTTCGAGCATCCAGGTGCGGTTCGAGTGCATCCATCGGATACGGAAGTGCGGGTAACGTGTGTGACATGGGAAATTCTCCTTTTTTTATGCTTTTCGTTCGGGAGAATATAGTTCCAAGAACTTGTCCTGTCCAGTAGGCCGAAAGAAAACAGGCCATTCCGTTATTTCGGAATGGCCTGTTGGGCATTACGCAGGGCGTATTTGTTATTTGATGGAAGCTTGGTAAAAGGCTTCGACTTTCGGCCAGTTGACCACGTTCCACCAAGCCTCCAGATAATCGGCCCGGCGATTCTGATATTTCAGATAATAGGCGTGTTCCCAGACATCCACGCCCAGGATCGGCTCGCCGGGGCATTCGGCGACCCCGTTCATGATCGGGCTGTCCTGGTTGGGGGTCGAACAGATGCAGAGTTTTCCGTCCTTCACCGTCAGCCAGGCCCAGCCGGAGCCGAATCGGGTGGCCCCCGCCTTGCCGAATTGCTCTTTGAACGCGTCAAAGCCGCCAAACGTGCTGTCGATGGCTTGGGCGAGTTGGCCGCCGGGTTTTCCCCCGCCGTTGGGCGTCATCCATTGCCAGAACAGGGAGTGATTGGCATGTCCGCCCCCATTGTTCCGGACCGCGGTTCGAATATCTCCAGGAACGTCGGCTAAATTTCTTAGAAGCTCTTCGAGTGTTTTGGCGTGCAGCGTGGGATGTTTGTCCAAGGCGGCATTCAAATTCGCGACATAGGCGGCGTGATGCTTGCCGTGATGGATTTGCATGGTTGTCGTATCGATGTGCGGTTCGAGCGCTTCGAACGGATACGGCAACTCAGGTAGTTTGTGTATCATTGTATTGCCTCCATATCTTATCTATTTTACTTGTCTCCAGGGAGTTCAATATACGGCTGTTTTTCGGGGTTTCCAGTAGGGGGGCGGCTTTTTTGACGCACGCCTGCAACCTGCCGCAATGCAGCGCTTAGCCCGCATTTCTCACAAAGATAGTTGACGAGGGTTGCGCGTTGTTGTACAACTCGTTTATCACAAATGAGATACACAACATACGGAGGCAACCCGCGTCATGACAGACTGTAGCCAGAACGAGTTTGAGTTTCAAGGTCTGAGTCGGCGAAAGGTTCAGGTGGATTTTCGCGGCG
>Ga0209417_1003037_pt1 | contig 23659 bp, 18 predicted proteins | sample RifGroF2_FD_184002 | JGI IMG/M metagenome (GOLD analysis project Ga0209417, IMG submission 184002) | Groundwater microbial communities from Rifle, Colorado, USA - Groundwater F2 (SPAdes) (version 2) | ecosystem: Environmental > Aquatic > Deep subsurface > Groundwater | place: Rifle, Colorado... | reverse complement strand
TGCTCCGCTTATAGAGATACTCAACTAAGAGATCCTGCAGGCGGAGCAGCCACAACGCAAACTATTAATGGGGTAGCTTATACAACACCTGCTATTGTAAATGTTAATACAAATTTAAATAACATATACGGTATGACGGAAGGAACGGTTTTATCTCTTGGACCGGGCGGATATATTACAATAAAACTACCCGCGTCTCTTATTGATGGAAAAGGGTTTGATTTACAAATTCGTGCTGCGGGAAATGCCGCAGGGTATTTTGTTTTTGCTGGAAATGATACAGATCCTTCAGACCCATATATTGATGCTGCAAACCCCGGTGGTGGAATTGACTGGGTAAATATTAGCTGTACAGGCACACCTATCGGTGCTCCTACAAACGGCAATGTGGGCTCTTATATACAAAACGTTGCCGGTATAGGAAATCAGGCAAAGTTTTATGGAAGCGGGTATTTTGATATGGGTGTGGTATGTACTAATGATCCCGGCAATTATAACGCTAATGTCAAAAGCGCAAAATATTTAAAAATAATAGATGATAATGTAGAAGACGGTTTCATTTTAAGGGATCCAGAAGCAGATGCGAGCATGGCTGCTATTCCTTCAATTTTCCCTGGACAAAATTCTTCTTTTACTCCGGGAGTCAGTATCGATGCTATTGCAGTCGAACATCATTCAAAATTAATAAGTATAAATGATTTTACAAAAGATACTGATAATGACGGCTTGTTAGATGTGTTTGAAAATTCGTTAAAACTCAATCCATGCGGCCCATCTGAAGCAGCTCCGGCATGTGGAGCGCCTCCCGGAAGTGATGATGACAGAGAATACTGGGGTTTTGCTAATACCGGAATAAATAATATTATTATTGATAATCCGACAACTGCTCTCAGAATTGATTATCCGTCAAGACAAGATAATCCGCCTAAAATGTATATAAGTTATTAATCTTTATATTTAGATTTGTAAAAATTTGCTATTTTAATAAAAAGTTTTAGCAATAAGCTGCCGATATTATACATAATTGTATTGTGAAATATCGAGGTTGTTGTCATGGAAATAAATTTTAATCCGTCAATACGTAAAAATTCACAAGTTGATTTTTTTATTCAGTCACAGCTGGAAAAACTCGGACTTCAGCCAACCGGCTCAAAAGAAGGTGATATTAAGGCAATACAAAATGCTTTAGCTCAAAAAATCACACCTGATAAAAATCAAATTTCATGTCAAGCGGGAGGCACTCCTCCACCTCCCAAAACTCCTGAAGCTGTTGCAACTTTTATGGAAAAATTAGGATTAGAACCCACAAATTCTAAAGAAGGAGATAATGCTTTAATTACAGCAAAATTGAGTGAATTAGAATTAAATGCGAAAACGCCTTCTGAAATAAACAATGTTCAGAGTCTTAAAGCAGCGTTTGAATCTATAATTGCACAGGCGGGTTCAGCAGGTCAGCAACAGTCCGCAGCTATGAATAAATCGTTTTTTAATTTGCAATCATAAAAATTATTTATTATTATTTATTACGGATAATCAAATCAATCATTTCTTGAGTGCTGTAGTAGTTTTCAACAACTTTTACAGAAGTTTCAAGTTGTCTTTCTAAGTCCTGAACCGTAATATCATCAAGAAAACTGTCAGTGTATTTTCTTATCATGACTGACGGAATTAATAAATTATTGATTTGTTGCTTTATCGGCGACAAATTATCAATCAAGTCGCTCCCTGTAATCAATCCCGAAACAGTAATATTTTCTCCCCAGAAGTTGCTTTTTATGGGGATTAAATCCACATTTAAATTTTTTATCCCGCTCAATTCCTTTGCTATTGGCTGAATTATATTATAGGCAATTTGTCCTGTCGCTATTGTGAAAGAAAAAGGATTTGATAATTCAACGGGGAGTTTGGTTTTATGAGTATTAAAATCTTCAAGCAGCAGCCTTGCAGAGCCTACTCCATCATCAAGCTGTCCAAATTTGTTGTAAAAACTGTATTCAGGAAAATCATAATCCGCAAGCGAGTAAAATTCATCAGAAGGAAATGCAAGGTTATAGCCTAATTTTTTATTAAATTTTTCTGCCTGATAAATTAAATTTCGAGCCTTTTCAGGAGTAAAAGGAATTAATTCCCCGACAGGACGAAAACGAGTTATGCCGACAGGCACTATTGCAATAGACATAACGTTTGATTTAAGAAAAGCCAGATCAAAAAGCGTTTTATCAAGTTCTTCCCCGTCATTAACGCCCGGACAAAGCACAATTTGTGTATGAACTGGAATATCAAGGCTGTTTAGCCATTTTAATTCTTTAATAATATCTCCTGCTTTGGGGTTTTTGAGCATTCTTACTCTTAAATCAGGGTTTGTTGTATGTACCGAAACATACAAAGGTCCCATTTTGAGGCTTTCTATGCGTTCTTTGATTTTTTTATTCAAGTTCGTAAGCGTAATATAAGTTCCTTGAAGATAAGAAAGCCTGTAATCATCATCTTTTATATATAAGCTTTCTCTAAGTCCGCATGGCTGCTGGTCTACAAAGCAAAATACACATTTGTTTGTACAGGGAATCACTTTGTCAAAAACAGCCGATTCAAAGGTTATGCCTAAATCTTCGTCAGAATATTTTTCTATTTCTATTATTTCTTCTTCGCCCGAGGCTCTTTTTATATGCAAATCTATTGTTTCGGAAGATATTTGAAATTTATAATCCAGCAAATCTTTTGGCTGGATTCCGTCTATTGAGATTATTTCATCTTTAGGTTGGATTTCCAATTCTTCTGCGATGCTATTTGGTTCTATACTGTTAACTATTGCCGGCATGTTATGATTTTTTTCTTTGTTAGTGCTATTACATTTTAATTATACTCTGTAAAAAAAATCTCATGTTAATAAAACTTAATATTTTTAACAAAAAGTGAAATTTTAAGGAAAGAATTGTTTTTATATATATAACGGGAAGAGTAAAATTGTATAATAATCTGGAAGGAAACTTGGGATGGTTGAAGCTGTAAAGAATTCGACACAAATTAAGAACCTGCCTACGTATAATGTGCCTAGTGGTACAAATTCAAATGCAGGAAGAATTGAAAACTTGGATAATGAAAGTTTCTTTAATCAAGATTTGGCAAGTCCAATATCAGGTTATGGATCTGATCTTGGTGATTTGGGCAATTTAAGTAATTTAAGTAATAACTTAGGCTCAGAGTTTCTTGATTTAGATAACATGAATCTTTCTATGTATGGACCAATAGCACTTAATCAGCGTGTTTTTGGGGCATATAAACAGCAAATGAGACAGTCAGGTTATGATTACGAAAATCAAAGTATAACAGAAGAAGACCAAAATAATCTTCAACCTCTTTCTGACAGACTGGATGAATACAGAGCTTTCGGCATAAGATTACATCACAATGCAGAAGTTACAGAAAATCTTGAAGAATCTAAAAAATCAGGAATAGGCGTTGCTTTGTATTTGACAAATTGCGCTAAAGACGGACTTAAAAACCCAAATATACCAATTTCTTTTGAAAATTTAAAAAATCCTACAAGACTTGTTAACAATCTTATGCCTGTTTCTTTAACAGCAACTCAGGCTAATGAAAATGTTAATTTGTTATCTGACATTGCAATAAAAGAAAGAAGTCCTGAAATGGCGGCAGCTCTTTTAGAAGCAACTTCCAAAGGCGGTATTCTCGGAATAGGCGTTGATTCTGAAACAGCTAATAAGCTTTTAGTTGATTCAAAAGATAAATTTGACAGCAAAGAAGATTATTACAAGTATATTACCAATATTGACAAAGCTTACAAAAAAATGTTCCCTGGTAAATCTTTAGACAAGTATATTAAATCCAATTATAAACCTACATGGCAAAAACTTGCACCTACCGGTGGAGTTGCAGCAGGAGCTTTAACTGGCTTTGTAGTAAGCGGATTCAATCCTTTAGGTGCTTTAGCAGGTGCAGCTATTGGCGGAGCAGCAGGTTTGGCCACTTATGCAAGCAACTGGTTCGGCAAAAACGAAGAAGGTTCTAAATTAATGTCTGTTGTTACTAAAGCTAGGCAAAACAGTCATGATGTTGATGTTAGAAAATATTCATTTGGAGAATTAAGCGTTCCTGCTCTAGGAAGTGGAGCACCTGCATTAAACTAAAATAAATATCAAAAAAAGATGGTGATGTTTCTACATCACCGTCTTTTTTTGTAATCTTAATCATCAACCGAATCATGTTTAAACGTACGCTTAGTAACACCACGTTTACTTGTTAAAATAAATTCAATCAGGTTTTCAATATATTTGTTTGAAGGAAGTTCTTCTCTTATTTTTTCTATTGCATTTTTAGTATTGTAATCAGAGAACCACAGGTATTTAAATGCTTTCTTAATTGCAGAGCGTTCTTCCAGAGTTACACCCCTGCGTTTTAATCCTATTGAGTTTATGCCGATAACTCTTCCTTCTCTTCCGTCTATTTTGGCATAAGGCGGCAAATCTTGACGGGTTCCGGTAAATCCGCCCACTATAGCCATTTCGCCAACTCTTGTAAATTGATGAAAAACTGTAGATCCGCCAATAAATGCATAATCGCCTATTGTTACATGCCCGCCAAGTAAGGCAATATTGGCTATAACTACATTGTTGCCGACATTACAGTTATGAGCAACGTGAGCGCCTATCATAAGCATGCATTCATTGCCAACCTGCGTAATATTTCCTTCACCTGAAGCTCTATTCACGGTAACATGCTCTCTTATTAAGCAATTATCGCCGATTATTACTTTTGTGGGTTCGTCTTTGTAGCCCAAATCCTGCGGAGGCGTTCCGATAGCAGCTCCGCTATAAATTTTGCAGTTTTTTCCGATTTCGCAGTGTTCAATATATGCTTGCGGAAAAATTTCTGTACCTGAAGAAATTTTTACCTTTGGTCCAATAACCGCATAAGGATGTATCTTAACGTTTTCTTCAATGATTGCGCTGCTGTCTATAATTGCTGTTGGATGTATATTTTTTGACACGATCTTCTCCCGATTTGAGATTTTTTAACCTTAAATCAAGTTTAGCATACATACTATATGCCTTTGTGAAATCTTAATATAGGTTTTGACAATTTATTGTAATGCGCACATAAGTTCTGCTTCGCAGGCAACTTCGCCGTCAACAGAAGCTATGCACTTTGTCTTACCAAATGGACCTCTGATTTTTGTAACTTCAACATAGAAATCCAGTCTGTCGCCAGGTCTTACAACTCTTTTGAATCTTACGTTGTCAATTCCTGCAAATAACACTAATTTTCCTGCATATTCAGGTTTTACTAAAAGTGTACAAGCGCTGATTTGCGCTAAAGCTTCTACCTGCAAAACTCCCGGAAAAATAGGATTGTTTGGAAAATGCCCATTAAACAGGTCTTCATTCATTGTTATATTTTTGTAGCCTTTAATATATTTTGCAGGAACGCATTCGGTGATTCTGTCCACCAAAAGAAAAGGGTATCTGTGAGGAAGAAGTTTCATAATTCCCAAAATATCAAAGCTTAATTTTTCTTCGTTTGTTAATTCTTCTGACATAGTTCTTTCTCCATTAATATGCTGATTTTTTTTGCTAGTTCGACATGTGATTTGTGACCTGCTTCTTTAGCGATTATATGCGCTTTTAAGTTTAGCGGATTAATAGCTAACAGATTTAAATCGCCGATTAAATCCAATATTTTATGTTTTATAGGTTCGTATTCTGATCTTAGCTCTGTAGTATAACCATTATCTGTAAGACCAACCGTATTTTCAACGCTTACTCCAAGAGCAAGCCCCATTTGTTGAAATTTTTCCAGATCCTTGAGGTAGCCAAAAGTTCGGGCTTCAAGAATCTGCTGTTTATTTTGACTTAAATCAAAGCTAATCCATCTGTTTTTTAAATCAGGGTGCTCAAAATTAATACAGTAGGTGATTTTAAATTCTTCTGCCGGAATAACTGCTATAGAAGTTTTATTTTCTGAATAAAAAACAGGTTCTTCTATTTCTATTAGTTCTTTTGAGGTTTCATCTGCAATATCCGTCTCTTGAAAAAGCTCAAACCATTTTAAAGCGCTTCCGTCAAAAATAGGCATTTCTGAAGAATCCATACATACATTTAAAGAATCAATTTTTGCAAATGCGCATGCTGCCATAAAATGTTCAACCAGAATAACTTTAGATGTGCCATTTCCTAAAACAGTGCAATTATCAGTGGAAACAACACTAAATGGGCTGGCTAAAATCGGTTTTTCTGATCCTCTAATAAAAAAGCGTATTCCTTTTTCTTTTGACGGGAAAAGTGTTACAGAACTTTCTTGCCCCGACATTAGCGTTATTCCTGATATATTTATTGTTTTTTTAATAGTTGTCATTACTAATTAAAGACCTTTTTTAAATTCTTCGATTTCTTTTTTTAGAGTTTTAAATTCTTCAATAAATTTCTTCGCATCGCTCATCGTTTTCATCTGACGCGCAAATTCTTTTCTGTACATAGCAGGTGAGCCTACAACGATACTTTTTTCAGGGAAGCTTTTACTTACGCCTGCCTGTGCCATAATTATTGAGTCCGCACCTATATTTATGTGATCGGCAATTCCAGCCTGACCCGCAAGAACGACTCTATCTCCAATATTTACACTTCCTGAAATTCCAACCTGTGAAACTATCAGACAATTTTCTCCGATTTTGCAGTTGTGTCCTATCATTGTAAGATTATCAATTTTAGTTCCTCTGCCAACAAAAGTATTTTCAACAGTTCCTTTGTCGATACATACATTTGCTCCGATTTCTACGTCATCGCTTATTGTTACAGAACCAAGCGATGGAATTTTGAAGATTGTTTGCTTTGAAAAATCGCCTTCTACATTTCCTTGTTGTTTTGCAGCTTCAATAGTTCCGGGATTTTCCGTCACAAAGCTGAATCCGTCTGCAGCAATACTTGTTCCATGGTGAATTATTACGTTATTGCCGATTGTTACGAAATCACCTATATTTACACCAGGATAAAACAAACAGTTATTGCCGACTTCTACAAATTTTCCTATATAAACATTTGCGACAAGCTTTGTATTATCGCCTATTACAGCGCCTCTGCCCACTACAACATTTGGACCTATAGAAACATTCTGTCCTAATTGGGCTTCAGGATGAACAACAGCTTTTTCATGAATTCCTAAAGGCGCATCTACAGGAATAGCAAAAATATGCAATAATTTCATCATTGCAAGTTTTGGTCGTTCAACTTCAATAGTAGAAATGTTTTCTATGCCTGTACCCATAGGAACTACCGCAGATTTTGCTTTGGTAAAAGCAAGATTGGCTATTTCATCTTCTGTTATCGCAAGCGCAAGTGTATTTTCATCTGCTGATTTTGGCGGAGCAAGACGTTTAATTTCTATATCTTCGCCAACTTCACTGAGCATTCCGCCTATCATTTGACTTAGTTCAGAAAGTTTATATGATTTGGTGTCTTCTAGTAGTGTTCCCATATGTATACTCTTACCCCTTATATGTTCGTAACTTAAATAATTTTATGATTAAAAAAGTGTTTAAACAATAATTGGGATAAGAATTGTTACAAGTGTGTGTATAGTAAAAAATAAGATGAATTATTTAACGGATTTTTTTAAATTTGACTTCTGCTTCGTACATGTTGCCGATCCCTTGAATTAAAGCGTCAGGATTGAATGAAATGCTGTCAATTCCTTCTTTTACAAGGAAATCCGCAAAGGCGGGATAATCGCTAGGAGCCTGTCCGCAAAGTCCCACTTTAATTCCAGAAGCTTTAGCTTTTTGAATCGCTTGAGAAATAAGTATTTTAACCGCTTCATCCTGCTCGTTAAATAATTTGTTAATAATCGATGAATCCCTGTCTATTCCAAGAGTTAGCTGCGTAAGATCGTTTGAACCTATGGAAAACCCGTCAAAAATCTTTGCAAATTCTTCAGCTAAAATTACATTGCTGGGAATTTCAATCATAACGTAAACTTCAAGATGATTTTCACCTCTTTTGAGTCCATAAGTCTCCATAATATTAAGAACTTTTTTCCCTTCTTCAATTGTTCTGCAAAAAGGAATCATTAATTTTACGTTATCAAGTCCCATATCATCCCTGACTCTTTTCATTGCCCTGCATTCCAGAGCAAAACCATCTCTGTATCTGATGTCGTAATATCTCGATGCGCCTCTGAATCCTAACATTGGGTTTTCTTCCTTTGGTTCGAATTCTTTTCCTCCAATTAAGTTGGCATATTCGTTAGTTTTAAAATCGCTCATTCTCACTATTACGTCATTCGGATAAAAAGCCGCCGCTATCATAGCGACTGCTTGAGATAGATGATCGACAAAATATTCTTCTTTGTCTTCATAAAGATAAGTAAGCTCTTCGATTTCGGCTTTTGCCTTTAAATCCTGTAAACTATTAAATTTAACCAGCGCCATAGGGTGAATTTTAATGGCGTTGCTTATAACAAATTCCAGACGCATAAGCCCTACGCCTCTATTTGGAAGAAAAGAAAGTTTGAATGCCTGATCAGGATCGCCCAAAATTAACATTGGCATTGTTTTTGGCATTCTGATTTTTTTTGTATTGATTTCTTCCTCGTCCCATTCAAGAATTCCGTCATAAATTATGCCATTTTCGCCTTCCAGACAGGAAACGGTAATTTCTTGTCCGTCTTGTATAATTTGGGTAGCATTGCCTGTACCGACTACGGCGACAGCTCCCACTTCTCTGGCTACTATTGCGGCATGGCTGGTTCTTCCTCCTTTGTCTGTTACAATCGCGGAAGCTTTTTTTAATATCGGATCCCAGTCTGGAGTTGTGATGCTTGCTATAAGAATTTCCCCTTCCTGAAGTTTATACGATTCTTCAGGCGAACTCAAAACCCTTGCTTTTCCTGCGGCTATTTTACTTCCGACGCTTTTTCCCATTGCAAGGATTTTGCCTCTTTTTTTAAGTTTATATTCACAAATTTTAAAAGGTTCTTTTTTGCCTGAAAATATTGTTTCTGATCTTGCTTGAACTATGAAAAGCTCGTTAGTTAATCCATCTTTCGCCCATTCTATATCCATTGGTCTTTTATAATGCTCCTCTATGATCATTGACCATTTTGCGAGTTTTTCAATTTCATCATCGTTCATGATAAATTGTTTTCTTTTTTCGTCAGGGGTCTCAATATTTATAACGAGTTTGTCGGCTTCAATAACTTGATTTTCAATATCTTCGGCATAAATCATAGTTTTAGCCTTGCTGCCAAGTTTTTTTGAAATTATTGATTTTTTATTTCTTTTTAAAGCAGGTTTGAAGATATAAAATTCATCGGGATTTACAGTGCCCTGCACGACATTTTCACCTAATCCCCAACTTCCTGTAAGAAACACAACTTTTTCAAACCCTGATTCTGTGTCAATAGTAAAACCTACACCGGAGCAAGCTTTGTCTGAACGAACCATTTTCTGAACTCCAATGGAAAGAGCGACTTTCATGTGGTGAAACTTATTGTCTTCCCTATATTTTATCGCTCTATCTGTAAAAAGTGACGCGTAACATTTTTTGCAGGCTTCAATCAGGTCTTCTTCATTTCTTATATTCAAATAAGTTTCCTGTTGTCCCGCAAAACTCGCGGTTGGAAGATCTTCCGCAGTCGCGCTGCTTCTGACTGCAACTTGTATTTTAAAGTCATATTTGGCTTCTAAATCTCTGTAATATTCAACAATTTCATCCTGAATTTCTGCCGGTATTTCTGCGTCTAAAATTAGTTGGCGTGCCTTCTTTCCGACCTCACTAAGGTTAGAATAGTTTTTTGTATCGAGCGTTTTAAATAGATTTTTCAATGTGTCGTATAATCTATTTACTTCAAGCAGTTTCCAGTATGCCTGCGAAGTTACAGCAAAACCGTCAGGTATATTTACTCCTTTTGGAGTAAGTTTTTGGAACATTTCACCCAGAGAAGCGTTTTTGCCGCCAACTTTATTTATGTCGTTAATATCAATTTCAGAAAAAGTTTTTATGTAGTCTGTCATAACTTTATTCCTTCTCACTTTGTCCTTCATAACAATAAAAGAGTCTGACGCTTTTTGCATCGGACTCTTTCATAGTATTTATTGTCTTTTGGTATTATTTTTTAAATGTTTTACTAATTTTCAACTTACAGGTATCTCAAGCGCTTTTAAACCGTTTATTGTAGCGATGTTTACAAGCTCATCAATGTTGTAATAACGACAGCTTTCAAGTAAAAATCTTAATTCTGTCCACATATTTCCGCTTGTAAAAGGTTTAAGCAGGTCTGCGATATTATCTGTTCCTATAGCAACATTAATTCCCGCTGGAATCATTTCTTCTACAGGAGCTATTGAGTTATGAATAGGCGCTAATTCTTCAGAACGTTTTGAATCAATCCACGCTGTCGGGCAGGTTATTACGTTTAATCGGGCATCTGCCATTTTTTTGTATAATTCTTGTCTGTAATCTGCTTTGTGTGAACCTACAGATATACAATGGATCGCGGAAACTCTTCCCTGCATATTGTGTTCAATAGTTTTATCTGCAAGCTGTTCGGTTTCTTTTTCGCCTGCTGTATTAAACTGATCAACGTGAACATGAACCGGTTTATTTAATCTTTTTGCAGTTTCCATAAGAATATCCAAGTGTTCGTCTTCGTGTCCCGCGTCTTTTGCTGGAAGTCCGCCGATTATATCAACAAATTCCGCGCCAAGATCAAACCATTTTCTTGCTTGAGGGTCGATAACGCCTTTTAGTGTCTGGTTTATGAACTTTATTTTTATATCAGAGCCTACGCTGTCTTTTAGCATTTGGGCAGCCTGAATGCATTTGTCGCTTACAACTTCGTCCACATCAATGAAAGTTCCGACTGCCTGCGCATTTTGATTAATCATTCTTTCTATCGTGTAAGACATTCTGTCATATATCTGGTTTACGGATGAATTTCTTTTGATAGAGTCAACAAGAAACCATTTTTCTTTCAATGTGGCGTTTGCCAGATATAAAGTTTCCGGTGTAATTGTAAAAGCCCTGTCAATATGAGAATGAGTGTTTACAAATCCGCCATTCCTGAATATTTTTTCAATTATCAAATCTTTTAATACATTACCGGAATTTTTTACTTCTTTTCTAATCGGAGTTATGCCGTTTTTGTTTTTTTGAATTGTCATTATTTCCTCCTTCTATTTAAATTTCATGTCCCTTAAAATTAGTATAAAAAAAGAGAAGAACTTAAATTCTTCTCTTTTAAATATTTAAATTAAATGAACTTATAATAAAAGAAATACAATGTTTTCGCACTTGTATAAGCTTATGTCTTTCTCCCATCAATCCCATTAATTTATCCTTGTTTTATGTATTAGACAAATTGCTATTAATTTAACCGTTTTTAAGGTACTTGTCAAGTCTCATTGGTACTTAATTATGACATATATTTAAAATATTATATTCAAATTCAAGTTTATATTGCGCATTTCTAATTTTATTGTGATAATTTAGTAAATATAACAACTGTATGAATGATAACAAAAATTTTAAAGGTTTAATATGAAAACTAAAATTTTAATTATAATTTTGGCTTTATTATTTCTGAATTCACCTGCTTTTTGTCTAGGCAAGGGCAAAGAGAAACTTGAAAATACAAAATTTGCTCCTCAAATAGAAGGTTCTGTCAGTGATTACAGGACAGAAATTATAAATATTGACTGGTGGGAAAATTTTAACGATCCTGTTTTGTCAGGATATATTGCTAAAGCTCTACAGGCAAATCATGACATAAAAATGGCGGGTTTGCGTGTTTCGGAATATGAACAAATCGTAAAAGCGGCGTTTGGGAAAGAATTTCCTTCATTAAGCATAGGCTCAGATTCAACCGTGCAAGCATATTCAAAAAATTATATTCCAATTTTTTCAGGTACAATTCAAAATTATACTTTCCCTTTAAGCGCTTCTTATGAACTGGATATCTGGAGAAAAAACCATGACAAAACACTTTCCGAGAAAAAACAGCTCGAAGTTATTGGTTATGATGAAAAAGCCGCATTAATTTCTATTGTGTCAGAAGTAGCTTCGGTTTATTTAAATATATTAAAGACGGATAGAGATATTAAACTGCAAAAAGAAATTGTGCAGCTTAAAAAAGACAAATTAAAACTTATTAACGCCAGATTGAATGAAGGTGTTACAACATACGATGAAGTTAACGCCGCCGAAAAAGCGCTTACTGACGCAAATATAACTCTTAATGAATATAAAAAAAATCTTGGAGTTCTAAAAAGCGTGCTGGCAGTACTTACAGGGGAAAGCCCGGATAATATAGCAGATTTGATATTCGGGAATATTGATACTATTGAATCGTTTTCTAATCTTACCGATAAAATCAAATCAGATAAAATTCTTAAAAGACCCGATATTTTAAAAGCTGAAACGCAGCTACAAAAGGCTAAAATTGATGTAAACATTGCTCGTAAAGAATATTTGCCTGATATAACTCTTACAGGACAAGTTGGTTTCAATTCCAGAAATATTGAAAAATTATTTCAGGATAACAGTTTTACTTACGGATTTGGCGGTCGCATTGCTGAATTATTATTTAATGGAGGTCAACGAAAGGCTAAGCTTAAGTCCAAAAAATATTTATACGACCAAGCCCTGGAAAATTACCAAAAGACTATTCTTACTTCTTTAAAAGAGGTGAATGATTCATTATTAATTGTAAAAACAAGTCATCAGAAAAATGAAGATTTCATAAAAAAAATTAATCTTGAAAAAGAAAATTTAATACTTACAGATGCCAGATATGAAGAAGGCGCGATTTCTTATCTTGACGCATTGGATCCGAAAGAAAAACTAATAGTACTTCAAAAAGAGCAACTTCAATCGAAAACCGACTATATTATAAATAACTTCAGCCTTTATAAAGCCCTTGGCGCTAATTTTTAGTAATTATGCTATTATAAAAAAACTATGAAACTGGCATTTGTTATAAACGTTTTTAGAGAAGATAACTTTCACAGCGGAGGCGAACGGGTTTTTTACGAACTTGTTAATAGAGCCGTTGATTTAGGCTGTGTTGTTGATCTTTATTGTACGATTTATTTGAGCAAGCAAAACATTTTGAAACATAAACTCAATAAAATTAACTTTGTGGGGCATCCGAAAGATTTTAAATGTCCCGATAAAATAGAAAAATTTTATGATGAAGTTAAAAAATTAATTCAAAATGAGCATTATGACCATGTGATTTCGGAAAATATTTCACCGTCTATTGATATAGGAATATTACAAGGGCATTCTTTGCTTCACTACAAGAAATTTTCAGGAAACTTTCTGTCAAAGCTATTATTTAACTTGAAAAAACATAAATATATAAACGCGCAGAAAAAATGGCTTGAGCAACAATATAGCAAGATAATTGTGCCTTCAAATACCTTAAAAGATGAATTAAAAGAAAACTTCGGGATAAATGAGGAGAAATTTGCTGTTATTTATCCTTGCGTGGATATTCCTGAATTTAATATTTCCAGAAATGAAACTGTCACCCTGAACTCGTTTCAGGGTCTATTCCATGATGGACAGATGCTGAAACAAGTTCAGCATGACAATGAGGAAAAAGAGTTTACTTTTGGGCTTTCTGCACCGAGTTTTAGTAAAAAAGGCGGGGATGTTTTCCTGAAAGCACTTTATCTTCTTAAGAAAAAAGGCTATAAATTTAAAGCAAAAATTATCTACCCGAAGGCAAAGAAAAATTTAAAACTTCAATTTTTGCTTTTTAAATATGGTTTGAAGGATTTAATTGAATTTTTGCCGCATCAGGCAGACATGCAAAATTTTTATAACTCGGTTGATGCTTTAGTGATGCCTTCTTTGATGGAAACATTCGGGCTTGTTGCTCTGGAAGGGATGATTAACGCAAAACCTGCCGTGGTAAGTTCTTTTTGCGGGGCATCTGAGATTTTGCAAGACGGAATTGACGGCTTTATATTTGAGATGAAGAACAATCCTTCCAAAAATTTAGCAGAAAAACTAATTTATCTCATTGAAAATAAGGATAAATATTCAGAATTATCAAAAAATGCTCATGAAACTGCTCTTAAATACAACTGGCAGGATTTTTGCGATAAGTTTTATGAGGTTTTGCAATAATCATGAAGAAAATTGCTTTTGTTATAAGACTTTTGCAGAAAGACAAGTTTCATGGCGGCGGGGAGAAGCTGTTTTTTAACCTCATAACAAGATTTTCCGCTGTAAGTAATGAAATAGACATCTATTGCAGTAAATCCGATATTGAAAGTATTCCCGGAGTCAGCAAAATCATAGTTATAAACGAACACTATAACCATTTAAAGCCTGAAACAATGGAAAATTTTTATTCAGAAGTTAAAAATCTTATTAAAAATGAAAATTATGATTATGTAATTTCCGAAAATATAACTCCGCCGATTGATATAACCTTTTTGCAGGGGCATTCTCTGTTAAACAGGCTTAAACGGGATAAAAATCCGTTAGAAGCATTTTTTTACAACTTTAGAAAAGTTAAAAAAGAGCGCATGAAATTTCACAAAAAATGGTTTAACGAAGGATACAGGAAAATATTTGTGGTTTCCGATGTTCTAAAACGTGATATTGTTGAAAATTATGAGATTTCGGAAGATAAAATTTCTGTGATTTATCCAGGAGTTGACATTCCAGCTTTAAATACCTCTAAGTGTGAAACTGTCACCCTGAACTCGTTTCAGGGTCTATCCGATGATGAATTATTGTTAAAATCTCAAACTGGACAGATGCTGAATCAAGTTCAGCATGACAAGAGTAAAACGCTGGGTGACAATATTAATATTATCACTTTCGGGCTTTCTGCTCCGGGATTCAAGATTAAAGGCGGGTTTATCTTTCTTAAAGCTCTGGGATTGCTTAAGAAACAAGGCTATGATTTTAGAGCCAGAATTATTTATCCCAAATACACTAAAAATTTAGGGGTTAAATTGCTGGTAAAGCTCTTAAATATTGAAAAAAACGTGGAATTTTTGTCATATCAACAAAATATTCAAGAATTTTATGAGTCAATAGATGTTTTGGTTGCTCCTTCAATAGAAGACACTTTTAATCTTGCTGTTTTGGAAGCTATGGCAAATTATAAAACCTGTATAGTTAGTACGAACGCAGGCGCTTCGGAAATAATTAAAGACGGGGAAAATGGATTTGTTATTGACATAAAATCTAATCCTGAAAAAAATCTTGCGGAAAAAATGATGTTTTGTCTTGATAATTTCGCTAAAATTAAGGATATTAGCGAAAAAGCTTTTGAAACCGCAAAATATTACAGCTGGCAGCGGACTTTTGATATATTTGTCGGGGAATTGGAAAAACTTTCGTAAAAGGAAAAAATTTATAATAAAGCTAATGCAGCTTCTAAAAGCGGTAAACTATATCTGTCCGCTACAATCCAACTTAAAATTGTATCCTGAGAAATTTCAAGGGCTTTTGATAATCTTTCCAAAACAGACTTGGGCATTGTTCTTTTGCCTGTGATTATTTGATTTAAACCACTCTGGCTGTATTTAATCTCTTTGCTTAAAACAGTTCTGGAAATTCTTTTTTCCTGTAAAATAGCGTCAATCTTTGTTGTCAGGATTGATTTTCTTTTATACGGGAAATCTTTTTTAGCCTGAACAGTAAGTTTTAAAACTTCTTTCGAGTATTTGTCGGCGAGAGTCCAACTTTCAAATTCTTCTCTTGAAACTTCAAGAAAAGGAAGTATTTTTTTAATAATGTTATCGGAAAATTTTGCTTTCCCGGTTGTCATTTGGCAAAGTGTTGCTTCAGTAATGCCTATTAATTGGCTTAATTTGTAGCGAGTTAATGTCTTACTATTTAATATTTTATCTATCTTATCTTGTAAAACTTTCATTTTACCTCTATTTGTGTACTTAGATAATTTTGTACTTGACTTATGGCTTTTAATCGGTTATATTTAAGATGTAAAAAAATAATTTTGATTAAAAAAGAGCAAGCGAAAAAATATTGTCCTAATTTGTGATTAGGATTATTTTAGTATGCGTTTATTAGTCAATAATAGCATACACTTTAAAGGCAAAATTGTGTAAAAAGAATTATCAATTCAAACTTGTTTTTTTATTTAATGCGTTATGAGTTAGAAGTGAGAGCTAAAAGTTTATGAAATACTACAAATATAAAAAAATGAGTCTGAAATTAAAGCATCACAAGGGTTTCACGTTAATGGAAATGATGATTTCCATGGTAGTCATAGCTATACTTATGGCGGCTTCTATGCCGATGATAACTCAATTTGCTACGGCAAAAACAGGTGTGGATAAAAACGTTATGAAATGTATTACCGCAAGCACATCTACAGGCTGGTATGATACTGACGGGGCAGGCGCTACAATATTACCGACAACAGAGCCGTGTAAGGGGGCGGTTTTAGACACCCAATACAATAGGGGAAGAGCTTTGAATACCGCAATCTGGCATGCAAAAAATGGAACTTCTTCGCAATCGGGAATGGCGAAAAAAATACTTAGAACCGCCTGTGATCAGGGAGGTGAAAAAGCTTGCGATTATTTTATCAACAAATGCTGGACGGACGGAAGTGGAAGCGCTCCATATTGCGATGATATAGCAAATTTTTTAGATGTTACATATTATCTTCACCGAAATAGCAGTACCAATACAAATCTGGGCGCGGATTATGTTTACACACAACTTACCGGCATACTTCCAAAAATGATACCTAATCTTGTAAACGAAGTATCTTATGCCTGTACTAATAATCAAACCCCAAACGCTAACCAGAATTTAAACAGCAATTTTGCATGCAGCCTTACAGGGCCAAGGCTGTATATAAATGCTTGTAATTTAGGCAATACTGTGGCATGCAAATATGCATACGATCATAATTACAATAGAAGCTGCACTCAGATAAAAACAAACTGGTCAACTGCAACTACAGGGAATTACCAGCTTACAGATCAAGGCGATCCGGCAAGTACACCTCCCAGACAAGTATCCTGTAATATGACCAGTCTGGCAACCGCTGCCATTACAGGTTGTAACGACCCGACATTATACGTCTCCGGTGACTGTACTGCCGGGTATAATAATGTGTATAACAGGAGTTGTGCAGGAATTTTTACTTACATGCAGCCTCCTACAGACGGAAACTATAACCTGACATCAAACGGTGCTCCTCCAACTGCGCCGGTTAGTACTGCCTGTAATACAAATTCAGAATGTATAGTACAGGGAGCAGGTACATTATGTGATGACGGCACAGTTTATGCAGGACAAATTAGCGGTCACTATTTATTTGCTGCTCCATCTGATCAGAGTGGAGGGACTGCATGGAATCTTCAAAACAGTCTATTTTTAGGTTTAACTTCCACTATTAACGGTAGCGGCAATACAGCTGCATTGCTGGCTGCAACAGATGAGTTCAGTCCGTATAAAGCAGCGCAGGCATGTAAAACAATAAACGACACAAACTATTTAACCCACAATGACTGGTATTTGCCCGCCACTACGGAATTAAATTTAGTAAGAGTAAATAGAGCCGCTTTAGATGTTTCCTTCGGTGTTTACTTAACATCAACAGAATATTCCTCTGCTAACGCAAATAGTTATGTCTCGACTGATATTTATTATGGAGGTTATCCCAAATATTCGAATGCTACTGTTCGATGTGTAAGAAAAGAAGTTGCACAGATAGCAGAATGCGCCACAATAGGTAATACATGTGCCGATGGAAGCAAATATGCGGGAACTGTTAACGGTATTTATCTATATATTCCGCCGGTTGACCAAACACAAACAACATGGAGTAACGGAAATACAGGTTTTTCCACGACAAATGCTACTAGTACGAGCAATGGACAGATCAATTATACTACACTTACGACTGCTCCTGTAATTAATAATATAGATGCTCCGTTTTATGCGGTAAATAAATGCAAAGATTTAAATACTGCTAATGCAGGAGCAGGTACATCTTTTGACGGAGGAACAACAACATACAATGACTGGTATTTGCCGGCAATAGACGAGCTATATCTTCTATATATCTACAGAAATATAGGTGCATTTGCTTCTACATTTGCCGATGGCGGGAATTATGTGTCTTCTACCGAGTATAGTAACACCTCCATGTGGTTCCATACATTTAACAGTAGCAATCCCAACAACAATGTTTGGGAGAAGTATCGTACATATAGAGTTCGCTGCATCAGGAGAACTTTTTAGAAGGTTAGTCTAAATTAATTATGGAGATTAAATATGAATATTAAACTCATAGAAAAATTAAAAACTATCGACATAAAAAATATAAATATGGCTAAAAAAAACATTTTAATGCTGGTAGGGTCAATACTGATTTGTTTATCAGCGGGTATAATCGGCAAGCTGGTCGTTAGCGAAGAGTCTTTAATCTGGTATGAATATCTTTTTAAACCTGCATTAAATCCCCCTGATTGGCTTTTTCAAGGTATCTGGATGTTTTTATACCTACTAATGGGTGTTTCTTTATATCTTGTTTTAAACTATGAAAATCCAGAACAGAAGTCATTTAACAATGATCTTAAAAAAATGGGCATAACTTTGGATCTTGTTTCGGACGAAGAAAATTCGACTGTTAAAAGACACGCATTGATAATATTTGGAATTCAGCTTATTTTAAGCGCATTGCTTGTATCGGTATTTTTCGGATTAAGATCTACAGCAGGCGGGCTTTTAATATCAATATTGCTTTGGTTATCGATAGTTTTGACATTTTATAAATTTTATAAAGTAACAATACCGGCAGCTCTTTTAACAATTCCGTCAGTTTTATGGTCAGCTTATCTTGTAGGTTTAAATTTAACTTTCTGGATGTTAAATAATACTCAATGGGTTTTCTGGTCATTTAAACATAATTTGCTTTAATTATAACTACAAAAAAAATCCTCCTTTAAGGAGGAAAAACATACACAACACACATACCTACAATAAAAAATAAACTTTTTACTTATCCCAAAAGCCTTTAAGAGCAACTTTTGGTTTTGGGATATTCATTGTCTTTTTCAAGTCTGAATGTACTTTATAAGACATTGCCATCATATTTATATTTTTCCACATATCGTCAGGACTTATTTTTACTTCGTCAAACTTGTTAGTCTGAGTAGTAGCATATTGTGCTACTAATGCCCTGTCGATAGGGTCTCTTGCACCTATCGCCATTTTAAATTTCCTTTATTCATTGGGAGTTGCACTGCTTTATATATATATAAAAACTTATTCGGGCGTATATATTCAATATATACGTTAAACGTTACAATACTTAATGATTAAAAAAATGTATAAATATTAAACACTTTAAGCGTCTTAATTGACGCTTGTTTTTATGTGTGGTTTAGTTTTATAAGAACGAATTTAATCAAATAGAGCGGATAATTATGACAAACGAAGACTTCCTAAAAAGCTATGAAGTAGACCCTAATGACGCAACCCCGATGGTAAAACAATACCTTGACATAAAAAAAGACAATCAAGGAGTGATTTTGTTTTATCGAATGGGTGATTTTTATGAAATGTTCTTTGAAGACGCCGTTATTGCCTCAAAAGATCTTGAGCTTACTTTGACAGGAAGAGAAGGCGGAAAACTCGGCAGGATTCCAATGGCGGGAGTTCCTCAGAAAGCGGCGGATAATTATATTGCAAGGCTTCTTGAAAAAGGACATAAAGTTGCGATTTGCGATCAAATGGAAGAGGCTTCTCAGGCAAAAGGTCTTGTGGAACGAAAAGTTGTAAGAACTATAACAGCGGGAACAATTATCGAAACTAACCTTCTCGATGCTTCTAAAAACAACTATCTGGCTTCTGTAATAAAACCGCAGAAAGATAGTTTTTATGGTTTAGCCTATGTTGATATTTCTACCGGCGAATTTAAAATCTCAAAACTTACTTATCATAATCTTTTAGCGGAATTGAACAGGATTTCTCCCTCGGAAATAATCGGTATTGTCGGAAAAAGACAGCTAAAACCTTTCCAAATTGTTCCTGAAGAAACTCTGGATTTACCTGAAGGAATTACTAATAATTATAACTGCACGGTAAGGTCTGCAATAGCTTTTTCCGCGGAAAACGCGTTTGAAAAAGTCAAACAGGTGTTTGATATCAATTCTCTTGAAGGTTTTGGTTTTCCAGAATACACGCAGGGCTTGATTGCGGCAGGTGCGATTATTGATTATCTTCAAGAAACTCAAAAAACTGATCTGCCAAAGTTAGATGTAATCACCCCGTACAATATGGATGAATTTGTGTCAATAGATGCCAATACCGCCAGAAACTTGGAGCTTGTCCAGACTGTAAGAGATAATAACTACAAAGGCAGCCTGTTCTGGTCTATAAATAGAACGAAAACTAACATGGGCGCAAGGCTTCTGCGAAAGTGGATTCAGCAGCCATTGCAAAATATTTTTGAGATTAAAAAAAGACAGGACGCGGTTGAAGAATTTATTGAAAACTCTAAAATAAGACTGGATTTGGCTTTTCTTCTTGATAAAGTTTATGATATAGAACGGCTTGCCACAAAAATTAGCAATAACTCCGCAAACGGGCGCGATTTTGTGGCATTGAGAGATTCATTAAATTTATTGCCTGAATTTGGCAAGCTTTTATTTAATATGAAATCTCCTTTATTAAGCTGTTTTTCAGAAATAAATACAGGCATAGCTGATTTTGTTGAAATAATTGACAAAACAGTAGATGAATTGCCTCCTGTCGGTATTAAAGAAGGCAATTTAATCAAACCCGGCGTAAATAAAGAGCTTGATTATTTAAAATCACTTCTCGGCGACGGAAAAGAATGGCTTTCGGATTTTGAAAATAAAGAAAAAGAAAGAACCGGTATTAAATCCTTAAAAGTCGGTTATAGCAAAAACTTCGGGTTTTTTATTGAAGTAACTCACTCAAATACAAGTCTTGTTCCTGAAAATTACATAAGAAAACAAACCCTTTCAAATGCTGAAAGATATATTACTCCTGAACTTAAAAAGCATGAGAATGAAATTTTAAGTGCGGAAACAAAATCAATTGATATGGAATATCAAATATTCTGTAATTTCAGAGATTATTCCAAAGAATTTGTAGAACCCGTCAGAGAGTTGGCAAAATCTATAGCTGTTCTTGATGTTTTATCGTCTTTTGCGGAAGTTGCGGCGGAATTGAATTATATTAGACCGGAGATTAACGAATCTTCCGACATTATGATAAAAGACGGACGGCATCCGGTTATTGAGCAGCTTTTGCCGTTAGGAAGTTATGTGCCGAATGATTTGCGTATTACAGGAAATCCTGATTCAAATTCCTGCAAGGAAGACGACCCACCTATGCTGATGATTCTTACCGGTCCTAATATGGCGGGAAAATCAACTTTCATGCGGCAAAATGCTCTTATATTAATTCTTGCGCAAATTGGAAGCTATGTTCCTGCTGTTCACGCTGAAATAGGAATAGTTGACAAAATATTTACCCGTGTCGGTGGTGTAGATGACCTTTCATCAGGGCAGTCCACTTTTATGGTAGAGATGAATGAAACATCATATATCCTAAATTCATCGACAGAAAGAAGTTTTATACTCCTCGATGAAATTGGTCGAGGCACAGGAACTTATGATGGAGTTGCAATTGCGTGGAGCGTTGCTGAATACATTTCTCAGAATATCAAAGCGAGGACAATCTTTGCTACTCATTATCATGAGCTAAATATAATGTGCGAAAAATATCCTGAAATCAAAAACTATAGGATTACAATTTCAGAAAATGACGGCGAAATCGAATTTATAAGACGTGTTGTTCAGGGCGGGGCAAGCAAAAGTTACGGAATTCATGTGGCGAAGATGGCAGGACTTCCTAATTCTGTAGTCAACAGGGCGCAATATCTTATGAACAGGATGCAGAAAGATTATTCAGCCAAAATTTCCGGCAAGAAAAAGGGAGCAGACGAGCCGGATGTTGATACACCCCAGTTATCGTTGTTTGTGGAGTAAAAAATTGTACGTATTTTATAATATAGCTGTAATATTTCTCTCAATTCTTTTTAGTCCTGTGATTATGGCTGCATTTTTGATAAAACCTAAATTCAGGGCGGGTTTTTGGAGAAAATTAGGATTTGGATTGCCACGTCGAGGCTTTGCCTCTCCTCGCAATGACATGCGATGTGGAATTGAAAAAGAATCGAGTCATTACAAAGAGGCTTTGCCGCCTCGCAATGACAGTGAACAAAAACAGTCAATATGGTTTCATGCGGTGTCTGTCGGCGAAGTTAACGCAGTTGAAGCCCTTGTAAAGAAAGCCAAAATTGAATTTCCTGATTATAATATTGCAATCACGACTGTCACAAAAACAGGACAGCAGGTAGCTCAAACTAAATTTAAAAACATTGCCGACATAATTACATATTTCCCTTATGATAATAAATTTTCGGTAAATGCGGCGATTAAGGCTTTAAACCCTAAAATTGTTGTTATTGCAGAAACCGAAATCTGGCCAGCTTTTTGTCATGAAGTAAATCAAAAAAATATTCCGCTTATTTTAGTAAATGGAAGAATTTCACCTAATTCTTATAAAGGTTATAAAAAATTCAGATTTTTCTTTGAAAAAGTTTTAAAAAATTTCTCTCTAATACTTATGCAGACTGAAGATGATAAAAATAGAATCGTAGACATAGGTGCGGCTTCTGAAAAAGTTGAAGTTATGGGCAACTTAAAGTTCGATATTGCAAATGTTCTGGATCATCATGAAATTAAAGAACTTAAACATTCCCTAAAATCCGGCGATTATAAAGTTTTAATTGCAGGAAGCACGCATAAAGGCGAGGATGAATTAATCATCAATACCTATAAACGCCTTAAAATTGAAATTAACGACCTCAAATTAATAATTGCGCCAAGACATCCCGAAAGAAATGATCAGGTGCTTAAATTGATTTGCGCAACGGGATTTAAAATCGGTTTGAGAAGCAAAAATAGTCATTTTAAAAATACAGATATAATTTTGCTTGATACGATGGGAGAGTTGAGCAAATTGTATTCCGTAGCTAAAGTAGCATTTATAGGCGGAAGTTTTTCCGGCACAGGCGGACATAATCCTCTTGAAGCTGCCATTTACGGAGTTCCTGTTGTTTCAGGGGCTGATGTATTTAATTTTAAAGATATTTATAAATTTATGACAGAAAATCAGGCTGCTTTTATTGTTAATGATGAAGATGAGCTTTCGATAAAAATAAGAGAACTCTTTAAAAATAAAGAAAAACATTCAGAAGCAAGTGATGCTTGTTTAAGTATTTTTGAAAAAAACAAAGGCGCTCTTGATTTTGCTATAGACAAGCTTAAAGAGTATTTGAATTAAACTTTTATGTTTTTTTAATCACAAAACATATTAAATTATGGTCACCTTTTCTAAATTCATTTTCTTTTTCTTTAACTTCAACTAATTTTAAATCATTATGCTTCGAGATAACTTTTTCTATTTCATCTTGAGATACATAATTAAAACTGATTTTTTGAAATAGTTTGAAAAATATGCGAAACCTCTACTAGCAGGTTACGAAGTCTGGAAGTAGAGGTTTTTCGCATTGATAGAATCAACTAATTTAATAATCAACC
>Ga0209417_1003034_pt1 | contig 23688 bp, 8 predicted proteins | sample RifGroF2_FD_184002 | JGI IMG/M metagenome (GOLD analysis project Ga0209417, IMG submission 184002) | Groundwater microbial communities from Rifle, Colorado, USA - Groundwater F2 (SPAdes) (version 2) | ecosystem: Environmental > Aquatic > Deep subsurface > Groundwater | place: Rifle, Colorado... | reverse complement strand
AAGTTCCAAACAATCCATTGTCATAACATGAGCCGATATGAGTACCTAAAATATAATTGTCTTGTGATGGAGAAACATCATAAGATTGAGACTGTTCACCTTCACAGTTGGAAGATTGTACAGCATAACCTCTTTCCCATATATCCCCATAACCTGTCCAATTCTTATCTTCACTAAAGTCATCTTTAAATATATTTAATGTAAAATCGTTAACAGTGTCTTTTCGATAAACAATATTGTGAATACCAATGTTAGCTATTGAAGGAGAAAACGTATTTCCTGTTATTCCTATTCCATAAAAATTGCCATTTTCAGGGATTGCAGACAGAATGATATCTTCATCATTTAAGCAATAATATTCATTTAGAGAAGTTGTTATTGACAAATCTTCTTTTTTAACAACGTTTACAACAACATCATCAGTTTTAACACAAGCTCCTGTTTTCAGTGTCACGGTATAAGTGGTTGTTTGTTGTGGTATCACTGAAATTATATTTTTAGTCATTCCATTATTCCAAATAAAGTCACCGAAACCTCTTGCATACAAATGAGCAGAATCTCCCTGACAAACAACCATATCTTCTCCTGCAGTAAAAAACACATCATTTCTAACATATATTTTTGCAGTATCAATAGAAGTACATGTTGCCCCAGATGTTACAGTTAGTATAAATATTGTATCTTTTGTTGGATAAACAGTAATACTTTGAGTTATTTGACCTGTGTTCCAAGAATACGAACTACCACCAGAACCAGTTAGTATAGTTTTGCCATTATTACAAATATATTGATCTTCACCAGCTTTTGCCACTATACTTGAAACTACAGATACAGTTACTTCATCAGTAGCATAACAATCACCAGCATAACCTGTAACTTTATATATAGTTGTGTTTGTTGGATTAATATTAATAGCCGCAGTAGAACTGCCTGTGCTCCAAGAATAAGTTGTTGCGCCAGAAGCTTTAAGAGTAAAAGCAACATTTTTGCATATAGTAACATCATCTCCAGCACTAAGGCTTAAAGCAGGATTAACTATAACATTGACACTCTTTGTTGCCTGACAATTGTTTTTATAAGCAGTAACATTATATATGCTATTGTTAGTAGGCTCAACTGTTATGCTTTGAGTTGTTTGTCCTGATGACCAGAAATAATTATCACCACCAGATGCAGAAATAAGAGTAGGCATATTTTTGCAAATAGATATTACAGAAGGAACAGATATTACTGGATTTTGCTTAATTGTAATAATAACATCGTCTGTGGCAGTACAACCATTAGAATACGCAGTAACAATATATGTGTAAGAATTATTAGGGCTTACAGAAATTGTTTGTGTTGTTTGTCCAGAATTCCACTTATAAGATTCACCACCAATAGAACTAAGTTTTACCTGTTCGTCCCTACATATTGTTACATCTTCACCTGCATAAGCCTGTATTTTAGTTTGAACATCAACAACCACGTTGTCAGTAGCAGAACATGTTCCAGAATGAGCAGTAATAGTATAAGTTGTTTTTAAAGAAGGAGACACCACAATATTTTGGGAGATACTATCATTGCTCCACAAGAACTTATCACCACCTATTGCAGAGAGATATGCTTTACCACCTTTACATATAATAACATCTTCGCCAGCATAGGTACTTAAAGGTTCTGTAATATTAACAACCACAATATCAGAAGCAGAAGCCCCATTAGAATATCCAGTAACAGCATATGTTGTACTAACAGCAGGGTTTACTATTATTTTTGCAGAAGTTGCTCCATTACTCCATTTGTATGTTGTAGCTCCAGAAGCAATTAAAGTAGCATTCCCTCCATCACAAATAGTTTGGTTGTTTCCAGCGTCTACTGTTATTTTATTCATAATATTAACACAAACATCATCAGTATAAAAGCAAGAATTTATTGTCATTGTAAGAGTATATGTAGTATTTACCGTTGGTTTTAATTTAAGAACTTGATTAATTGCGCCAGTGTTCCATTTGTAAGAATCGGCATAAGGAGCAATAATAAATGCAGAATCTCCTTTATTAATATAAATATCCTTGATCGGTTTAATATTGTCAGCCTTAATATTTACAACGACAGTAACATAATCATAATTATAACAACCATTATTATATCCAGCAACAGAATACACAGTAGTTTCTGTAGGAGCTACTGTAATACTTGCGACACTCATTCCGTTACTCCAATAATAATTGGTAGCACCAGAAGCATTTAATGTTACAGCATTTCCGTCGCAAATAGTTTTATCACTTCCTGCATCAACATTAGGTAATGCAGTTGCGTTAACTACAATATTGTCAGAAGCAGAACAACCATCTGTATTAAATGCAGTTAAATAATAAGTAGTGTTAACAGTTGGGTAGACAATGATATAAGATTTAGTTTCTCCATTATTCCAAATATATTTATCAGCTTGAGTTGCTTTAATTAGAGTTCTATTTCCTGCACAAATAGTTTTTGGATTGCCTAGTTCAATATAAGGATTGTTTAGAACTTTAATATTTACATTTTCAGAAGCAGAACAACCATTTTTAGTAACGGTTACATAATATTGTTGAGTTACTAGAGGCTTTATTTTTCTAAAAGAACTAGTATCTCCATCATTCCATAAATAAGAGTCTCCATCAGTAGCATATAAATTAACTTCCTCTCCTTGGCATATTGTTTTATCATCAGTAACATAAACTAAAGGAGCGTCAAAAACTGTAACAATAGCAACAGCTTCATCTTTAGCTCCATTATTATCAACTGTTATGGAATAATTTTTAGTTGCACTAGGTTTTACAATAATAGATTTAGTTGTTTCTCCTGTGCTCCAAAGATAAGAATCAGCATCTAATGCAGTCAATGTAACGGATTGTCCCTGACAAATAGTTTTATCAGGTCCAGCATAAGGCGGACGAATACTTACAACAACTTCATCAGAGGCAGAACAATTATTAATATATCCAGTAACAGAATAAGTTGTTTGAATTGTTGGTGCTACAACAATATAATCCATAGAACTATTATCATTCCATTTATAAGAATTAGCACCAGTTACATTTATGGTTGTAGTTGTACCCTGATTAATTTTAATATCCTTTCCTGCGTAAACATTAGGAAGAGGAATTACGAAAACTATAACATCATCTGTTTTTGAATTAGTTCCATTTGATACTGTAACAGTATACGTTGTTGTAATTGAAGGAGATACAGTAATTGATTTATTAGTAGAATTATTGCTCCATTTTACAGAACCATTCGATACAACAGTTAATGTAGTGTTTTCTCCAAAGCAAATGGATTCATCAGAACCTGCATCTACGGTTAGTTTAGGTATAACAATGACATTTACATTATCAGAAGCAGAACAACCACTAAAAGTTACAGTCACACTATAATTTGAATTAACAGTAGGATTTACAGTAATTGTTTGAGATGTTTGAGATGTTGACCAAGAATAAACAGTTCCTCCAGATGCAGTTAAAGTAGTATTATCACCTATTTCAATAGTTTTATCAGATCCAGCATCAGCTGATGGAATTGGATTTACATATACAATAGCAAAGTCTGTATCACTTTTGCCATTATGGCTTACAGTCAAATAATAAGTTGTTGTTAAATTAGGAGTTACGGAAATTGTTTGAGTGGTAGCAAGATTACTCCAAGAGTAAACAGTTCCGCCATTTCCTGTTAAAGTGGTCGTTTCTCCTTTACAAACAGTTTTATTAGGACCTGCATCAGCAATTACTTGGTCAGTAACAAATACAACAACCTGATCAGATGCGGTACAAGAGCTCTTAGTAACAGTAACTTTGTATGTTGTATTTGTAGTAGGGCTTACAGTTATGGAGGCATTAGTGTTAGAATTATTCCAAAGATAAGAATCTCCACCTGATGCAGTAAGAGTTCCAGACGTTCCATTTAATATAGTTATGTCAGCTCCAGCATCCGCGGAAGGAATAGAATTAACGAATACAACCATATCATCACTAGCAGTATTTCCAGAATTAGTAACAACAAGTGTGTATGTAGTTGTTTTTGTAGGATTTACAATTATTGAAGCAGTAGTGGCACCAGTACTCCATTTATAAGTTCCATTACCTGTTCCAGTAATTGTTGTAGAATTTCCTTCGCATATAGTTTTGTCAGGACCAGCATCCGCAACTACATTATTTGTAACGGATACCACCACATTATCAGAAGCAGAACAACCAGCACTGTATCCTGTAACTTTGTAAGTAGTTTTAGATGTTGGAGCAACAGTTATAGAACTTGTTGTTGCAGTTGTGCTCCATATATAAGTATCAGCTCCTGTTGCTGTAAGTATAATATTATCACCAATATTAATAGTTTTATTAGCCCCTGCATCAACAGTAGGTATTGGATTCACATAAACTACAGCATAATCACTATCAGTAGCACCAGCAGTTCCAGTAACAGTTACAGAATATGTTGTAGTAATAGAAGGAGAAACAAACAGAGAATCAAGAGTCCAACCCGTACTCCATACATAAGTATTTCCTCCTTTTGCTACTAATATAGCTTGTTCACCATCACATATAGTTTTGTCAGGACCGGCGTCGGCAAGAGCAGAACTTTTTACAGTAACAACAACTTTATCAATTCCAGTGCAAGTTCCCCAATAAGCAGTAACCGTATATGTAGTTTTCACTGTAGGATTAACATTTATAGTTGATGTAGTTTTTCCAGTACTCCATTTATAAGTTTTTCCGCCAGTTGCAGTAAGAGTAACCGATTGTCCATAATTAATAGTTTGGTCAGTACCAGCATTAGCAGGTACGGTATTTATAATAGTAATTTTAACATTATCAGTTGCGTTACATCCCCATCCTGTAACAGTAACGGTAAATGTAGTATTTGTAGTTGGTTTTACTGTTGTTGAAGCAGTAGTAGCACCAGTGCTCCATTTATAATCAGTTCCACCAGAAGCATTAAGAATAATGCTATCAGATTTACACATAGTATCATCAGGACCTGCATCGGCAGTTATGGCGAGTACAGGCGTAACAATAACATTATCTTTGGCAGTGCATGAACCAGATGTTCCTGTAACATAATAAGTGGTACGAACAGTTGGTTTTACTGTAATTGAAGACGTAGTCCCTCCATTAGACCAAGAATATGTAGATGCTCCAGAAGCTGTTAATTTTGCATTTCCACTACATATGGTAATATCTGAGCTAGCTGTTACAGTAATTTTAGTTGCAACAACAACAACAACCAAATCAGTATCAGTGGACCCTCCTTTTTCTCCGGTTACCCTATAAGTTGTAGTAACAGTAGGGCTTACACTTATAGTAGCTTTTTGTTCACCTGTATTCCATGTATAATTATCAGCACCAGAAGCAGTAAGCTCAACAGAACCACCTTTACAAGTAGTTTGATCTATTCCCGCATCAACAATTATTTTAGGATTAACAACCACAGTAACCTGGTCAACACCAGTGCAAGCACTAGATGTAGCAGTAACACTATATGTAGTAGTTTTTGTAGGAGATACATTTATAGTATCATTAGAAGATCCTGTACTCCATTGATATGTTCCCCAACCAGATACAATTAATTGAGCTGTGGCACCTTCAGGAATAGTTTGGTCAGGTCCAGCATCAAGAATAATTTTTGTTGTAACATATACAACCATAAAATCTTCATCTGTAGTTCCCCCTTTGTCTATTGATAATGTGTAGGTAGTTGTAACATTAGGTTTAACAGTTATTGAAGCTGTAGAGTCCCCATTACTCCATTTATAAATAGTTCCACCAGAGCCATTAATAGTAACAGTAGTACCTTTACATATAGTCATATCTGGTCCAGCATTAGCAATAACACTTTTCACATTAACAATAACTTCATCTGATCCTGAACAACCATTTTTAAGTCCATTTACAACATAAGTTGTGGTAACTGTAGGTTTTACAGTAATTTTGGCTCCAGAAGATACAGTTGCTCCTGTGTTTTTGTTAATCCATGTGTAAAAATCAGCACCAGTAGCAATAAGTACGGCAGAGCTTCCGATAGGGATTATTTGATCAACTCCAGCGTCAGGAGTTGTTTTATAAACAGTAACAGTTACACTATCCATTCCACTACATTCATTAGCAATAGTAACAGTAACTTTATATTTGCTAGTAACAGTAGGTCCCACATCTATAGATGGAGTTGTACTTCCATTACTCCAAATATATGCAGATCCCCCCTTAGCAGTAAGTTGAACAGTATTACCAAAGCAAAGAGCTTTATCAGCTCCAGCATCAGCTGGAGAAGTATTATTAACAGTCACCTTTGCTTGATCAGATGCTGTACAACCATTTTTATCAGTTCCAGTAACTTTATAAGTTGAAGTTACAGTAGGTTTTACAATTATGGAAGCCGTTTTTTCGCCAGTATTCCAATTATAGGCATTAGCACCAGTAGCAGTAAGAGTAACCGGACAATCTGAATAATTTGTTAGATCTATTCCCGCATCAACAGAAGGAGCTGCAATAATGACAGCAACTTCGTCAGAAGTAGTTACCCCTCCATTAGTAAGTGTTAATTTATAAGTTGTATTAACAGTAGGAGAAACTTTAATAGATTGAGTAATTTCTTTAGTGCTCCAAGAATATTCATCAGCATTATCAGGCAAAGCAGTTAAAGTTGCTTGTGCACCTTTACATATAGTAATATCTTCACCAGCATAAGCATTTGTACCAGTTACGGATACATATACCATACTTGTTGCAGTACAAGCATTACTTGTAATAGTAACATTATACATTGTTGAGACAGATGGTTTAAGAGTTATTGATTTAGAAGTGTTGCCAGTACTCCATTCATAATTTATTTTAGGCTCTATTTCCATTGTGAATTTTCTTTTTGTAGTAGCAGCATCATCCATCCATTGTTTATTTCCATTATTATACATAAATACATAATCCTTGTTTCCTGAATTATTAGGGTATCCCCCATACCATTTAGTATAGCTGTATGGTTCACGTGTAACCCAACGGAAAGTATTTTCTGCTTTTTCATCAGTTAATCCAATAAATCCATGATCAGTAACTCCTGAAACTATAGAGTAAACCAAATCGTTTTCAGCATCAGAACTAATGGTAACAAGGTGTCCATTATTTTGTTCACAAGCGTATTTTGCATTGGACCAAGTAGCATCAAAATTAGAAGAGTAATAATAATTATTTCCAATTTTGTTTCTATAAACAAAATTATCAATACTACCAAGTCCTCCATTAATATTTGCATTAAGAGTAACTGGATTTCCTCTAGTAATAACAACATCAGTCCCCGCATCTGCAACAAAATTAGGACTTACGGTAACAACAGCATTATCGGTAGTAGTAAGGCCTGATTTAACAACAGTAAGAATATAAGTAGTAGTTACATTTGGATTTACAGTTATATTTTGGGTTGTAGCTCCTGTACTCCAAGTATAAGTTCCTCCCCCCGACCCTTTAAGAGTTACAGAACTTCCTTTGCATATAGAATAATCAGGTCCGGCATTAGCGCCAGGAGCATTAATTACATAAACCATAACTTTATCTCCATCATTTTTTCCATCCAAAACCGTATATTCTGTTGTAATTGTAGGAGCAACAACAATATTTTTTAAATTCTGATTAGGAGAAGTTAACCAAGTATAATTTCCGTCACCACCAGATGCAATAAGCTCTGTATTATTTCCTTTATAGATAGTAACATCCTCACCTGCATAAACAGAAGCATTATTAACAGTAACTACAACATTATCATATTTTTGACATCCATTAACAGTTGCGGTAATATAGTAAGTTGTAGTTCTATTAGGTTTTACAGATATGGATTTTGTAGACTCCCCTGTGCTCCAATTATATTTAATATCAGGCTCTACTTCAAGAATAAACCTACGAGAGATAGAAGCAGCATCATCCATCCATTGTTTATTTCCATTATTGTACATAAAAACATAATCTTTATTTCCAGAGTTGTTAGGATATCCACCATACCATTTTGTATAGGTTGTATAAGGTTCACGAGTAACCCAACGCCATACACCTTCAGAAACTTGATCAGTAAGCCCAATAAATGCATTGTCTGTAACACCAGAAACGATAGCATAAACTAAATTATTCTCTGCATCAGAAGAGATTGTTACTAAATGTCCATTATTATCTTCACAAGCTTTTTTAGCATTTAACCACGTGTCAGTATAATTAGATGAATAATAATAATTTTCATTAATTTTTCCTTGATAAGTAAAGCCTGGTATTGTTCCTATACCTGTTGCATCACCAATGTTAATTGATGCAGTAAGAGTGGCTGAAGCACCGTTGTTAATTCCTACATCTTTTCCTGCATCAGGAATAAATGAAGGGGATACAGTAACTACAAGTGCATCAGAAGAAGTTATCCCAGATTTAGTTACAGTAACTACGTATGTTGTTGTTGTTGTTGGTTGCACTGTTATAGATGCAGTAGTTTCCTTTGTACTCCAAGAAAAAGCAGTTCCTCCTGTTGCTGTAAGTGTTGTAGCGTTTCCATTGCAAATAGTAACATTAGGCCCAGCATTTGCTGATGTAGAATTTGTTACATATATTACCACATCATCAGCATTAGCTAAATTGTCATAAACGGTATAAGTTGTTGTCACAGTTGGATATACAGTAATATTTGCATATTCTTCTCCCGTGCTCCATTTATATTTACCAGAACTCCCAGATGCTTCTAAATTAGCAGATTTTCCTTTTACTATAGTTTGATCAGGCCCAGCATACAAAGATGGATTTAAAACGTTAACGACAACATCATCCGTTGACATACATCCGTTAACGGTAACAGAAAGATTATAAGTTGTTGTGTAACCAGGTTTAACAGATATTGTTTTTTTAAATTCATTTGTATTCCATTTGTACTTAATATCTGGCTCTATTTCCATTGTATATTTTCTTTTTGTAGATGCAGCATCATCCATCCATTGTTTATTACCATTATTATACATAAATACATAGTCTTTATTTCCTGAATTATTAGGATAACCTCCATACCACTTTGTATATGAATAAGGTTCACGTGTAACCCAACGGAAAGTATTTTCTCCTTGCTTGTCAGTAAGCCCAATGAATCCATGATCTGTTACACCAGAAACAATAGTATATACTAAATCATTTTCTGCATCAGAACTTATAGTAACAAGATGTCCTTGATTAAATGTACATAACGAATTTGCATTTTCCCAAGTATCTGCATTATTTGCAGAATAATAGAAGTTATCACCAATGCGGCCTCTATAAACAAAATTTTCAATATATCCGATACCAGTTCCATCATTTACATTAATAGATGCAGATAAATTTACGGCGGTTCCATTGTTTGTTATAGCATCATATCCAGCACTAATCACAGCTTTAGGACTTACAGTTACAACTACATTATCAGTTGATGTAGTGGCCCCAATTTTTACAGTAAGAGTGTAAGTAGTAGTTTTAGTGGGAGCTACATTAATTTGTTGTGTTTTAGCACCAGTACTCCAAGTCCAAGTATCAGCTGTTTTCGCATTTAAAGTAGCAGTAGCCCCATTACAAATAGTAATATCTCCTCCAGCATTAGCGCCTGAAGAAGGATTTACAAATATAACAACATTATCACTTTTTCCACTTCCATCCATAAGAATGTACGTAGTTGTTTTTGTCGGAGCAACAACAATATTTGTGTAATACTCCCCATTACTCCAAGTATAATTTCCATCACCACCAGAAGCGGAAAGTTTTGCATTTTTGCCTGATATAATAGTTTGGTCAACCCCTGCATACAACAAAGGGTTATTAACAGTAACAACAACATTGTCTGTTTCTTCCCGACCATTAACAGTTATAGTGACAGTGTATGTTGTTGTAATTTGAGGACTCACAGTAATAGAACTAGAAGTTCCTCCTGTACTCCACTTGTATTTAATTGTTGGTTCCATTTCTAAAATAAATCTACGCGAAGTTGTAGCAGCATCATCCATCCATTGCTTGTTCCCATTATTATACATGAAAGCATAGTTTTTCCCTGTTCCTCCATTAGGATAACCACCATACCAATTTTTATAAATGAATGGCTCAAAAGTTACCCATCTCCAAGTTCCCTCGGCTAATTCATCCGTAAGTCCAATAAAAGCATGGTCAGTAACCCCAGAAACAATAGCATATACAAGATTGTTTTCTGTAACATCTCCAATAGTTACTAAATGCCCAAGACTATTTTCACAATCAGCTTTTGCCTGTTTCCAATTAGTTGCATAATTTGAGGAATAATAAAAATGGTCAGCAATTCGACCTTGGTAAGTAAAACCAACAAATTGACCAACACCCATACCATCCCCATCATTTATTTTTACGGTCAATTTAATATTTCCTCCATTGTTTATAGACACATCATGTCCTGCATCTACAATAAATTTAGATTGAGGTACTTGCGCAAAAACAAATGATTGATAAAAAATAAATAAAATTATTATTATGGGTATTTTAAGAAAAAGAGTATAATTTTTCATAATTTTTTTGTTTAATTAAAAATTACATTTATAGCAAACTATATATACTACAGCTAATACAACAACAAGTTAATCTAAATTATAGATTTGCACAAAATAATAGAGTGTAAAAATACAAAATATTTAATTGTAAATCAATTTTTTTTCAAAAAAACAATAGAATTAACAACCATATTTAAATTGCATTTTATTGTGAATGGTTATCCTATAAAAAAGTCCCACAGAAAATATCTGTGGGGCTTTTTAAAAATGCTAAAACATTTATCCCTTGTTTTACTATTATCTGTTTTGATTCAAGTTGATGGTTGATCAATTGTAATATTTTATCATAAGCATTTCTTTGAGTAAGTTTTGTGCGGAATCTACTTATTAATGAATGGTCTGGTAATTTTTCATCCATGCTTATACCTGCAAATCTGCTGAATGAAATACGATCATTTACCTGATCTTCTGCTTCGTAGTCGCTTAAGCCATACCACGTTTGCAACAAGCAGATTTTAAACAATACTAAACCGTCGTAGGAAGGTCTTCCTATGGCACTTTCCCCTTTTTGATAATGCCTATTCGGCAAATCCTATTTGTGCTGTTATTTTTACTTTCATGTTGCAAATATACAAAATCACCCAACACAAACAACTACATATTAACTATTTAAGTAATTATTTTGTAAAATTTCACGACGGTCTCATTAAAGAAAATAAGTTATCAGAGAACGAAATTTCCAAAAAAATATGTACTTTTGCTCATAGTAGTATTTATTTTTAGTTAAACAAAACTACTAAAAAAAGAGAAAGGAAGTTTGACTCCTTCTCTTTGAATTTTTATCGGATAACAATGAATTTAAATCCAATATTTTATGAAAAATTTTATTTTAATTTTATGCTTTTTTTTGTCATTACAAGTAATGGCTCAAAATATTGAAAAAGTAAAGAACGAGAAGGAAATTGTTTGGTTTGGCATAGATTTTTCTCATGTTAAATTTATTGGTTTGCCAAAACATTTTAATGATTTACAAAAAATACGAGATCTTTATTTTTATTCCATAAATTATCTTATTATTAACGAAAGTAAAAAATTTGATTTAAAAGGAGCGTTTAAAAAATCAACTATAATATATGATATAGATAGTTCAACTGCAAAGAATGAACGTATTGATATTAACGATATAGTTCAAATAAAGCCGAATTCTTTATCAAAAGAGCAATTATCTAATATAGTTAATGGATATGCAAATCCTACTTCGAACAAAATAGGGTTGTTGTTTGTAATAGAGTCTCTAAATAAATTTGACAATACAGAGGCTATTTGGATTACATTTTTTGATATTGCTTCTGGAAATATTATTTTCAATCATAAGCTTATTGCCAAACCATCAGGTGTAGGGTTCAGAAATTACTGGGCAGGTGGAATATATTATTTAATTAAGCAATCTAAAAAAGATTTCAATAAATGGTTATCTTTAAAAAAATAGTTTTTATACTAGTTAATTCAAATAATTAAATTGAAATCATAAAAAAAATATAACAGTTTCACGAAAAATATCTATTTTTGGAAATTATAAATATGATTTATAATAAAAAAATTGTAAATGAAGAAAAAAATCTTATTAATTATTGTGACATTTATGTTTAGTACACTTTTATTTTCTCAGAAAATAAAATTATTAGAAGGTAATTGCTCGTTTTTTAAAGAAGAAAATGTTATGGGTATTGAATTTACTTATAAAAATCTTAAAGTTGGGAAAATGGCAGAAAAAGATTATGTAAAAAAACACAAGCTTGAAGCTGATAGTAAAGAAAAGGGAAGCGGTGACAAATGGGAAGCAAGTTGGATAAATGATAGGGCAAATCGTTATGAGCCTAAATTTGAAACATTATTTAACAAATATGCAGCCGAAGCCAATGTATCTGTTGATAATACTAAAACAGATACAAAATATAAAATGATAGTTAATACATATTTTATTGAACCTGGATTTAATGTAGGAATTCATAGTAAGCCTGCACGAGTTAGTATGACTATCGTTTTTGCAGAAACAGCTAATCCTAAAAAGGTAATGGCAAAATTTGATGTAGTGTTAGCACGTGGCACTCCTTATTTTGATGCAGGTGCCCGCATTTCTGAAAGTTATGCAAAGGCTGCAAAATCTTTTGGAACTTTCTTACAAAAATATAAAAAGTAAAAGTACTTGTATTTAAAATAGCATAATAAGTTGTTTATTTGCTTTATGACTATATTTAAATAGTTCTATTTAATCTTTTAATTATATCTAGAAAATGTTTATAAAAGGAAATGAATTAATAAATATCACGGAGAGTAATGTTAGATTTAGTGAAGTTGATTCAATGAATGTTGTTTGGCATGGTAATTATGTTAAATATCTTGAGGATGGTCGTGAGTCTTTTGGAAGGGAATTTGAATTAGGATATTACGATGTTTATAAGCATGGTTTAATGATTCCAATAGTAAAATTAGATATTAACTATAAACAACAAACAAGATACGAAGAAAGAATAATTATAGAAACTAAATTTGTTGATACAGATGCTGCTAAAATTATTTTTGATTATAAAATATATAAAAAATCGGATCATAGAATTGTTTTAACAGCTAGAAGTATTCAGGTTTTTATAAATAAAGATGGCATATTAGAACTAACAAATCCTGAATTTTATATGGCATGGAAACACAAAATGGGATTGATAAAGGAGTCTTAATTAGTGTATTAATTAAAAACGTCATGAATTATAATAAGATATGAGTGTCTTTGTAGAATCAATAAATATTATTTCATCGTTAGGTTGGTCAATAAAAGATAATTATCATAATGTAATTTCAGATATATCAGGAATTAAATTACATGATAATAAAAATTTATCAGACATTGAGTTTTATGCATCTTTAATAGACAACTCTCTTATAGATTTAGAGTTTGATAAAATATCTAATAACCCTAATTTTACAAGATTTGAAAAATTATGTATTTTATCAATATCTAAAAGTTTAAAAGGTTCAAATATTGATATTAAATCTCCACGCACGATTATTATTTTATCAAGCACAAAAGGTAATATAGAATTGCTTGATTATAATTCTGATAATTTTGGAGATGGAGATCGAATACACCTTTGGGCGTCAGCTAAAGTAATAGGAGATTTTTTCAATTCTCCTAATTCGCCATTGATAGTATCTAATGCATGTATTTCAGGTGTTTTAGGATTATTATTAGCCAAACGAGTTATAGACATGGGGTTATATGATAATGCTGTTGTTATTGGTGCTGATATAGTTTCTAAATTTATTGTTTCTGGTTTCCAATCTTTTTTATCGTTAAGTAGTTTACCTTGTAAACCATTTGATAAAAAAAGAAATGGTTTAACACTTGGAGAGGCATCTTCAACAATAATTTTAACAAATGAAGAAAATATAATAAAAGATGATAAGATAGAACTATTTAGTGGTGCGGTAAATAATGACGCTAACCATATTTCAGGTCCTTCACGTACAGGAGAAGGTCTGTTTTTAGCTATAAAAAAAACGTTAGATAGTAATTCATCTGTTGATGTTATTTCAGCACATGGAACAGCAACTATATTTAATGATAACATGGAGTCTAAAGCTATATTCCGTGCAGGTCTTAGTAATGTTTATGTTAATAGTTTAAAAGGATACTTTGGTCATACACTTGGAGCTTCTGGAATTTTAGAATCAGCAATAAGCATTGAAGCGATGAAATCAAATAAAATCATAAGAACATTGGGTTTTAATGAATTTGGTGTTGAAGAAGACATTTTAATATCTGATAAGCTTATAGATAAAAATATTAAAAATCTTTTAAAACTATCTTCTGGATTTGGAGGATGTAACGCTACTATATTATTTAAAAAACATGATTAATATAGATATACAAAAACGTGTAGAAATAAATAAAAATACTATTTTAGTTAATGGTATAGAATCATTTTCTTATACAGAAAACAATGATTTTAACTTGTTTATTAAGTCCATTTATAAAAGTTTAAATATTAATTATCCTAAATTTTATAAGATGTCAAACTTATGTAAACTTGGATTTATTGCTTCAGAAGTATTATTAAAAGACATTAATTTAACTTCTATTGATAAGAACAAGGTAGGAGTAATATTGTCTAATTTTTCATCCTCTTTACAAATTGATATTGAATATCAAAACACAATAAAGAATATTCCAAGTCCAGGTGTATTTGTTTATACACTTCCTAATATTATAACAGGTGAAATTTGCATAAGAAACGGATTTCGAGGTGAAGAATTATTTTTAATACAGAAAAATTTTAACAAAGAATTTATTTTTAATTATGTTGAAAATCTATTTATTGAAGGAAATACAACCTTATGTATTTCTGGCTGGGTTGAGTTTGATAGTTTAGGTATTTATCATGCAGATTTATATTTATTAAAAAAAATAACATTAAAATAACTTGTAATTATGAACAAAGAGTTAATTGAAAAACTTAAATTAGAAATAATCGACCAATTGAATTTGGAGGATATTAGCCCATCTGATATTGATGCTTCAACTCCTTTATTTGGTGAAGGATTAGGGCTAGATTCTATAGATGCTTTAGAAATAATTGTTTTGCTTGAAAAAGAATATGGCATTAAGATAGTTGCTCCGAAACAAGGTAAAGATATAATGCAATCAATAAATACTTTAGCTGAATTTATTGAAGAAACTCAAAAGGCAAAATAAAAATTTGGATAACTATTTTTTTTGAGAAATACAGTTCAGTTAAAAAATAGAAAGATGGTGTTAATTCGAATTTGTTCAAAATTAATAAATTTGATTAATTTTATATGTTATCCAAAAAGGTTTCTATTTATTTATTTAACAGATTAATAAAATGTATGCATTATCAACTATAAAAGATTCTAGTTGATGATAATTGCATGATATTCATTTTGTTAATTTGTGTTTTTTTTATAATTTTGTAACAAATATCAGCAAAAACACATAATTATGTTTTCTCCTACATTTGAAGAACTGGTATATGCAAATTATTTAAATAGATTAATCAATAAATTTGATAATAATATGATTATTAGCTCTATAACAAATACCTTAGGCAACATAAAAATGGGTTAATATTTGTGGAATTTTAATGAGAACAAGGCTATTATTTGAAGTTTGAAATTATTTGGATAGAGAAATTTATATTTTATTAAAATTGGAAATAAAAAACATTCAAACTCATAAAACGACAAATTGTGAAGAAACAAGCATGTGTTACTATAACATATTTATTACTTTATAAGAAATCCTTCTTTAATTAAAGATTCATATAATTAAAATATAGATTATCATACATATCAAAACAGAGTTACGATTTTTTACCAAAAATGGATTTATTTGAAAATAAATTTGTTTTTAATGGTACTTATTTATAAATTTGTTGCAAAATTTTACTAATTTATACCATTTAGTTATGAAAGAGAAAACATTTACCAAATTACTTTTGAGTATGGTTGTTAGTTTACTTATTATTAGTAACACTAGTTTTGCTCAAAATATTTTAATTAAATCAGCTCCATTAAACCAAGATTTTGTTAAATACAAAAACATAACAAAATTGACTAAAGATGGTTTCGGATTAGGAGAGATTCCTGCAGCTGAAAAACCTAATTTTAGCTATATTGTAAAAAATGCAGCAAAATACGCTCCTAAAGTATTGGGCGGTATACCTCTTGGACCTGCTCCTCCTGCAAGTGAACCAAGTATTAGTGATGCAATTTATGATTTAAGAGCTCACAACCTCGTTACAGTTCCTAAAAATCAAGGATCTTGTGGCGCTTGTTGGACTTTTGCAACAATGGGGTCTATCGAATCTTATTGGAAAAAAAATGGTTATGGAACTTATGACTTATCTGAAAATAATTTAAAAAATTGCCACGGGTTTACTAGTGCTCCTTGTGATGGGGGAAACTATTTTAAATCTATGGCATATTTATCAAGACTAAAAGGACCTATATATGATAGTCTTGATGTATATAGCACTAGCGTTCATGATTGTAATCCTGACTTAGCCCCTGCTGCTTTTGTTATGGAAGCAAGATTTATCGTAAATACTCCAGAGATATTAAAGCAAGCTTTACTTAACTATGGTGGTTTATACACTAATATGCGTTGGGAGGACTCATCTTATAATTCTGTCGATAAAACTTATTTCTATGGCGGAGTTAGTAGTAATTCAACAAACCATGCTGTACTATTAGTAGGTTGGGATGATACTAAAATTACTGCAGGAGGTGTTGGTGCTTGGATAATAAAAAATAGTTGGGGAACTTCTTGGGGTGAATCGGGTTATTTTTATATATCGTATAATGACACAAAAGTAAACACTTCTGTAGCTTATTTCCCATCTAAACTTGATTACAACTCTGATTTAAAACAATATTACTATGATAATTTTGGATGGGTAAGTAGTTTCGGTTTTACTGACTCTGTAGCTTATGGATTAACTAAATTTACAGCAGAATCTAATGAAAAAATTGATAAAGTTGGAACTTGGGTTAATAGTGCAGGAGCAAATATTACAATAGATGTTGTTGACAGTACATCTGGAATTTTAGCTACTGTTTCTAAATTTTGTGATTATCCTGGCTATCATGTATTAGATTTGACTTCTTCTGTTAACATAACTGCTGGTAATAATTTTTACATAAGAGTAAAATATAGTACTCCTACTTATAATTATCCTATTACTACTGAACTTGCATCTGGGTGTACACCTACAATACAAACAGGTAAATGTTGGATTAGTAAAACTGCTGCTTCTTGGACTGCTATTGGAGGAGGAACTGCTTACGCTAGAAATTTATGTATTAGAGCATACTCTACACCTCAAGATATTACATGTTCGGTTAGCGCAGGGACAGACAAAACTATATGTAATGGTTCTTCTGTATCGTTAACTGCTACAGGAGCTACTTCATACTTATGGAGTACTGGAGCTACAGCAGCAACAATATCTGTAAATCCAGCTACAACTTCAACTTATTATGTTACTGGAACTACTGGTGCTTGCACTGCCAAAGATACTGTAATTGTTACCGTTAATCCTTTACCTACTATTAATGCTGGTATAGACAAAACTATATGTAATGGTTCTTCTACTTCTTTAACTGCTACGGGAGCTACTTCATACTTATGGAACACAGGAGCTACAACAGCAACAATATCTGTAGATCCAGCTATAACTTCAACTTATTATGTTACTGGAACTACTAGTACTTGCTATGCTGAAGATACTGTAATTGTTACTGTTAATTCTTTACCTACTGCAAATGCTGGTTCTGATGTTACTATAATCTCTGGAGATTCTACTGTATTAACTGCTACTGGAGGAACATCATATTTATGGAGTACATCTAAAACTACAGCTAGCATAACAGTTAAACCAATTATAAACACAGTGTATTATGTTTCTGTTTACAATGCTAGTGCTTGTATGGCAATAGACAGTGTAAAAGTCTCAGTAACCACTGCATCATGTTCGGTTAGCGCAGGGACAGACAAAACTATATGTAAAGGTTCTTCTGTATCTTTAACTGCTACAGGAGCTACTTCATACTTATGGAGTACTGGAGCTACAGCAGCAACAATATCTGTAAATCCAGTTACAACTTCAACTTATTATGTTACTGGAACTACTGGTGCTTGCACGGCTAAAGATACTGTAATTGTTTCCGTTAATCCTGTACCTAATGTTAGTGCAGGGACAGACACAGCTATATGTAACGGTTCTTCTGTATCTCTAACTGCTACTGGCGCTACTTCATACTTATGGAGTACAGGAGCTACAGCAGCAACAATATCTGTAAATCCAGTTACAACTACAACTTATTATGTTACTGGAACTACTGGTGCTTGTACGGCTAAAGATACAGTAATTGTTACAGTAAATTCTTTACCTACTGCAAATGCAGGTTCTGATGTTACTATAATCTCTGGTGATTCTACTGTATTAACTGCCACTGGAGGAACTTTTTATTATTGGAGTACATCTAAAACTACAGCGAACATAACAGTTAAACCAATTATAAACACGGTGTACTATGTTTCTGTTTACAATACTAGTGGTTGTATGGCAAGAGACAGTGTAAAAGTCTCAGTAACCACTGCATCATGTTCGGTTAGCACAGGGACAGACAAAACTATATGTAAAGGTTCTTCTGTATCTTTAACTGCTACTAGCGCTACTTCATACTTATGGAGTACTGGAGCTACAACAGCAACAATATCTGTAAATCCAGCAACAACTTCAACTTATTATGTTACTGGAACTACTGGTGCTTGCACTGCTAAAGATACTGTAATTGTTACCGTTAATCCTGTACCTAATGTTAGTTCAGGGACAGACACAGCTATATGTAACGGTTCTTCTATTTCATTAGCTGCTACGGGAGCTACTTCATACTTATGGAGTACAGGAGCTACAGTAGCAACAATATCTGTAAATCCAGTTACAACTACAACTTATTATGTTACTGGAACTACTAGTACTTGCACTGATAAAGATACTGTAATTGTTACAGTAAATTCTTTACCTACTGCAAATGCAGGTTCTGATGTTACTATAATCTCTGGAGATTCTACTGTATTAACTGCCACTGGAGGAACTTTTTATTATTGGAGTACATCTAAAACTACAGCTAGCATAACAGTTAAACCAATTATAAACACGGTGTACTATGTTTCTGTTTACAATACTAGTGGTTGTATGGCAAGAGACAGTGTAAAAGTTACTGTAACTATGGCTTCATGCTATGTTAGCGCAGGGACAGACAAAACTACATGTAATGGTTCTTCTGTATCTTTAACTGCTACTGGCGCTACTTCATACTTATGGAGTACTGGAGCTACAGTAGCAACAATATCTGTAAATCCAGCAACAACTTCAACTTATTATGTTACTGGAACTACTGGTGCTTGCACTGCTAAAGATACAGTAATTGTTACCGTTAATCCTGTACCTAATGTTAGTGCAGGTATAGACAAAACCATATGTAACGGTTCTTCTACTTCATTAACTGCTACGGGAGCTACTTCATACTTATGGAGTACTGGAGCTACAGCAGCAACAATATCTGTAAATCCAGCAACAACTACAACTTATTATGTTACTGGAACTACTGGTGCTTGCACTGCTAAAGATACTGTAATTGTTACAGTAAATTCTTTACCTACTGCAAATGCAGGTGTTGATGTTACGATAACTTCAGGAGATTCTACTGTATTAACTGCTACTGGAGGGACTTCTTATTATTGGAGTACATCTAAAACTACAGCGAACATAACAGTTAAACCAATTATAAACACAGTTTACTATGTTTCTGTTTACAATACTAGTGGTTGTATGGCAATAGACAGTGTAAAAGTCTCTGTAACTTCTGCATCATGTTCGGTTAGCGCAGGGACAGACAAAACTATATGTAAAGGTTCTTCTGTATCTTTAACTGCTACTGGAGCTACTTCATACTTATGGAGTACAGGAGCTACAGTAACAACAATATCTGTAAATCTAGCTACAACTTCAACTTATTATGTTACTGGAACTACTGGTGCTTGCACTGCTAAAGATACTGTAATTGTTACCGTTAATCCTGTACCTGTTGCAAATGCAGGTGTTGATGTTACGATAACTTCAGGAGATTCTACTGTATTAACTGCTACTGGAGGAACATCATATTTATGGAGTACATCTAAAACTACAGCGAGCATAACAGTTAAACCAATTATAAGCACAGTATATTATGTTTCTGTTTACAATGCTAGTGCTTGTATGGCAATAGACAGTGTAAAAGTTACTGTAACTATGGCTTCATGCTATGTTAATGCTAGTTCGAATATAACTATATGCAAAGGAGATAGTGTTAGTTTAAGTGCTACAGGTACACAAAACTATATATGGGACAATGGAAGTACTCAAAATTCAATAATAGTCACACCAAATATTACGACAACATATAAAGTTACAGGAACAACAAACGGATGTTCTGCTACTGACGATGTTGTTGTTACTGTTACTGACATTTATTATTATCCTATGGAAGATAGAAATGTATGTAATGGAGATTCAGCTCTATTATACATAAGTGGAGGATATGAATGCATATGGAATACAGGCCAAACAGGAAGTATGTTAAATGTATCTCCTACAGTGAAAACAACATATACTGTAACTATAAGCACTAATGGCAATGCATGTTCTATAACTGATGATATTGTTATAACTCCTTTAAATGCACCAACTGCTAATGCTGGAGAAGACATTACTATTATTAAAAATCAATCAGTAACATTAACAGCAACTGGCGGAATAACGTTTTTATGGAATAACGGAATGACTACTCAAAACATAACCGTTGATCCTCTATACACAACAAAATATTCAGTTACTGTAAGGGATGAAAACAGTTGTTCTGCGAAAGATGAGGTTACTGTTTATATTAATGATAAGGATTTAACAATAGATAAAGTTTATTCTTATAGAGCAAGTTGTTATGAAGGTAGTGATGGTAGAGCTATATTAATTGTTAGTGGAGGCTTACCTCCTTATAATTATACTTGGTCTAATGGAATGAGTGGAGATATAGTTGAAGGGTTAGCTAGAGGAGAATATACAGTAACTGTAACTGATCAAGATAACAACTCTATAGTAGGAAATGTAATTATAACATCGCCAGACTATTTAGAAATGCCTTTATGTAATACTCTATCAATTACAAATAATTCCGCAATACTATCTTGGAATTCAATAAATGAAGCTGTTACATATATGGTTAGATACAGATCACAAAGTGGAATTAGCATTTGGAAATATGCAAATGTTTCTTCTTCTCAAACATCCCTTCTAGTTTCATATTTAACTAATAACACTAATTATGAATGGCAAATTAGAGCTATAAAAGACAATCAAACATACTCATGTTTTACTGATATTGTTAATTTTACAACTGTAGATCAATCTATTTGCAATGAACCTATAGATATTAGCACAACCAACATAACTGCTTCGTACGCTTTAATGAGTTGGGATAAAGACACCAATGCTGTTCGTTATTTGTTAAGATATAAAGAAAAAGAATTAGACAACGCCTATTTTAAATATTTCTATATAGATGGTTCTTTAAATTCTTTTGATGCTTATAATTTACAATTAGATAAAACTTACGAATGGCAAATTAGGAAATTCTGTAAAAACAATTTCTATAGCACATTTACAACTCTTACTGAATTTAATACTAAAACAAATTGCTCAAAACCTGCGAATCTAGTTGCCGAACGTATAACTAAAACTAGTGCCGTGTTAAAATGGGAAATTTCTTCTGAATCAAGCTATTCTTTACTAAGATATAGAGAAGCTGGAGGCGAATGGAGATACATAAACAGCACAAAAGGTATAGTACAAATTGGATGTGTAATTTGCAATGAAACCAATATGTTAAAACCAAATACTACTTATGAATGGCAAATTAGAACATTCTGTGATTTTCAAGCTACCATCTATTCTGATTTTACAGATATAAGTAATTTTACAACATTAGGATTAACTGTTAATGCTGGGAATGACTTAACTATTTGTAATGGACAAGAAATAGCATTAGGAACAAATGGAAACGGTTCTTATATATGGAACACAGGAGAAACATCATCTATTATAACTGTAAGCCCTACCGAAAACACCACATACACATTAACATTAACTCTAAACGGTGCAACATCCACTGACAATGTTATTGTAACCGTAAACCCTAAAGTAAATGTATATGTAGGAAATGACACTACAATATGTTCAGGACAAGATATATTATTAGAAGCTTATGGTGCCGATAATTACGAATGGAATACAGGTTCTCTAAGAAATAATATAACAATTAGTCCTTCAACAAATATGCAATACATTGTAACTGGGATTTCTGAAGGTTGTTCAGGATACGATACTATAAACGTAAATGTATTACAAACTCCTTACACAAATATTTATGCAAGTAAAAACAATATTTGTCAAGGAGAAAGTATTAGTTTATATTCGACTGGAGGGCTAGAATTCATTTGGAATAACGGAGACACTAATGCTATACTTAACATTACTCCTGCAATAAGCGGGACTTATACTGTCACCACTCAAGCTAATGGATGCTCTAACAGTGCAGAAATATTCATCAATGTTATGAACGTATTAGCCGACGCAGGAATTGATCAAACTATTTGTAAAGGACAAAGTGTTTATCTGATAGCAAATGGTGGCGTACAATATTCTTGGAGTAATAACTTTAAATCTCAATATATCAACACTACTCCAGAAGTATCCTCTGTTTACTATGTAACAGTTTCCAGTGTATCTGGATGCACTGCAATGGACAGCGTTTCTGTTATTGTAACACCTGATATAATTGTAAATATCGGATTAGATACAACGATTTGTAAAGGTAGCCAAATAAGCATTACAGCAAGCGCAGACAATCCAACAGCATTTAGATGGAACACAGGTTCATTAAAACAAAGTATTACAATTGCTCCTACTGTAACTATAAAATACAGTGTTACGGTTTATTCTGGCACTTGCTCAGGAATAGGAACAATTAATGTAAATGTTGTTCAATGTAAAAATGCAGAAGAAGAAATGTCTAAAGAAAACTTAACTGATGTTAATATTTATCCAAATCCTGCTACAGATGGAATCATTAACATATCATTGAATGGGTTTACTGAAAATGAGAAAGTAAATATCCGATTAGTTAATACTTTAGGACAAAACTTGTACAATGGCATTGTGAATGCAAAAAGTGACAGATTCACACACCCTATCAATCTTGATAATTACAAAAATGGATTATATTATATAATCATTAATTATAGCAACAAACAAGAAACGTATAAAATTGTTATAAGATAATCAAAAAGTTTAAGTCAATCTAAAATTTAAAGAATAAGCTATCTCTTTTTGGGATAGCTTATTTTTTTATTAATTATAGTGTCGCTCCTTTCTGGGCTTGGATTAGAAAAATGAGACCGTTGTAATAATCACGATTCAATAATTTTGTTATTAAATCTCACTATTTTTTTAGATTTTGTTAATGATTTGTCAAAATTTAGTCAATTTATTGATGAATAT
>Ga0209417_1003033_pt1 | contig 23714 bp, 20 predicted proteins | sample RifGroF2_FD_184002 | JGI IMG/M metagenome (GOLD analysis project Ga0209417, IMG submission 184002) | Groundwater microbial communities from Rifle, Colorado, USA - Groundwater F2 (SPAdes) (version 2) | ecosystem: Environmental > Aquatic > Deep subsurface > Groundwater | place: Rifle, Colorado... | reverse complement strand
AGGAGATAAGTTACCTATCGAGCTCAAAGGACAAATTCTATATTTTACGGGGCCGACGCCTGCTCAGCCTGGCAAACCTGTTGGTAGCGCAGGGCCGACTACGAGCACAAGAATGGATGCATTTTCGCCGACTCTCATTCAGCATGGTTTAAAAGGAATGATCGGCAAAGGCAATCGTTCGGCCGAAGTGATTGCAGCAATGCAGCAATATCAGGCTGTTTATTTTGCGGCAACGGGTGGTGCGGGCGCTTTAATTGCACAGCATATTAAAGCGAGTGAAATTGTTTGTTTCGATGATTTAGGTCCAGAAGCGATACGCAAAATGACGGTTGAGAATTTTCCGCTCGTTGTCGCGATTGATGTGTTAGGGAATAACCTTTTTGTCACGGGCCCCGCGCAATATAAAAGATGATTGAGGGCGAGGCGGATAAAGAAAATGCGAAGCATTTTCCCGCCGAGCGACGCGCAGGGATGTGTGACTGGGGAGATGCGTCAGGTTCAGAATAGGATTGAGGATTGAGGAAGAAAGGCTACTTGCCGTCATTGCGAGGTATGTCCGAAGCAATCCAGAAAAAATCTGAATTGTTTCGACTGCGTCTCGTCATGACGAATATGAAGTGTGAGTCATGGACGAGGCAATGCGAATTGAAATTGAACGTTCTTTAGAAAGCACTAAAGGATTAAAAAATAATCAAATGAAATATGATGGGGGATGCGATGGTAGCGCTGAAAAAACAGAGAATCTTAACGGGCGATACGCCGACCGGATCTTTGCATTTAGGGCATTGGGTCGGGTCACTTGAGAATCGTGTTGCGCTGCAAGATCAGTATGACTGTTTTTTTATTATTGCCAATATGCATGCCTTTACGACGCAAATGACAACGCCCGCGTTGATTCGCGCGCAAGTCGAAGAGATTACGTTAGATTATTTAGCGGCCGGTATCGATCCGAAAAAAAGTTGTATTTTTTTACAATCGGAAATTCCCGCGATTGCGGAATTATGTTTTTTATTCAGTATGTTGGTGCCTTTACCGCGCTTGATGCGCAATCCGACGATCAAGAGCGAAATACGCGATAAAAAATTAGGGAATAATTATCCCTTTGGATTTTTGTTATATCCGATTGGACAGGCCGCTGATATTCTCGCTTTTCGTGCGGATTTGGTGCCCGTCGGAGAAGATCAAATTCCGCATCTGGAATTAACACGGGAAATCGCTCGAAAGTTTAATCAACTGTATTGTAATGTTGATCCTCAAACAGAAGATCGGGATTGCATTAAACAAGGGGGATTGTTTCCGATTATCGAAGGGAAGTTGGGTCGCGTTAAGCGATTGGTGGGTTTAGGTGCTCCAGATAAACAAGGGCAATTGTTGAAAATGAGTAAATCGCTCAATAATGCGATTTATCTAAAAGATGATGCGGATACGGTGCGTGATAAAGTCATGAATATGTATACGGATCCAAAACGATTACGTGCAAGCGATCCGGGGACTGTTGAGAATAATCCACTCTGGATTTTTCATGAGACGTTTAATTCGGATGAAGCATGGGTTAAAGAAGCGGAGGCGCAGTATCGAGCAGGGAAAATCGGGGATGTTATTTGTAAGAAAAAATTAGTTGAAGTCCTCAATGATTTTTTAGGACCGATGCGAGAGCGTAGAAAGCATTATGAGCAAGATCGGTCGTTTATTTTATCTGTTTTAAAAGAGGGGACAGCGCGGGCTAATCAAATCACAGAAGAAACGTTATGGTGTGCAAAAGAGGCGATTCATCAAGGGTATTTTCAGAGAGAGCTTCGTGTTCAAGAGGATTTTAAATAAGCCAATATCCTGTTTCTTATTCCCATTGTCCCAAACTCAGGCTGTCTCTATTTTCTTTTGGCTTGAAAATAGGGATAGGTCAATAAAAATAGTATTTTTAATCCCTTTAAATTATGATGCTATAGGAACCTGAGTTTTGGATAAGAGAATGGGATTTTGTATTAACACAATCGTTATTCTGTGTGATGAATCCGTAGGGGCGACCCTTGTGGTCGCCCAAAAATGTGCGAGTGCCTTCGAGATCGGGCACCCACAAGGGGTGCCTCTACAAGCATCGGAATTAAAAATAATCATCCCGGGTTAACACATTGTTTTCTCAGTTTCTTATCCAAAACTCAGGTTATAGGAAGTTAAATTTGTTAAAGATTAAAAGTAACAGCTTAACTTTGCTACGGGAATTTTTTATTCATTTATTTTTTGATACGAGGTATTTATTATGGAACTGAAACAAAAGCTATTAAAATTGATTAGAAAAAGCGAGTTGGGTTGTTTTGCAACAATGGCAGAAGGCAATAAGCCCTGGGTACGTTATGTTTCTTTTACTATTTCAGATGATATGACGATTCGATTTTCTACTTTTGCTAATTCAAGAAAAGCCAAGCAAATTAAAAAGAATCCGGAAGCCCATTTAACTTGCGGCGTAACCAACCCTAATAAATGGCATGATTATTTTCAGATACAAGGTATTGCGACCGTTACGCAAAAAAAGTCAGAAAAGGAAGCCTTTTGGAATGAAGAAATAGCTCAATTTTTTAAAGGACCGAATGATCCTAAGTATGCTGTAGTCGTGTTCAAACCCTATCGAATCGAATATTGGAATATTGAAAAAATGTCAGGGCCAGAAATTTTAGAGCTTGAAGAATAAGATCATTATTTTGTATTTCAGTTATTGGAAATTAAAAACGGGCCGCTCAAAAAAGGTAAGCCCGTTATTACTTCGGTAACAGCATGCCGTGCGGATTGACGATATATTCTTTTCCATTATGGACAAATAACTTGATATTTGCAGGGCGTAGAGAACCTTGTTTGATGCGTAACAAAGGCAATCCGATAGGGTCTCGAAGTGAAGTGGCGCTTAAGATATCTGCTTTGTTGATCAGTACGACGAGATAAGCTTGCTGCATTTTGTTAGGCTTTGCTCGCAAAGCCGCTTCCACATCTGGTTTATTTGCATAGATGGGTCGATTGACGCTATGATCTAATAAAGCTTGGGTATTTAACAGTTTAGACCATGTTGGGACTTGATCTCCTGTCGCATTGAATAAAGAAATATAAATCATCGTTTTGCTTTCATCAGATTCAGGGGCTGGTTTAACGAGATTTTTTTGAGCAGCGGCGGATCTGGATTTTTCGATTTCCTGTAAGATAGCGCTCAGTTGCGTTTTTAATACGTTAAATCGTGTGCCAATTTCATGTTTCTCACGTAATTGAGCTTCTGTTTCCATGGTTTTTTTGATGAGGTCTGACACATGTTGATCGGCGAACTCTTCGATATCATATTCATGTCGGAGTTGATGAATGGTTGAATTAACCTGATGTTGCAATTCTTCTAAATACTGTTTTTCGTTTGGCATGAAAATATCGAATAAAAATTAATGATATTTAAATGGTACCACCAATAAGCTCACGAGCAAGAGATAAATGCCAAGAAAATTCATCACCACTTAGCGTGGCTTGCCAAAATATGAGCGTTCCTTAGAAAGCACTGAATAGTTACCTATTTTCTTTGAGAAGGTTGAAGTGTGGGTGTGTGCAAAGGGGCTTTGGTTATGTTTGGATTGTTAGGCCGATTAGAATAGAGATGAACAACACCCGTGGTAACGCGCAGCGCCGCGGCCATTTTGTTGTAAAATTGCATGCCTGGATTTAAAAAAGCAGGCGGGAAATTTAATAACCAGCGGAATAGCTCAACCCAGTTCGCATGGGCACCCGTAATGGTTGGGATTTTATGCCATTCATGGGACAAGGGGAATTTCGTCGTGATTTTTTGCGATTTCGCTTTGGTTGCTTCAGCACGTTCTCGCGCTTCCAGCGATTTTTCTTTGCCTGTTTGCCTGAAAAGTTCCCCCGTTTCTTTTTTGACTGCTTCGACGGTTCGTTCAAGCTCTTTTTTCTCAGTTTCAGCAGTGCTCGATATTTCCTGTTCAGTTTGAAGCATCAGCAATTTAGTATAGTAATTAATACCATGTTGCTTTGTTTTTCCGCCCCCGCCTTCCTCATCCTCATCGGTTTTATGGGTTTTTAACCAAGTGATGAGTTTTTCATGTTGCTTGCACTCACGGCAAATTGCGCTGTATTGTTTTAGGGAAGGATCTTTTACAGAGATTAAAAAAGCGGCCAGTGGTTTTCTAATACCACATCGAGGACAGATTTTTGTTACTTCTTTTTCTGTCGATGGCATGTTGAGAGCTTCTTGATCATAAATTTTGAAAATGATGCTAAACTATTCGCTCGAGTAAGGCAATTGTTACTTGCGATAAGTTTTTTAGGTATGTTATGTTAACACTCCTGTTAAAAGGAAAATTAATTTATGGCATCTGCACCGCCTTCTGGGGGACAAGGAGACGCTTCTAATGCGATGGGTCCTGTTTGGATGTCCATGGCGCTTATTATTGGTTCTTTAATCGCTTGGTTTCTTTGGCACACATATTTAGTTGCTTTTTACTTTCATCTCAAGCTCATTGAAATTGAGATGATCCAATTTTTCACGGTTGCCTTAGGTGATACCAAACAATTCATTTTGAATACGCCGGCTGAAACGGTAACGATGGATCAAGCTGAAAGTATTGCAGCGACGATAGGACACTATTTAAAGATTCCCGTTTCGTTAATGCTGATGTTGATGGCTATGCTGCTTTATTTTAAAAGCGCTCTGGGGAAATATAAAAATATTTATACGATGAAAACGTTGGCTGAACATGAATTGCCGGTATGGCCTTATTTGACGCCGGTGATTAACCTCGGTTTGATTGATAAAGATCTGGACGATGGCCCTTGGGCTATGGCAATGCAGCCTATGTATTTTGCGAAACGATATCAATTATTGCAGCTGGAAAAAACAGGGTCTGAGCCAGGACAATTACGTAAAGCAGAAAAAGTGAGCGCGACCTTATTGCATAATCGAGCTGTACGGTTATTTAGAATGCAATTAGGCGCTTTGTGGGTAAACCCAGAAAAATTACCTATTCATGTGAAAGCTTTATTTGCCGCATTTGCTGCAAAAGCTTTACGTGCCAGTCAGGAATCACGATTATTTTTAGAAAAACTATCAGCCTCGAGCGGGGAAGGGAAGCCGGATTTTTCAGAGGTGGAAGAGCTATTTAAAAAATATATCAATCGTCCTGAAGTCGTTGCTGTGACAGAAAAACATGCTTATGTGTTAACCGTCATGGCTTCGGTACTTGAATTTGCACGGATGGATGGCGTATTAGCGACAGCGGAATTTTTATGGTTGAAACCTTTAGATCGACGGTTATGGTTTATGCTGAATTGTGTCGGGCGGCGAACCGCCTTTGTTGAAGTCGCAGCGCCTTTTGCGCATTGGTTGGCGGAAAAAGAAATGGGACGAAAAATTGTGACACCGATGATTGATGAAGCCGTCAAAGCGTTAGATCAAGCATTAAAAGAAATCAAATACAATCCGGATAAAGAGAGTTAAATTTTTATGGCTCGTGGACTTCGTGGACTGGAAAAATATCAGGAGCAAGAATCAGGATTGCTGATTCGTGATACGAGGACGCTCGGCAAACGTATTTACGATTTTTTTCAAAGTCCTCGTAACGCAGCAATATTGATATTGGCGGCTGTTGTGGGAGTCATGACAGTCGGTGCACCTGTTGCGGATTTAATTCTTATTATTTGTATTGGCATGTTTATTTATACCTATACGCGTCGAATATCTTTGCCATTTCGTTTGCCTATGTTCGTAAAAATACTCGATAGCAATGACCCCAAGCCAGGCTCAAATAAACCGAGTATGGCACGTGGTATTTGTTTTTACGGTAATGAAAGAAAGACCGATGAGGAACTGTGGTTCAATAATGATGATATGCGAACGCATACCTTGATTTTTGGATCAACCGGTAGTGGTAAAACAGAAACATTGATTTCTCTTGCGTACAATTCGTTAGTATTTGGCAGTGGATTTATTTATGTTGATGGTAAAGGCGATAATTCTCTATTTGCCAAAATTTTTTCTATGGCGCGTAGTGTGGGTCGAGAAGATGATGTGCTGGTTTTGAATTTTATGACGGGTGCGCGGGATATTGTGGGCGCACAAGCAAAACGTTTATCGAACACGCTCAATCCTTTTTCACAAGGTTCTTCGAGTATGTTGTCTCAATTGGTGGTTAGCTTGATGGATTCTTCAAGCTCTGCCTCACCGGATGGCGACATGTGGAAAGGTCGAGCGATCACTTTTGTTGAAGCGTTAATGAAAGTAATGGTTTATATGCGGGATCAAGGAAAGATTTTATTAGATGCCAATACAATCCGAAATTATTTTATTCTTGAGCGGTTAGAGGCTATCGTTTTAGATAAAATGTTTCCTCGCGATAATCAAGAACCGGTGAGCTTTTCTGAAGCACCACCGGTTATTTTGGAGCCATTATATAACTACGTTATTAATTTACCGGGCTATGATAAAAGTAAAAAAGGGAAACAAGTTTCGCAAGTGTTAGAGCAGCATGGATTTATCACGATGCAATTAACGCGCGTGTTTACTTCTCTTGCCGATACTTATGGGCATATTCTTCGAACAAATTTAGCCGAAGTGGATTTGCGCGATGTGGTGTTAAATCGCCGTATTTTGGTTGTATTATTGCCCGCTTTAGAAAAGTCTCCTGATGAACTAGCGAATTTAGGAAAAATTATCATTGCTACACTGAAAGCTATGATGGCGTCAGGTTTAGGCGAAGAAGTTGAAGGGGAATATCGCGATGTGGTTTTACGAAAACCCACTAATGCGCCAACCCCTTATTTGTGTATTTTGGATGAATATGGGTATTACGCTGTCAAAGGATTTGCTGTGGTTCCAGCACAAGCGCGTTCGCTCGGATTTTCTGTCATTTTTGCTGGACAAGATTTACCCGCTTTTCAGAAAGCATCCAAAGAAGAAGCCGCTTCTATCGGTGCGAATACTAATATCAAAATCGCGATGAAATTAGAAGACCCTCTTGAAACGTGGGAATTTTTCCATAAAACGGCGGGTGAAGCGTATGTCACAAAAGTCGATTCATTTCAGACAGACGCTCAAACAATTTCCAGTACTTATCGTGATGCGAGAAGCGCTTCCGCCGAAAAAAGAGCGCGAGTTGATTTGTTAGATTTGAAGGAACAGCGCGAAGGAGAAATGCATATTTTCTTTAAATCGTCGATTGTGCGCGCTAAAACATTTTACGCGAACCCAAAGCCTTCTGCGCGCATGCAGCTCAATCAATTTTTGCGAATCGAACAGCCGACGATGAAAGCGCTCGTTGAATTTGAGCAACACTTACAACGCTTATCTGAAATTATTGAATCGCAGTCTTTTGAGTTTAAAACACCAGAGTTTAATCAAGATATCGAGTTAATTTCTAATTCGTTGAAAACAAGCGATTCTCCTACTTTAATCGAGCGAGGCGTCGCGGCATTACTCGCTTATGCTAACCAGGGAGCCGAGAAAAAATTAGCAGAAACACCTGTGGAGGAAGAAGAAACAACTGCAGAGCCTTCCGCAGAAACATTAGATATTTTCACGCGCGTGATGTTATCGGAGTTAACAAGAAAAATTATTTCAGAAGATCAATTGGCTGGTTTTTCAGAAGTGTTATTACAGAAGAAGGTAGTTTCCCAGCAAATTGAATTAATGGAGCGTTTGTTTGGGAAAAGCACGCTACAAGCAGAAACGGTCGCATCGGAATTGACGAGAGATATGCAGTGGGCTACGAGCTATCCGCCGATTATTACGGAATCACCGGATGTATCAAAGATTGTGAGTACGATTTATGAATTGGCCGTATCTCTTAATAAAATGAAAGAGTGAGGGTGAGCCGGGGCGAGAAAATGCCTCGCATTTTCCCTGCGAACGCGAGGCGGGAAGCTGAGCTGGGTCGGGACAGCGCAGGAAAGAGCGAATAGGATTGGGGAAGAAGACTACTTGCCGTCATTGCGAGGAGCGTCAGCGACGAAGCAATGACGAGAGATTGGATTGCTTCGGCTACGCCTCGCAATGACGGACATAAAGCGCGGAATGATGATTAACAGACGAGTACGATAGATATGAAAATACAAAAAAACATTGTGAATAAAATATGCCATCGCAAAGCGATTCAATTTCGAGGATCCCAATCCTCAACTTCAAATCCGTGCGTTGCGACGAAATCGCATCCACGCTCATCAATCTTCAATTTCAAATCCGTTTTTCGCGGCGAAGCCGAGTCCGCATCTCTCAATCCTCTATCCTCAATCCTTAATCCTTTTAAATGGTTGGTCATCAGCAGCATGGCATTGTTTGCCGTCGCTTGTTCTTCTGAGCCGCAACAGCCTATTCCACCCAAACAATACGGTGAATTTTGTACGCAAAAAAGGGAATGTCATTTTTTGACCGCATTGCACAAACAAGGAACGACAGTGAATTTTTATGGCGATACGATTTTTGTCAATATTCCATCAGAAAAATTATTTGAAGGAAGGCAAACAGTATTAATGAAAAAATCTGTCGATACATTAGAACCACTGGCTGATTTTTTGTCTTGTTACCAGAAAATCACGGTCAAGGTGATTGGCTATTCGGGGACATTGATGACAGATGAAGAAAATCAAGCCTATGCTAAACAACAAGCAGATGCAGTTGTTAAGTATTTATGGAAAGCGTGCATCCATGTTCGTATGATTTATGCCGTTGGCCATTCATTGCCAGTAGGGGCTAAGAATTATCTCGTGATTGAAACAAAAAAACTGCCGTAGAGGTTTGTGGATGTAATTGGGCGATAGATTACATTGTCATTATTCACGGCGATCGTGACGATACAAGAACGTTCAGATTTTGGATGATTTTTCGTCAAGAAGCGCCAAAACATGAGCGTTTCTTGGAAAGCACTGAATAGTTACGCTACATTTATATTGAGAGATGACGGTGAGTATTATATAGTTTCAGCATTGAGAAGAGATGGAGATCAATATATGGCATATGATGCCCTAGAAGTTGTTAAGTTACGGAATGATTTTTATCGAGATAGTTATAGAAAGCTCGTTATCTTGCTGATGGGCGCGATGCTATCGATTGTAGGTTTAGTCATTGCTATTATTATGATTGTCTATGCGAGGCCAGCGCCGACTTATTTTGCAACCACAGAGTCAGGCCGCATTATTCCTCTGATTCCTTTGGATCAACCCAACTTAACCGACAATGCAGTACTTCAATGGGCAACACAAGCGGTGACGACAGTGTTTACTTATAATTTCATTAATTATCGTAACGTGTTGCAGAGTTCAAGGCAATATTTTACAGCGGAGGGATGGCGGCAATTTCTATTAGCTTTGCAATCGTCACGCAATTTATCAATGGTTACAAGCAAAAAATTGATGTTGTCGGCCGTGGTCTCAAGTGCGCCCGTTGTTTTGAATGAATATCTTTTAGACGGAAAATATACATGGAAGGTTCAGATACCTATATCCGTTACTTATCAAAGTTTAAGCGAAACAGCGCACGATTCGTTTATTATATCGCTGACCATCGAGCGAATTTCCACGTTAGATAGTATATCTGGTGTAGGAATTTCTTCATTCGTTGCGCAACTTAGAAGCTAAAAGCGAAGGGTGATTTTTTTATTATGAGAAAGAGAAGTGCGTATCAATACTGTTTGTATGTTAGTTTATTTGTTGTAGCCATCATTGCAGGCACATCGTGTTTTTCAATCTCATATGCGGCATCGACATCTGGAGATGGCGATGCGACGGGATCACCCACCCTCCAGTTAACGCCCGTGAATGATCAAGCAGCGCCGGTTACAAATACACCGAGTATGCTTTTTCCCGCGGCTAGCCCAATTCAACAACAAGCCTTTCAGAATGTAGCGCGCGGTGCAATGCCGATGACGCCTGATGAGATCCACCAATTTAGAGACATGTTGGCTGTGACCAAACAGGCTGCGTCTGCAACACCGGGGACTCCACCTAAACCTGTGTTATCAGTCATCCCGGTCAGTTTATCGCCAGGATCCAATCCTCCTGTTATTCGGTTGCAAGAAGGTTTTGTGACATCTGTTCTTTTGACGGATAACACAGGGACACCTTGGCCGATTGATTCCTATGATTTGGGTAATTCAAGCGCGTTTAATATTCAATGGCAGCCTGGTTCAAATATGCTCATGATTCAAGCCATGAGCATGTATACATACGGCAATATGGGCATTCATTTGAAGGGATTACCAACGCCCATTATGATCACGTTAGTACCAGGTCAACAAGAAGTTGATTATCGAGCGGATTTACAAGTGGATCGACCACGATCTGGCGTGCAATCTGGGCTTCGGAGTTTATTAGACAGCCAAAAAAACTTTTCACCCATCAATACAACTTTATTAACTATTTTGAATGGAATCACGCCTGCAGGCGCAACGGTTTTGAACAGTAGCGATCCTGATTGTGTTGCATGGACTTTGCAAAAACGAATGTATATTCGTACACGTCTGACTTTATTATCACCGGGTTGGATTTCTGTCATGAAAAATTCAGATGGAACGAAAGCCTACGAAATGGAAAAAACGGCTTCTATTATCGTTTCAAAATATGGTGAGCCAACCACGATTAACTTTGAAGGATTGACCAATGATCAACTTTAAAGACTTATTGAAAAAAACAAAATTCAGGATAGTCATTATCATTTTCTCGGTAACTGTTATTCTGGGCATCTTAATTGGCATCTATCAAGCAGTTGGCGAATCCTCAGAAAGTAATCCAACCCAATTACCCACCGTGGGCTCTCGAATCCAATCTATTCCAGGCGATAGTAAACAATTGCCAGCCCACTATTTGGATGCTGTTGTTCAGTCTAATCAAGAGAGCGCACAACACGCTTTAGCGACAGGGCAAAGTTCTATTCCGACCGCATTACTTAGTGGAGAAGGACCCGGCAATGGTTCCGCCTCTTTTTCTGCTAATGCTTCTGCCGAGGCGTGTGGGACAGTTTGCGCTGCTTTACAAAAAGGCCCCAATACGCAGGGTGTGATTACTCAAATGGTTTCAGAGGGAAATTTGTCACCTGTCGTGGGCAATACTTTAACAGATCTCGTGAAACAAAATATTCCGCCAGCCGAGTGTGCTGAGCAGTTATCCTTGCTAGTTCAAGATGGGCGATTGGCATCTGATCAGGCAAAAAAAATACTCACGACTTATCAGCAAGAATACGCTGCTAATGCTGCATTAGCAGCTCCTACAACAGCCAACGATGTTGTTAATCAATTGTTAGCGGCAGGAAATATACAAAAACCTGTTGCAGATCAGTTAAGACAGCTGTCAGCAAGTAATTTATCCCCAGAAGAATATGCTGCTGCGTTGACGCCCCTCGTGAGTCAAGGAAAGATAACGTCTGGTCAGGCGGCGCAATTGTTAAATGCTTATCGTCAGCAGAAAAGCGTAGGGAGTAGGGTGGCAGCAGCAGCTCCCAGCGACAGTATTCAATCTCCTCTTTTGGCGCCTGACATAAGTGCTCTGATTCCCCCTAAAATATTGACGGCGCAAATGGTAGAAAAAGAAGGAATGGCGCCAGCGGTTGCCGATAGTTTGAATGCATTAGCCGATCAAAAACCCTCCTTGGAGGATTATGCTAAAAACTTACAGCAATTAGTGACCAGTGGAAAAATTACGGCCAATCAAGCGAAGCGATTGATTGGGTCGTATGCTCATTCTCAGGGCATTGATAATTCACAAGCCGCTCAGGTGTTAGCGCAGCAAATGTTGGCTGCAGGTGATATTTCTCCTGAAATTGCCGACAATCTCAAGCAATTATTGAATAGTCGACCTGATGCAGCAGTTTATGCAGAAAGGATTACACAGCTTACCAAAAAAGGCCAATTAACGCCGGATCAATCGCTGGATTTGGTGAATGCTTATCGAAAACAACAGGGATTGCCACCCATTGCTTCAACGCATGCTTTAATCGATCGATTGGCTCAAGCGGGATCTATATCAAGCCCTATCGCATCAGCGCTTCGCCAATTAACGAATACACATCCTTCTGCAGACGCCTATCGGGCTCAGCTGAATAGGTTGGTTCAATCCGGCAGTTTAACACAGCCGCAAGCTGATCAATTGGAGGCCAGTTATCGAGCGCAACAGGCATTAATTCCAGCACCAAAAACGAGTGATTTGATTGATCAGCTTCAGCGAGATAATAAGATAAATGCCAATGTCGGAAAACAATTGAAAGCTTTGACGAGTCAAGGCTTATCTCCTCGTGAATATGCGGATAAGCTCCATGCGTTAGTGCAAAGTGGTCAAATTACGGCGGATCAAGCGAAAACCTTGTCAGATGCTTATCAAGCAGAGATGAGTCCAGCGGAAACGAAGAGTAGTATCGTGACTCAGCAATTATCGCCAGCGGAAAATGCCGATGTTCCTCAGCCGCCGCCTGTTGATTTAAATGATCCGAACACCCAAAAGCAAATCGCTGATTTGCAGGCGGCTATTCAAAATCAGGCGCAATCATTGTTGGTGGGTTGGAAACCTGTGGTGCAAACGACTGTTATTGCGCCTGATTCGTCCGATATGATGGATGGCGCAGCAGCGGGAGGAGGAGGCGCAGCATCTTCTCAAATGACGGCATTTCCCTATGTTAAAGCGGGTACAATTATGTTTGCCGTACTTAACACTGGCGTTAGTACTGATCGGCCAGGGCCTATTATGGCAACTATCGTTTCCGGCAAATTGAAAGGGGCAAAAATGTTAGGCAATTTGACCCAAACGCCAGATGGACAAAGGGTCATGTTGAATTTTAATATGCTAATGAAAGATAATTGGCCCAAAAATGTGACGATCTCGGCGGTTGCGATTAATCCAGATACGGCGAGTACAGCGTTAGCCAGCCATGTTGACAACCATTATTTAATACGATGGGGCTCTCTGTTTGCCGGTAATTTTTTACAAGGGTATGCGAGCGCTATTAATCAGTCGGGAACAACGACAATCAACAATAATCAAACGACGACTACCAACAAGCCTTCTTATTCTCCAAGAGAGAAATTTTTGGTTGGGTTAGGGCAAGTCGGCCAGCAAATTTCTACCGTGAGTGGGCAATGGTTTAATATGAAGCCAACCGTCACTGTTGATCCTGGTGTGGGATTGGGGATTTTATTTATGCAAGATGTTATGCCAAACGGCATTCCAGAAGCGACACAACAAGACAGCGATGCAATGCAGCAATAAGGAGTAAATCACATGGCCGATTTTTACGATGATCAACACGAAGACATCGAGTATAAATTGACAGATGAAGATAATTCTAATGAGATGGCGCCAGAAGAAGCCGAGAAAGGTAACACAGGATCTCCTGAAGTGCCCTTTATAAAAAAAATAAACAAAAGAAAATGGGTTGTTTTGATTGCAGCAGGGGTGCTTTCTCTATTGATTATTTTAAAATTGATGACGATATTTTTTTCCTCTAGCGCGCAGCCCGAAAAACCCATCAACATAAAGCCTGCTAGCGCAGTTGCTGATATCAACAAAGAAATGCAACTGCCGCCGCCCGCACCGTCACCAACCCCTCCCCAGGCTGTCTTGCCGCCTACGGTACCCGTGGCCACGGATAATGCAATGACAGATAAAATTGATCAATTGCAACAACAAAATACACAGTTGACAGAATTATTGCGCGAGCAAACGGCTGATAATCGAGAGCGATCCGTTTCTTTAGAGCAAAAAATCGCTGGATTAGAGAGCACATTGTCCGATTTGCAAAACACGATCAGCGATTTAAGTGATCAAGTCAAGCACAATAAATCATTACAAGATGCTTTGTTAACCTATCAAAAAAATAGCCAAGCGGCTAAAGAAAGTCGTTTGCGTCAAATAAAACAGTATTTTGTTCAGGCAGTTATTCCAGGTAGAGCATGGCTACATGCTGCCGACGGTACAACAATCACGGTTGCTGTTGGCGATGAGATTCCCGGTTATGGGAAAGTGGCTTCTATTGATGCTTACAGCGGTGCCGTGATGACAAACTCTGGCAGACAAATTAATTATGGTCTAGACTCTTAAGAGGATTGAGGGCGAGGCGGATAAAGAAAATGCGAAGCATTTTCCCGCCGAGCGACGCGCAGGGATGTGCGGTTGGGGAGATGCATCAGGATGACAGTTTGGGCAAGACCGAATAAAGTAGGACTCCCTCTTCGTCATTGCGAGGAGCGCTAGCGACGAAGCAATCCAGACCTCAGCCCGTCATTGCGAGGAGTACCCGCGACGAAGCAATCCAGAAATAGCAGATTTCTTGGTCGGACTGCGGGATGAGAAAAACGTTATTTTTAAAGAGAGTGTTACGCGATGGACCAAATCAATATAGATACTTTCTTACAGACAGTGATTAAGTACGCGGATCAATTTGAGAGAGTTATTACAGGACTTTGCGTGGTGATCGGCCTCGCGGTTTTTACTAAAGCAGCCTTTCAGTTTAAGGCTTATGCTGATTTTCGTGTTATGTCCGCGACGTCGCCGGATTTTAAAAAAGCAGTGGTTAATCTGATTGTTGCCATTATGATCCTTTATACGCCTCAACTCATTCATGCGTTTTTGGTCAGTTTTTTTAATACACCAACACCCATGGCCTATTCTGGCGCATCTTCTTCAGCAGAATTAAATGAAGGGATCAAAGCAGCGGGGACAGTTGTTCAAATTGTTGGATTGTTGGCTTTTATTCGGGGGTGGCTGTTATTAGCTCAAACAGCAGAACATGGGGGTCAACCAGGCGCCTTTGGGAGAGCGTTAACTTTGATTATCTGCGGAATTTTATCAATTAATATTTTTGGCGTGTTTAATGTTTTAAACAATACATTTTTCACATAATAATGAGCTAAAATCCTGTTTAGGCTAAAATTTTATGTTATACTTTTCATTCGGGAAGAGTTTTTATTGAAGGAGATGATCACATGAGACTTGAAAGTAGGAAAACGAAAATTCACACCTTAATTAAGGGAATGTTTTTATCCGCATTGGTTTTTATTGGTTTTTATTCTATAGCAGCCATGGCGGCCGACTCTACTACCTTAAGCGGAATTTTAGCGCAGGTGACGGGTACTTATACGCCGCTTGAGAGAGTGATCACAGGAACCTGCGTTCTAGCAGGCGTTGGGTTTGCGGTCGGCTCAATCTTGAAATTTAAGGCGCATAAAGATAACCCAACTCAAGTTCCCATTGGTGCGGCTATCTCTTTGCTAGCGTTGGCTATTGCCTTAATGTTCTTGCCTTATTTGGTCAAAGGAACAGGGCTGCAGATCTTTAAAGTTGCGCCGATTGCGTTAAGTGGGACAACATTGGGTAGTATTTAAGTGGTTTACTTAATGCTATTTTTCACCACCTGTTAATTACTATGCAATTAGTATTGGCGATTAACCAAGCAGGCTGGCCGCTTTATCTTAAACGTAAAGCGGACCCAGCTTTTTTGCCATTGAGAGATAAGATTTTTACCCGAGATCGCTACGCGTGCCAATTTTGCGGATTCCAAGCAAAAGAATATCAAGATATTGTTAATCTAGATGGCGATTATCGCCATAATCATTCCTCCAATTTAATGACATCCTGTTGTTTTTGCGCACAATGTTTTTTTGTACAAGAAGTCGGACAGGGTGGCTTTGGCGGGGGACACTTAATTTATTTACCTGAAATGTCCCAAGTGGAGCTGAATAGCTTTTGTCATGTTATTTTTTGCGCGATGACGAATGGGACCGGTTATCGAGAAACCGCCCAAAATATTTATCGTACTTTTAAATTTAGAACCCAACTGGTTGAAGACAAATTTGGCCCTGGAATGAGTGATCCTCAAATTTTTGGTCGCGCTTTATTGGAGTATGAATCGGATCATCAAAAAAAAGTTTCAGAAACGCTTCTCATGAATTTGCGTTTACTACCTTCTTATGCGAGATTTAAGACTCAGTTAGAGCGTTGGGCGGCATCCGCTGCCGAAGAATTAGTGGCAGCAAAATAGGATATGGTTAGCCGTTAGAACACGTATTTTAGTAACTCCCCAACTGAGATCGTGATGATACAAGAACGTTCAGATTTTGGATGATTTTTGTGTTGTTACTGCGAGATATAACCGAATTAACACGCTGTAAATAGAGTAGGTAATAGGGATATATGAATTTTATTAATAAAATTTTCGATAATATCGATAGTTTTTTTGCCTGGATTAGTACTTCTTTTAAATATACGACGGAATCGTATTGCGATTTAGAAACAGCCGATGATGAATTTACTTTAGTATCGCGAGACGGTTCGTTAATTTCTGTCTTAGAAGTGCAAGGCATTACTTATTTATTGGGGAATGAGGAATTTGACCGAATTCGTGACCAAATCGTCTTAACAATTCGTCCATCAATGAAGCGACCAGGGCATGCTTTCCAATTTCTTTTTTCTTATGAGCCAGGCGCGGTCCAACAAGAATTACAGAAAATATTGCAGCCAGCTAGAGAAACCGCCGAGCGTTTAAAACTTGATTTGGAAGATTTATTTGTTGAAAGGATCAACTACATGAGTCGTTATTGCGGCTCAGAGAAAGTTTATTTGGTGTTATGGACGAGACCCTTTTTGTTGACTTCTGATCAGAGTAAACGCGCTGCAAAAGAAAAACAGAAGGCTATGCGAGAACACCAAATCCCACCTTTTAAACATTCCCAAAATGTAGTGGCTGCTAATGTGGATTTACGAGATGAGCATCATTCTTTTACTAATGCCATTCTGGCTGATTTTAATTCGAGTGGGTTGTCTTGCCGTATTTTAGAAGTTCATGAGGCGATTCGTGCAGCGCGCTCAATTGCTGATCCGACGTTTACTGATGCGGAGTGGGAACCTGTTTTACCTGGGGATAGAATTCCTCCTCGAGAGGTGAGCACGGTTGCTGGCGATATTTCTGGATTGTTGTGGCCATCGCTCGGCCGGCAAATTTTACCGAGAGATGCGGAGACTTTAGATTTACGTACTTGTCGGATTGGCGACCGTATTTACTCTTCACTGTTTATCGATTTATTTCCACAGGAAATTAAAACTTTTGCACATTTATTTAATCGTGTGTTACATGCCAGCATTCCTTGGCGAATATCATTTTTTGTAGAAGGGAATGCAGAGAGCACGTTGCGCTTTAAAGCGGCGATTGCCAGCATTCTTAGTTTCGCTGCATCAACGAATCGTCTGATTTCTGATGCCTCTAATATGTTGCGATATATCGATGTCAATACAGATGACGCTGTTGTTAAGTTACGTGTTTCTTTAGCGACATGGGCGGATGAAGGGCAGACCAAACTGCTTCGAACAAGAGCAGCAGAATTGGCAAGGGCTGTAGAAGGATGGGGAAGCTGTTCAGTGTCTGAAATTTCTGGCGATGCTTTTGGAGGCGCGGTTTCTAGCATGTTAGCAGTAACGACCGATAGCAATGCTGTGCCTTCTATCGCGCCCTTTCAGGATGTGATGTATTTGCTGCCCTTTACACGACCTGCCTCCCCTTGGCAACAGGGTGCTGTTTTGCTTAGGACACCTGACGGAAAACCATGGCCATACCAACCTGGCTCGAGTCAGCAGACAACCTGGATCGATCTTTTATATGCACGTCCCGGATCCGGTAAATCAGTTTTTTCTAATACCGTTAATTTAGCGCTTTGTTTGGCGGCTGGGATTCAGCGGTTACCCCGCATCGCTATTATCGACATTGGCCCATCCAGTAGCGGACTCATTTCGTTGATTCAGGAAGCGTTGCCTAAAGAACAACGGCATTATGTCGCCTATCATCGCTTGCGAATGACGCGAGATTATTCGATTAATCCTTTTGATACACAACTGGGCAGTCGTTATCCGACGCCTTCCGAGAGAAGCTTTCTGGTCAATTTTTTAACCTTATTGGCAACCCCATTAGGCGCTACTCAGCCTTATGATGGTATTTCCGACATGGCTGGGTTGGTCGTGAATGAATTGTATAAAAATTTTGCTGAAGAAGGAAACCCTCGATTATATACGACAACCATTGAACCAGTCATTGACGGTATTTTGGCCGAAATCGATTTTATCCAAGACGAGCGAACGACGTGGTGGGAAGTGACAGATGCCCTGTTTATGGCGGGATTTATTCATGAGGCCACATTGGCGCAACGTTATGCCATGCCATTACTGGCTGATGCAGCTTCTATTTGTCGCACGCATGCGATTGAAGATCTTTATGGGCAAGTCAAAACACCGACAGGAGAAACGTTAATTTCGACTTTTGGACGTATGATTTCGAGCGCAGTGCGAGAATATCCTATTTTATCTCGCGTCACGAGTTTTGATATTGGTGATGCACGTATTGTTTCTTTAGATTTAGATGAAGTCGCAAAAAGTGGAGGCGATGCGGCAGATCGTCAAACGGCGGTGATGTACATGTTGGCGCGTTATACGTTAGCAAGGCATTATTATCTGACGGAAAAAAATGTTGAAGATATGATGCCGCAATATCAATCCTATCATCATGAACGTATTTCCCAAATTCAGGAAGATCCTAAACGGTTAGTGTATGATGAATTTCATCGTACGGCTAAATCACAGGCCATTCGCGAACAAGTGATTACTGATATGCGTGAAGGACGAAAATGGAATGTTCAAGTCGCACTCATTTCTCAGTCGTTGGATGATTTTGATCGAGTGATGGTAGAATTTGCGACCAATATTTTTATTATGGATGCAGGTCCTGCCCAGGCTGTTCAACGTTCTTCTGAAGTTTTTGGATTAACAGAAACCGCGCAAAATGCTTTGCGGACTCGAGTCCATGGCCCTCGTGCCAGCGGTGCGACTTTTCTAGCGCAATTCTCAACGACATTTGGGCCTAACGTGCAACTTTTAACGAGTACCATTGGTCCTATTGAGTTGTGGGCATTTAGTACCACAGCAGAAGATGCTAATATTCGTAATAAGCTGTATAAGAAATTGGGTCATAGAGAAGCTAGGCGTGTGCTTGCTAATTTATTTCCGAAAGGAACTGTTCGTTCCATATTGGAAGATCGATTGGTGATGATGAAAGAGAGAGGGGAGTTTATTGAAAATCTCAGTACGCTCAGCTTGATTGATCAGCTGCTGGAAGATATTTTAAGTACGTACAGCAAAGATCCGAACGCAAAATATTTGACGAGTTAGCAATAATCGTCAGTTTTTTTATCCGAATTCAGGCGGTTACCTCCCAGACTTTATTTGCGATAGCGACAAACGACGGTACATCTACATTTTCTGGTCGTTGCTGAGGGTCAATGTGAAGCGAACGAAAAACAGTTTCGGGGACCCATTTTTTTAAAGCATTGCGTAATGTTTTTCTTCGTTGTGAAAAAGCGTGCATGACTACTGTTTCAAAACATTTAAAATCAACCGCGGGATACGGTAATTTTGCATACGGCGTGAGCCGAATCATTGCTGAATAGACTGTAGGTTTTGGATAAAAAGCATCCGGCGGCACAGTAAATAATTTTTCGGCTCGACAGTAATATTGCGTCATCACGCTCAATCGACCATACGTTTTGCTATGGGGAGCGGCTGTCATTCGGTCGACCACTTCTTCCTGCAGCATAAAATGCATGTCTTGAATATGTGTGCGAAATTGGAGTAAATGGAAAATCAATGGTGTTGAAATATGGTAAGGTAAATTACCGACGAGTCGTATTTTTTGATGGTTGGCCGACAAAGTCGAAAAATCGAATTTAACGGCATCTTCGCAATAAAGTTCGAGCTCACCGAATGGTTCACAAGTTTTTTTTAGCGATGGAATTAAGGCGCGATCTAATTCAATAGCGATTATTTTTTGAGCTTTCGAGAGTAATGTGGTAGTGAGAGCGCCTAATCCTGGACCAATTTCAACGATAAGGTCTTTTTTTGTTGGTTGAATATGGGCGATAATTTCATCGATGATAGATTCATTGATGAGAAAATTTTGACTGAAAGACTTTTTAGGGTTGAGGGTTGAGGGTTGAGGATTAAGAGACGTAGTCGCTGCCGTGCGGCGGCTAGTTTTATTTCGCCGCTTCTTCATTTCGAGAGTTCTTTTCTGCTGCCTGTAAATATTTTTGGTGTAGTTTCCAAATAACGGCGTCCAAATGATCCATCGACCCTTGGTTTTCAATGACATCATCAGCGAATTTTAATCGTTCCTCATCAGAAGCTTGTGTTTGCATAATCATCGCAATTTGGATTGCATCCAGTTGATCGCGTGTTTTTAACCGATTAATTTGCTCATGTTTAGGACACGTTATGACTAAAATACGATCGGCAATTGATTTTGGATCGGGTAATGTTTCAATTAAAAGTGGGATGACCAAGAGGCAGTAAGGAGAAGTGCTCGTTTTTGCTCGAGCACGTAAAATATCATAGGTGACAGGATGGAGGAGATGTTCTAAAAAAAGTTTTGCTTGGTTATCCGAAAATATTTTTGCGCGCAACCATTTTCGATTGAGGTGTCCGTCGGGTTTTAGGACTTCATGACCAAAGCGTTTAACGATCTCATGAAAATATGGCGTACTCGGCTCCATCAATTCCCGAGTGATTTGATCAGCATCGATAATATCGATATTAAAATGTGAAAAAAGGTTCGCAATGGTCGTTTTGCCCGATCCAATACCGCCCGTTAATGCAACAACAAAATTAGACATTAGCCCACGTAATACCAAATAATTGTAAGTAATCTCGCGTAATATCAAAGCCCCAAATGGCACCAATCCAAATGGTGATAGCGATAAAAGGGGCGTAGGGGATGGGTGTTTTTCGAGATTGTTTTTTGACGAACAATAGAGAGGATCCGATGATCAATCCCAATAAACTACTGCAAAGGATGATGAATGGGAGCAGTTGCCATCCTAGCCAAGCACCGCTTGCCGCGAGTAATTTAAAGTCCCCCTCGCCGATGCCTTCTTGGCGTGTAATCAATTTAAATAATTTATCAATTACCCAGAAGAATGAATAGCCAAAAATAGCGCCTAGAATAGCATCATGCGTCGTCGTAAAAAAACTCCAGCAATTAAACAATAAACCTAACCATAATAAAGGAATCGTTAAGACATCTGGGAGAATTTGGTGTTCGATATCAATAAAACTGATGGCAATTAAAAACCAGGTTAGCACCAATACCGCCAATAATTCATAAGAGGGCCCAAATTCTAATGCGGCAATGACGGATAAAATCATCGAAATGATTTCAACCAACAAATAACGTAAAGGAATGGGTGCTTGGCAAAATGAACATCGACCTTTGAGTAAAAGATAGCTGATAATCGGAATATTGTGCCACAAGTGCAATTTCGCATAGCATTGTGGACAATGCGAGGTGGGGAAAAGTAAATTATATTGCGTGATAGTTTCTTCAGCGGGCGTGCTTTGATTCAGGTAATCCATGCACTGCTGGTGCCAATTTTTTTCTAGCATAACTGGCAAGCGATGAATAATCACATTTAAAAAGCTGCCGACTATCAATCCTAGCGCGCTGACCAATAAAATATACAACCCTGTGTGGGCTGCGATATATTCGAACATTTACACCACCATACCTAATTTGACTATCGGCAGATACATTGCCAAGACAATGCTTCCAACCACTAAACCCAAAAATCCGATGATCAGTGGTTCAAGTATTTGTCCTAATAATTCAAGGGATTGCTCAATTTCCTGTTCGCGGATTTCGGCGATCCTTTCAAGCATGTTGTCGAGTTTACCTGCTTCTTCGCCAATAGCAACCATTTGGATTATTTGATCCGAAAAAAGTTGTGTTTTTCGTAGTGTTTCATGAAATGCATTGCCTTGTTGAAGCGTGTTATAAGCTTGCCGTAGATTGATTTTGAACGTGTTGCTGGAGAGCGTTTCTGTAATCAACGATAGCGCTTTGGAAAGCGGAATACCGGCCGATAAAATCGTGGATAAATTTTGACAAAACCCTTGTAGGATCGTTTTTTGGTACAGTGCCCCAAATAGAGGACAATTTAATTGTAAGTGATCTTCCCAGGCAAGATATCGGGGCGAATATTTTTTGAGTCTATTGAAGGCGAAAAATCCAATGATCAGTAACGGGCACACTATCCAACCGCCATGAAGGGTGAATCCAGCGCTATCGATAAAAAATTGCGTCAGTAGGGGTAGTTGTCCGCCCAAATCGGCAAACAGGTTCGCGAAAGCAGGGATGACAAATGTCAACATAAACAAGAGGGTCAAACCAGCGGTGATGAGCAGTAAAATGGGATAAAATAAAGCCCGTTTTATTTTCAGGTGAAATTGGTGGTTTTTTTCTCGAGAGGAAACAAGGCGTTTTAGTATAACATCTAAGGCGCCGGATGTTTCTCCCGCTGTGATGAGTGCACAAGTGACGGCATCAAATTGAGCCGGAAAATAGCTGAATGCTTCTGAGAGTGAGAGACCTGCTTCAATCGATAGGCGAATGCGATTAAACAGATTTTTTTCAACACCCGTTTGAGCGGTCTCGCTGATCATTTGCAAGGTTTGTAAAAGCGGAATGCCTGCGGAAAATAAGAGGGTGATTTCATGTAATCGCTGCGTGATTATGTGTTTTTTGATTTTATTTTTAGCCCCTCGTTTTTTTAGCATAGTTCGATATCATTTCCTCGATCAAACACAACCCGTGTTGCTTCTTGCCAAGAAATGAGACCCGCCTTAACGTATTCGAGCGCGACTTGTTTCAACGTCATGAAGCTGGATAAGTGCGAGGCAATGTTTTTTTTAGTGGAATCCATCCAATAATCACTGATGAACGATTCATGCATGGGTAATAACTCATGAAGGGCAATACGCCCGGCATAACCTTGCTCGCAATGTTCACAGCCAGAAGCTTGAAAATAAGAAATCGCTGGATCCAAGCCAAATTGACGCCTAATTTTTTCAGGGAGTGGTTGAGGTTTTTTGCAATAGATGCATAATTGTCTTGCCAATCGTTGTGCTGTCACTAACGTAATGGCGCTTGCGATGTTGTAAGGTTCGATCTGCATGTTGCGCAAACGTGTCAGTGCGCCTAATGCGTGGTTAGTGTGTAATGTTGATAAGACCAAGCGACCTGTTTGTGCAGCGCGAATGGCGATATCAGCCGTTTCTGTATCGCGTATTTCTCCCACCATGATGACATCAGGGTCTTGACGTAAAAAAGCGCGTAAGGTGCGAGCAAAAGTGAGCCCTGCTTTGGGATTGACTTCGACTTGGTTAATGCCATTGAGGTGAATTTCAACGGGATCTTCCACGGTGGAAATGTTTTTCTCCGAGCTGTTGAGTGCTTGTAGAACGGCGTAAAGCGTCATGGTCTTCCCGCTACCTGTCGGGCCGGTGATTAAGATAAGTCCTTGTGGTTGATGAATGATTTTTGTGAGTATTTTTTTTTGGTGATTGAGCAGATGAATATCATCGATAGTCCGTAATTTTTTATCGCTGTTTAATAAGCGTAAAACTATTTTCTCGCCATATAGGGTTGGGCAGCTGTTGACGCGGATATCCAGGGCAATTTTTTGTGGCGTTATTATTTTGCAATGACCATCTTGCGGAATGCGCTTCTCGGCAATATTAAGATTCGCCATAATTTTCAATCGTGCAATTAATTGCTGTGCTAATTCACGGGGTGGCTTAGTGATTTCATGGAGCAACCCATTCTGACGAAAACGGATGCGATAATCTGTTGCATAAATTTCAACATGAATATCCGAGGCATTTTTTTG
>Ga0209417_1003032_pt1 | contig 23716 bp, 20 predicted proteins | sample RifGroF2_FD_184002 | JGI IMG/M metagenome (GOLD analysis project Ga0209417, IMG submission 184002) | Groundwater microbial communities from Rifle, Colorado, USA - Groundwater F2 (SPAdes) (version 2) | ecosystem: Environmental > Aquatic > Deep subsurface > Groundwater | place: Rifle, Colorado... | reverse complement strand
TTTGCCGCCGGCTTCCTTCAGATTCCACCTCGCGATGGACACCCTTGCCTTAAGCTACTGGCTACTTATTGCCTTCACCATTCGGGACTTTCACCCTTGAGATGGTGCGCCCGCTGGGCGCACAAAATAGCTCTGGTTCAAAATATAAAACCAGAGCTATTTTTTACAATAATATAAAATTATTTAGATATTTTTCTTTTAAATTTACGCTTTAACTCTATACGATCTTTCATTATTTTTTTTATTTTATCTTGCACAGAAGTTATATTAACTTCTGTCATTTCCATTAAAGTCTCAGCCTTTTTATCTATGTGCCCCCTTGGGGGCACATAACTCATGCCTTAAGCCTGCGCCCTAAATTTACGCTTTAATTCTATTCGATCCTTCATCAACTGTTTTATTTTTTGATCTACAGAAGTTATATTAAATTCTGTCATTGCCATTAAAGTCTCAGCATCTTTCTTCGTATATTCAAAATTAAACGTCTTGGCAAAACCATTAGATACAGCTTTTTCAATATCAAAACCCTTTAATAAATCTAAATAATATTTATCTATGCCTAGATAATCCTGCTTATCCAATAAATTTACACCATTTACTCTTGGCATATAAACTATTACCGGCACCTCTAAATCTTCATCGTCTTTAAATACAGAGATAACACTTTTTCCAACTTCAAATTGCTCTATTTTTGGGAATTTCAAGCCGTTATACTTTGCATAATTAATCATAGCTTGCAACTCATTAAAATTCACAGATGCACCAGAATCAAAAACAAAAATAATATCTGGAGCCGTCCCATATGGAGGCCTTCTATAATTTGCGAAAACTGGATTATTAATATCTAATCCAGCATCTACAAGCTTAAATTCTTTATATTTATTATGATCTGATCCTTCAAGCTTATAAACAAAATTTGGAACTCTTGCCCAAGCAAGTCTCATATCTCCAATATCCGTGCCATAAGCAAGACTTTTGAACACCTTTTTTATTGCCTTAAATACAGATTCTGCAAACGGCACATCTTTCAAAAATACTGGAAATTTGATTCCATCTATAATTGCGTCATATGTATCTTCAAAATCTGCTGCAAAAGCTGACCCAAAAATTCCCATCATAAAGCCCATATATTGCTCAGGAGCATATGTCTTTGAATTTCCACCTTTAAAGTGTCGTCCGAATGCCCATGTTGGAACATATGCATTTAACCATCTTGTTCCAACCTCATATGGGGTAAATTCAAACCAAAACTCATCCATCTCAGCCTCTCCTAGCACAGCCGTATAAACTGGCATTGGAAAGTCGCCTTTATCAATAATCTGTCTTTGATCAGACAAATAAGCTCTATGTGGATCTTTTGATATTCCACGCAATAAACTATTTGCAAGCAAAGCACCATAAATATCTATTACATTAAGAGGCTGATCAAATGCAAATTTAACCCATATATTATCAAAAATAGCTTCTACCTCTTTTGAATTTTTTAATTTTATGCCCGTGCTTGCAACATCTATCAACCTTTTTTTATAATCCTGCACGTCCATTCCACTATAAATCCATGGAGCCATAAACCATGTTGATCCAGAAAGAGTTGTTATATACATCGCTGTATCGAGTAAACCAATTTTCTTTGCGCCAACACAAGATCCTGCGGTACAACACATTGCTCTCCATCCGCCACCGCTACAAGAAAACCCTATCTCCAAAACATCTTCGTTTTCAAGTTTTATTCCCAACATCTTCTCTTGTGCAGCCTTAACCTTTGGGAGTCTAGCTTCTCTAAACAAAAGCTCCTGCATGCCAATAGGCTCACCAAACCTTACGCTAGCTCCCATATTTCTATATGGGTTTTCATAAATTGCTTCATTATTTTGCTTTATTAGCGCTTGAACTGGGGTTAAAAGGGTATATGCTACATCTTCGGCAACAGACAACATACCCCCAAGATAACCAATAATTGAATTTAAAATACCTTTATTATTTAAATCTAAAAAATCTTTGTATTCCCTTGAAAAGTACTTTGTTTCATCTTTATCTTTAAAATAATCCTTATCTAGGCCTTTCTGCAAAAATTTGTCTGTACTCTTTTTTGATTCATCAATAGAAAACTTACTGTAATCATTAGAAATAACGTTTGTCACAGTAAAAACAAACAGAACTGGTAAAAAAACCCCATATTTACACATAAAACTTCTCCTTTTAACAAAAAACCCACAAAAATACCCCAACTACCATTAATAAACTATAAAAACTAAATAACAAAAAATTCAACAATTATATTAAAAATTCTAAAAACATGTTAAAATTATTGCTTAAATATGGCAAAAAAAGCATTTTCAACCATAAAAAAATACAAAAACAAACAAAAGCGCCAATCCTATTGGAAAACAAACCAAAAACATATTGACATTTAATTTAAAAAGAGTAAATTTATAATATATAGTAATATATTTAAATAATAATAGTTATTGGTATTTTAAAATAATTTTTAATCAATTTTATAATTATAATTTAATAAACGGAGGCGACAATGCTTACAAATAAAATATTTAAAACAATTCTTTTATTAACCGCGATAACAGCTGGCATAAGCAACAAAATAATGCCTATGGGCAACAATACCAGCATAGTTCAAGAATTAAGTATCGATGACAAAAAACAACTAAGTTTAATAATACAAAACGGCGACTTAGAAGCTTTTAAAACATTATATAAAAATAACCCAAATATTTTGCAAATAAAGAATAGCGAAGGCCTCACCCCCCTTCACTTCGCTTTCCAAAATGGACACCTAAACATAATTGAATTTCTTTTTAAATCTCTAGATCCAAAAACTTTCATTGCCCTTATTAATGCTAAAAAAAACAATAACATAACCCCCCTTCACTTCGCTTTCAAAAATGGACACCTAAACATAATTGAATTTATTTGCAATCTAGACGAAAACCATGAAACTTTCATTTCCCTTATGAATACTAAAGATAACGAAGGCGTCACCCCCCTTCACTTAGCTTTCCACAATGGACACCTAAACATAATTGAATTTATTTGCAATCTAGACGAAAACCATGAAACTTTCATTTCCCTTATGAATACTAAAGATAACGATGGCGGCACCCCCCTTCACTTAGCTTTCCACAATGGACACCTAAACATAATTAAATTTATTCATGAAAAACTATCATCAGAAGATTTCATTAAACTTATGAACGCTAAAATAACACCTGGCCATACCCCCCTTCACTTCGCTTTCCAAAATGGACACCTAAACATAATTGAATTTATTTTTAAATCTCTAAATCCAGAAACCTTAATTGACCTTATGGAAGCTAAAACAAAAAAAGATTGCACCCCCCTTCACTTCGCTTTCCAAAATGGACACCTAAACATAATTGAATTTATTTTTAATTCTCTAAATCCAGAAACTTTCATTTCCCTTATTAATGCTAAAGATAACTCTAATTGGCCCCCCCTTCGCATAGCTTTCGAACAAGGACAAGACAAAGTAATTGAGTTTGTTTATGATAAATTTAAATCAATAAAAATAAGTGATCTTAATAATAAAATAATATTTACAGAAAAGTTATTATCCAATAATAAATTATTAGAATTGATATTAAATAAAATAAAAGAAGAAAATAATGAAAAGCTAAAACTCGATTCTTTTATAGATAAAAATGGCGATACTCTTGTAAGCGCGCTATCTAAGAATCCAAAATGCTTATCAAAAATTATTATTGATAATTTTGATCTATTTGACTCTAAAGTAGACAAATTACTTAATATGGAATTAGATCCGGATGTTACAGTAAATAATAATCTAGTAAGTATTTTAATATACCAAACACTAGAATACTGCAAATGCAACAATATAGTTTATAACATTGATAAATGTAGCTCTACAAAAAATATAAACTCCTCAGATCACCTTCAATACAAAAAAAATATTGAAACTTATGGTAAAAACAATACAATTGAAAATACTAAAAACTTTATTAACAATTTTGTAAATAACGCTATAGTTTTGAAATTATTAAAAAAATGGATCCCTCAACAAACATTTACTAATAACTATGCAACAAATACAGAGCACTCAGAAAAAATTCCTTGTTCTACTGAGCTTTCAAATGATGTTATTCAAGAACATATAATGGGATTTGCCGGCTATACATATTTTGATAACCCAAAAAATAATGAAGTTATTGAAACATTAAGAAGTAAAGAGTTTAATGAGAGCTTAATAAACAAATTTGCAAATAATGACACTAGTCTTACATTCTTTCCAGAAAACAAAATAATTAAAGATAAAATGGAAATAGATAAGTAAATTTTATAACTATAATTTAATAAACGGAGGCGACAATGCTTACAAATAAAATATTTAAAACAATTCTTTTATTAACCGCGATAACAGCTGGCATAAGCAACAAAATAATGCCTATGGGCAACAATACAAACACAGTTCAAGAATTAAGTATCGATGATAAAAATCAACTAAATTTAGCGCTAAAAAACGGCGACTTAGAAGCTTTTACAACATTATATAAAAATAACCCAAATATTTTGCAAATAAAGAATAGCGAAGGCCGTACCCTCCTTTACTTCGCTTTCCTCAATGGGCACAAAAACATAATTGAATTTCTTTTTATATCTCTAAATCCAGAAACTTTCATTTCCCTTATAAATACTAAAGATAACGGAGGCCTCACCCCCCTTCACTTCGCTTTCCACGATGGACACAAAAACATAATTGAATTTCTTTTTAAATCTCTAAATCCAGAAACTTTCATTTCCCTTATAAATGCTAAAGATAGCGAAGGCTTCACCCCCCTTCACCTCGCTTTCCAAAATGGACTCCTAAACATAATTGAATTTATTCATGAAAAACTATCACCAGAAAATTTCATCAAACTTATGAACGCTAAAATAACATCTGGCCATACCCCCCTTCACTTCGCTTTCCAAAATGGACACCTAAACATAATTGAATTTCTTTTTAAATCTCTAGATCCAAAAACTTTCATTGCCCTTATTAATGCTAAAAAAAACAATAACATAACCCCCCTTCACTTCGCTTTCAAAAATGGACACCTAAACATAATTGAATTTATTCATGAAAAACTATCACCAGAAACTTTCATTGCCCTTATGAATACTAGAACAGAAGATAAATGGACCCCCCTTCACTTAGCTTTCTACGATAAACACCTCAACATAATTAAGTTTATTTATGAATCTCTAAATCAAAAAACTTTCATTGCCCTTATGAATGCTAAACTACCATCTGGCCATACCCCCCTTCACTTAGCTTTCCAAAATAGACCCATAAACATAATTGAATTTATTCATGAAAAACTATCACCAGAAACTTTCATTGCCCTTATGGAAGGTAAAACAAAAAAAGATTTCACCCCCCTTCACTTAGCTTTCCTAAATGGACACCTCAACAAAATTAAGTTTATTTTTAATAAATTTAATTCAATAAAAATAAGTGATCTTAATAATAAAATAATATTTACAGAAAAATTATTATCCAATAATGAATTATTAGAATTGATATTAAATAAAATAAAAGAAGAAAATAATGGGGAACTAAAACTCGATTATTTAACAGATAAAAATAAAGACACTATTGTAAGCGCGCTATCTAAAAATCCAAAATGCTTATCCAGAATAATTCTTGATAATTTTGATTCAAATCTTAATCCAAATAAAGATGTAATGCACAAATTACTTAATATGGAATTCAATCCAAATGATACCGTAAATAATAATCTAGTAAGCATTTTAATATACCAAACACTAGAATACTGCAAATGCAACAATATAGTTTATAACATTGATAAAGGAATATCTAAAAACAATATAGATCCCTCAGATCACCTTCAATACAAAAAAAATATTGAAACATATGGTAAAAACAATACAATTGAAAATACTAAAAACTTTATTAACAATTTTGCAAATAACGCTATAGTTTTAAAATTATTAAAAAAATGGACCCCGCCAGAAATAGAAGAGTTAGGAAAAAAGCCTCGCGCCATTAAACTTTCAAATGATGTTATTCAAGAACATATAATGGGATTTGCCGGCTATACATATTTTGATAACCCAAAAAATAATGAAGTTATTGAAACATTAAGAAGTAAAGAGTTTAATGAGAGCTTAATAAACAAATTTGCAAATAATGACACTAGCCTTACATTATTTCCAGAAAACAAGAAAATTGAAGATAAAATGGAAATAGATAAATAAATTTTATAACTATATAAAAATTTAATAAACGGAGGCGACAATGCTTACAAATAAAATATTTAAAACAATTCTTTTATTAACCGCGATAACAGCTGGCATAAGCAACAAAATAATTCCTATGGGCAACAATACCAGCATAGTTCAAGAATTAAGTATCGATGATAAAAATCAACTAAATTTAGCGCTAAAAAACGGCGACTTAGAAGCTTTTACAACATTATATAAAAATAACCCAAATATTTTGCAAATAAAGAATAGCCGCGGCAACACCCTACTTCACTTCGCTTTCAAAAAAGGACACCTCAACATAATTGAATTTATTTTTAAATCTATAAATCCAGAAACTTTTATTTCCCTTATTAATGCTAAAGATAACGAAGGCTGCACCCCCCTTTACGGCGCTTTCATAAATGGACACCTCAACATAATTGAATTTATTTACAATCTAGACGAAAACCATGAAACTTTCATTTCACTTATTAATGCTAAAACAAAAAAAGATTACACCCCCCTTCACTTCGCTTTCAAAAATGGACACAAAAACATAATTGAATTTATTTGCAATCTAGACGAAAACCATGAAACTTTCATTTCCCTTATGAATACTAAAGATAACGAAGGCGTCACCCCCCTTTACGGCGCTTTCATAAATGGACACCTCAACATAATTGAATTTATTTACAATCTAGACGAAAACCATGAAACTTTAATTTCACTTATTAATGCTAAATTAAAAAATGGCTGCACCCCCCTTCACTTAGCTTTCAAAAAAGGACACCTCAACATAATTGAATTTATTTTTAAATCTCTAAATCCAGAAACTTTTATTTCCCTTATTAATGCTAAAGATAACGAAGGCTGCACCCCCCTTCAATTCGCTTTCCTAAATGGACACCTCAACACAATTGAATTTATTTACAATCTATACGAAAATCATGAAACATTCATTTCCCTTATGGAAGCTAAAACAAAAAAAGATTACACCCCCCTTCACTTCGCTTTCCAAAATGGACACAAAAACATAATTGAATTTATTCATGAAAAACTATCACCAGAAACTTTCATTTCTCTTATAAATGCTAAAGATAACGACGGCTTCACCCCCCTTCACTTCGCTTTACAAAATGGACAAGACAAAGTAATTAAGTTTATTTTTAATAAATTTAATTCAATAAAAATAAGTGATCTTAATAATAAAATAATATTTACAGAAAAATTATTATCCAATAATAAATTATTAGAATTGATATTAAATAAAATAAAAGAAGAAAATAAAGGGGAACTAAGACTCGATTATTTAACTGATAAAAATAAAGACACTATTGTAAGCGCGCTATCTAAGAATCCAAAATGCTTATCAAAAATTATTATTGAGAATTTTGATCTATATAATTCTAAAATAGACAAATTACTTAATATGGAATTCAATCCAGATGATACTGTAAACAATAATCCAGTAAGCATTTTAATATACCAAACACTAGAATACTGCAAATGCAACAATATAACTTATAAATATAATAAAAATAATTTTAAAGAAGATACAAACGAAAAAAGCAAAAACTTTATTAACAATTTTGTAAATAACGCTATAGTTTTGAAATTATTAAAGGAATGGATCTCTTATAAAAAAATTATTATTAACAACGATGAAAATACAAAACACTCAAAAAAAACTACTCCATTATTTGATCGTAATCACGCCGTTTCAAGTGATGTTATTCAAGAACATATAATGGGATTTGCCGGCTATACATGTTTTGACAACCCAAAAAATAAAGCCGTTATTGAAAAATTAAAAAGTAAAGAGTTTAATGAGTGCTTAATAAACAAATTTGCAAATAATGACACTAGCCTTACATTCTTTCCAGAAAACAAGAAAATTGAAGATAATAAAATGGAAATAGATAAATCAATTTTATAATTATATAAAAATATAATCAAATTAAAAGAGCCGCAAAAATTTGCGGCTCTTTTAATTAAAAATTTTAAAAATATTATTTATCTTTTTTTAAGAGTTGGGAATAAAATAACATCTTTAATAGAAGTCGTATCTGTTAATAACATAACGAATCTATCTATTCCAACACCAACGCCAACTGTAGGTGGCAAAGCATGCTCCAACGCAAGAATAAAATCATGATCATACTCATGAGCCTCTGCATCACCAGATTCTTTTGCCTCTACTTGCTTCTTAAATCTCTCTGCCTGATCAAATGGATCATTTAACTCGTTATAACCGTTCGCAATCTCCATACCAGAAATAAATAATTCAAATCTACTTGTAACTTCTGGATTATTTGGACATGTTTTTGATAAAGGCGAGATATCAATAGGATACTCGGTTATAAATGTTGGCTGTATAAGATTTTTTTCAGCTACCGCATCAAACAATGCTGCCAACTTATATCCCAAAGTACAATTAATATTATCTAATTTTGCACCCTTTAATTTAATAGTTTTATCTATATTTTCTGGCAACAAATCTTCTTTTTTCAAATCGCCGTACTTTAGAATAGAATCTTGCATAGAAAGTATCTCAAAAGGCTTTGAAAAATCTATTTCATGCTCGCCAAACTTAACAATCATAGAATCACAAGTTTCTGATACTACTTTCTTCATAAGCTCTTGCAAAAATGCCATGGCAAAAATATAATCTTCATGCGCTGTATAATACTCAAGCATTGTAAACTCAGGATTATGCTTAGTAGAAACTCCCTCGTTTCTAAAATTTCTATTGATCTCGTATACTCGCTCTAACCCCCCAATTACCAACCTTTTTAGATATAACTCTGGAGCAATTCTAAGATAAAAATCAGAATCTAATGCATTGTGATGTGTAACAAACGGTTTTGCTGCAGCTCCACCCAAAATTGGGTGCAACATAGGCGTTTCTACTTCAACAAAATCATTACTATCTAAGAAGTTACGCATAGTTCTAACAATTTTTGAACGTTTTTTAAACTTTTCTACTGTCTCTGGACTTGAAATAAGATCCAAATAACGCTGTCTATACTTAATTTCTATATCAGCAATACCATGAAATTTCTCTGGCAATGGATATAAACACTTGGAAAGCAACTTAAATTTTTCAACTTTTAAAGTAATTTCACCAGTTTTTGTCAAAAAAGATTTGCCAGAAACCCAAACAATATCACCTATATCGATATAATCTTTAAAAAAATCAAACTCTTTATCTCCAACAATATCCTGCTTTACATAAATTTGTAATCTGCCAGATCTATCTTGAATGGTACAAAATCCTGTTTTACCATGAAGCCTTATCGTAATTACTCTTCCTGCCAAGCTATATTCTTTTTCTGCTTCTTTTGCAGGCTTATTTTCACACCCTTTTTCTGTCTCAGGAACAAACTCAGCTTTTACCTGGGCGCATGTGCTATCAACCGTTTCTCTGTATGGCCAAGATTCTAAACCTAATTTACTAATTTCTTTTACTTTATTTACACGAGTTTCATGTTCATTTAACAATTGCTCAACATTATCTATTGGCTCTTGGCCATTTATATTTTCGTTATTCATCGCATCTTTCTTTATAATAAAAAACTCCAAAAAAACTACTTAAATTATACTATTTAATAAAAAAATTGTCACCGGCTTTATAAATCCCAACAATCTCTTATTTTATGAAATAAATCTCATCACCCTGCTTTGCCATCTGCAACCTCTCTCGCGCAAACTTTTCTTTATAAAAATCTGTAGCCTGCCATTCTTGTATCTCTTTCTCTATTTTTTCAATTTCACCTTTTAGCACAAAAACTTCCATGCAAAGCTTTTGATTTTCTTCGTCAATCTCACTTATTCGCCTGTAGCCGTCATTTCCAAAAAAGTACACGCCTATAAATATTAGAATTTCCAGAATAAAAAGCTGCCTTAAAACCGTTTTTTTATTTATTTTTTTCACGCTAAACCCCTATAATTTTTAATTACTAAAACTAAGTTTATAATACCTTTTACCCCATCTATTAAACAAGATTCTTCAAATATACACACAAATAACACTAATATTTCAATAGCAACTTATTAACATAAATAATAAAAAGGGGAAATATGACGAAAAAAATTTCTATATCTTTAATTGCGATAACAAAAATAACAGTACTAAGTCTTTTGGTTTTTACAAAAACTTATGCAATAGACTCACCAAAATCTGTAATAAATAATATAACTAAACCAACTGAACCAAAACTAGAAACAAAAAGCTTTGACGATATAATATTTGATTGGTCCGGAACATTTGCCGAAGTTCTAAGAATAGCTGGAGAAAAGCACTATTCTGTAAGAAAACCAGAAAAATCTATTACTAAGTCTATCGATGCATTTTTAAATACTTTAGATCCACATTCAAGTTTTTTAGATCCAAAAACATATAAATCTATATTAGAAACAACAAGCGGCCAGTTTTTTGGAATCGGTATTGTAATCGATAACACAAGGAGCCCAAAAGATAAATTTTTAACCGCAATAAGCACCGTACCAAATGGCCCCGCAGAAAAAGCCGGCGTACAGGCTTTTGATAAAATAATAGAAATAGATGATAAAAAACTTGATGGCATGACAACAGAAGAAGCAACAGCCAAGCTAAGAGGTCCAAAAAATACTAAAGTTAAACTTAAAGTTTTAAGAGAAAATAAAAAAGAGCCAATGACATTTGAGATAACCAGAAATGTAGTAAAAGCGAAAACATCATTCGCATTTTATATAAAAGATTATGATGTATATTATGTTTGCCTAACAACATTCTCTAGCAACGCGCTCAAACAAATTAAAGATATCTTAGAAAAATCAAGCAAAAAGCCATACAAAGGGCTAATAATAGATCTGAGAAATAACTCCGGAGGACTATTGAGCTCTGTAATAGATATATGTGGCTTATTTACAGAAAAAAATAGTTTAGTTGTTACCACAAAAGATAAGCATGGCGCAAAAAAAGAAGAATACAGAACAACACAAGCGCCGATCGCAAATGGAAACATACCAATTTTTATACTTACTAACAATTATACAGCCTCAGCATCAGAAATTTTGGCAGGATGTCTAAAAATTTACTCACAAAATGCCTCCAAAAATACAGACAATAAACCTAAAAATAAACCTATCGTATTTACAGTCGGCACAAAAACTTTTGGCAAAGGCTCAGTGCAAGAAATTATACCAATAAGCAATAATAGCGCAATTAAACTAACAACCTGCCTATACTTTTTGCCAGATGATACAACAATACAAGGCAAAGGTATAGAGCCAGACTTTTTGGTAGAGAAATTATTCCCAGCACCAGAAAAAATAACATGGTTTTTAGACCATTATGGCCGTGAAAAATCGCTTAAACACTCTATTGACCCGCTAAGAGCAAGCGCAAACAAAACTGTTCAAGAAATAAAAAATGAAAAACAAGAAAGCCAAAAAGATAAAGCGAGCTCTAAAATAATTACGAAAAATAATACTCAAAAAAATTGGGCTGATAAGATGAAAGAAATTTTGCTTCAAGACAATCAATTTTTAGAGACACTAAAACTTATAAATATTTTCAATTTAACAAAAGATAAATATCCAGAAAAGATTATCGATCGGGAATCTGCCGTTAAGTTTATACGCGAAACAAGCGCTTTAGACAATAAAATAAGTATGAACGAAGTTATAACTGAATAAATAATAATAATAAAATTTAACCAACAAAAGATGCTAGGTTTTTTTGACCTAGCATCTTTATTTTCATATTCCGTGTTATAAAAAAAAATATAAAGATTAACGTTTTACGAATTGGAATTTTCTACGAGCAGCTTTTTGTCCGAATTTCTTTCTTTCCTTAACTCTAGGGTCACATGAAAGGAAACGGAACTCTCTCATTGCAGCTCTCATTTCAGGATCATTTTCAACTAACGCACGAGCTATTGCTAACTTTACGGCTCCAGCTTGTGAGTTAACACCGCCACCTGAGATATTAACATCAACATCATAATTTACAATTTTCATCACTTCAAAAGGCAAACAAGCTTGTTCTCTGTTATATTCGGTATCAAAATACTCTGTAAAATCTTTGCCATTAACATTGATCAACCCTTTTCCACGACGCAACCAAGCGCGTGCAACAGAGGATTTTCTACGACCAACACCATGAGATACAACTTGTCCTGCTTTACTTGCTGCTTTTTTTACTTTGCTTGTCTCTTTAGTTACCATTAACGTTTATCCTTAAAAAAATTATACTTAAACACTTGGAATATTCTAATTTATATCAATTTAATAACTATATATTAAAAAAAATAATGAAAAATGTCAAAAAATTAACAAAAACAACAAAAAACACCCTTTTTATAGCCAAAAAATCCAAAACTTACTAAAAAAACGTTTGGCTTAGAATAACGTCAGACTCAAATTAGATATTGCAAAACACCAGCCTTTTATTGCCAATTGTTAAATAATTTGCAAATTTTGCTTTATTTTAACTCTTTTTCATGCTATATTTATTTATAGGAGGAATTCTAGAGTAAACCAATTAACAAATATAAAAGAAATATATTAAAAAACACATAAAATAAAGGTTATAATTATGAAAAAGATATTATTAACATTAAGTATGCTTTTTGCATCAGTTGCAATAGCACAAGAAGTTGAAATGGTTGAACAAGATTTAATGACACAAGAAGCTGCACCAACGGCACAAAAAGAAGAAACAGCTCCTGTAATAATCGAAGAAGAAATGGATGCAATAGAAGAAATGCCTTCTGAAGACATTCAAGAAGTTGAATTAGATCAAATGACAGAACAAGACGCAAAAGAGTAATTAAATAAATAAGAAAACAAGCATCAATCAGGTTTAATAAAATCTGAGGAATGCCTCCTAAAAATAAACCCTCTAGAAAAACAAGCCAAAACTTGTAATATCTAGAGGGCTTTTTAATATATAAATTTATAAACTTGCTAACCAAAATCTTAGCATAGACTGGAGCCGATGAGCGGATTTGAACCGCCGACCTACTGATTACGAATCAGTTGCTCTACCAGCTGAGCTACATCGGCAAATATTTCTAAGAAAATTATATCAAAAATAATAAATTTAACAAAATTATGCGCTAACCATAAGAACAATATCTTATATTAAGTTACGATTTGTTAAATTTACGAATCTTATTCGTAGCTGCCAAAATTACTCTCTTCTGCTGCTTCTTGACAAGACACACATCTTGTCGCATCAGGATAAGATTTTAGACGTTTTTCACCAATTTGGCACTCGCAATCAACGCAAATTCCATAAATCCCCTGATCTATCATCTCAAGTGCCTTAACAACTCTCTTATATTCACCAAATTCTGTATCCTGCAAAGAATTTCTTAAATTCTCTATAATCGAAGAAATTGTTTGATCGCCAATATCTTGTCCAGTTACATCTTGAGGCGTACTTTGATCCTCATTTAACTCTGCCAACTGAGCTTCCAAATCAATTTTTCTTTTAATTAAATCTTTTTTAATTTTTTCCATCTCTACCGTCGATTTTAATAAATTGTTTTTTCCTACATTCACCTTTTTTCCTTTTATTTTTAAAAAAACTACTCAACAAATTAACCGCTTCATCTTTCAACACACCACCAACAACTTCTAAACAATTATCAGTATCATTCTTGTATACTCCAATATTAGCAACATTGTCAAGTCTATAACCAAAAATAGATGACTCTGCACCATAAACAAGACCTGATAATCTACAAAGCTTTATTAGCCCGTAGCACATTACACAAGGCTCAAGAGTAACATAAATCCAATAACCGTCAAGTCTCCAGTCTCCTAATTTTTTGCAAGCTTTCTTTATAGCTTTAATTTCAGCATGCTGAGTTTGACACTTTTTACGATTAACAGAATTACAAGCTTTTGCAACGATAATTCCATCTTTATTTACGATAACTGCTCCTACAGGCACTTCATCTTTTTTTGAAGCAATTTTCGCCATCCTTAGAGCAGCTTTCATGTAATATGAATGTTCTTTACTTACGCTATTTTTATCGATCATTTCTTTTGAAAACTGGAAAAAATTTGTTTTTTAAACTACAATAACAATAGACAATAGTAAACTAGTTTTGCAAACCATACAAATGCTATTTTAAAATTCAGATAAAATTATATAAAAATAAGCCATTTTTATTAAATAAATAATAATTTTAGCTTGAGATTTAGCTGGCAAGAATAAAAAAGTTTTAGGAGTTTTTAATATGTCAAATAATTCAAACCCCCCAAGGAAAGAATACCAAGCAGATTCCATCCGAGTGATGGAAGGACTAGAGGCTGTTAGAAAACGCCCAGGTATGTATATTGGCTCAACAGGGCCTAGAGGACTTCACCATTTAGTATATGAAGTTGTAGACAACTCTGTTGACGAAGCAATTGGTGGAAACTGCAATACAATTACCGTCACTCTGCACGAAGATGGCGCATGTTCAGTTGAGGATAACGGCCGTGGTATACCTACAGGAATACATACACAAGAACAAATTTCTGCAGCCGAAGTTGTTATGACAAAACTTCATGCCGGTGGTAAATTTGACAAAGACTCATATCAATACTCCGGAGGCCTACATGGTGTTGGTATATCTGTTGTAAACGCATTATCAAGTGAACTAAATCTTACTATTTTTCAAAACGGTAAAATACACTATCAAGAATATTCTAGAGGCGTACCAAAAGGCAGATTAAAAGAAATTGGTGACACCTCAAAAAGAGGTACTTTAGTAAAATTTTATCCAGATCCAAAAATTTTCACAGAAACTACAGTATTTAGCTTTGATACATTGGCTGCCAGACTTAGAGAGCTAGCATTTTTAAATAGAAATTTAACAATTATACTAACAGAAGAAAGCACAGGAAAGAGCAAAGAATTCTTTTTTGAAGGTGGCATAGTATCTTTTGTTCAAAGTATAAACGCAAAGAAAAATCCTATATTTCCAGAAGTTATATATTTCACAAATAAAGACGAAGAATATATTCTTGAAGTCGCATTACAATATAATGATGGCTATGGCGAGCAACTTTTTGCTTTTGTAAACAATATAAATACGCCAGAAGGCGGTACTCACGTATCTGGTTTTAAATCTGCGCTTACAAAAATATGTAATAAACGCGCTCAAGCAACAAAGATTTTGAAACCAGGCGAAGAAAACTTCTCAAGTGATGACGTACGAGAAGGCCTTGTTTGCGTAATAAATATAAAAGTTCCTGATCCTCAATTTGAAGGACAAACAAAATCTAAACTTGGAAATAATGAAGTAAAAGGCGTAGTAGATAAATGGGCCTTCAGCGCTCTAGACACTTATTTTGAAGAAAATCCTGCAGTTGCAAAAATTATTTTACAAAAAGCAGAAGTCGCAAAAAATGCTAGGGAAGCTGCAAAAAAAGCTCGCGACCTAACAAGAAGAAAGAGCGTTTTAGAATCATCAATTTTGCCTGGAAAATTAGCCGACTGTTCAAATGAAAATCCAGCAGAAACCGAACTATTCATAGTTGAGGGAGACTCTGCAGGTGGATCGGCAAAAGGCGCAAGAAGCAGAGCAAACCAAGCGATATTGCCTTTAAGGGGTAAAATTTTAAACGTTGAAAAAGCTAGAATAGACAAAGTGCTATCAAGTGAAGAAATTAAGGCATTAATATCTGCTATCGGTTGTGGCATTGGCCAAGAGCTTGATCCTGCAAAAACCCGCTATCATAAAATTATAATCATGACTGATGCTGACGTTGACGGTGCGCACATAAGAACTTTATTATTAACCTTCTTTTTTAGACACATGAATCCATTAATAGAAAAAGGTTACATTTATATTGCACAGCCGCCACTTTATAAAGTAAAAATAGGCAAAAAAGAGCAATATCTAAAAGACGATTCATCACTAAAAGAATTTTTATTTGATTGGGCAAAAGAACAAACCAATCTATCTATTGACGAAAAAGAATTAGATATAAAAGCTTGGGAAAAAATATTAAAAAATATAAAAAACTATGAAGAACACCTTCACAACGAAGGAACAAATTTTAATATAACCTATTCTGAGTGTCATAAGCTAATAAGTTTACTGGCAAAAAACGAATGGGATGCTAAAGACGATATACAAAAACTTTTAGATAAATTAAAGCTAGGCTTTACAGATTACGAAGTTTGCTCAGAACAACAAGAAGAAACAGACGAATCTGGAAATTCAATTAATACTTTTGTTGTATTTAAAAAAATGAACCAAGACTGGCGAGTAACTCTAGATTTCTTTAAAGCACATGAGACAAAAACACTAGTAAGTTTGTTTAAAGATCTTTCACAAATAGATGAAAATATTTGGACATTGCGTGTTGCAGATAAAGAAAAATCGATAGAAAGCCAAGGCATATTAAAACTGATACATGCAATATCTGAAATAAGCAAACCTTACATGAATATACAACGATATAAAGGTCTTGGTGAAATGAACCCAGAACAACTTGGCGAAACAGCTATGGACGAAAAAACTAGAACATTACTACAAGTTACAATAGAAGATGCTTTGCAAGCAGATATGTGGTTTACAACATTGATGGGCGATGATGTAACTGGACGAAAAAGTTATATAGAAAAATACGGCCAATTTGTTAAAAACTTAGATATATAATTTTTATTATACTTATAAATTTAATTAATATTTATAATAACAAAAAGGAAAATTTATGAAAAACAAAATAGCCTTTTTTACAGTTTTATTACTTATAACAGCACCTGCACTTGGAATGCATAAAAAACATATTAAAAATAAAAAGTTAAATATTGCCACTCTAAATATAGCAATTGAAGGTATTGGCTTATTAGACAATATGCCAAAAGAACCTCTGTCACCAAAAAGTTTAAACAAAAAACAAGAAAAAAAATTTAATACCGGAAAAAAATATAACCCAAATAAGAGACTTAGCCGATCTGATGACATTGAAAATATAAATTTCATAAAAGAAAAAACTCAAAAAAAACTTACGGATGAAGCACTCTTAGCAAAAGAAGAACTCAACAAAGAAACTTTAAGAGAAATATATTCCAAAAATAATAGCTTAGAATTTTCAGACGAAGAGTGCCACCAAATAGAAGGATACGACTCTCAAGCAGGATATTTCGCCGGCGAGGAATCTGACGGATCAATAGAATCTAATAGCGACTCAGAATAACAATTCGAGTGCAAATAAGTATTTAATAAGCTAAAGAAATAACCTGCTGATAAATAAAGCAGGTTATTTCTTTAAACAAAAATATTAATTTTTAAATTTAGACAAAACATGAATGAATTAGAAAATAAAATAATAAAATTTATAAAAAAGCATGAACTGATTCAAGATAAAAGCAAAATTGTGCTTGGATTATCTGGTGGACCAGATTCTGTTTTTTTGTTGCATATTCTTTCAAAATTAAAGCAAGAAGGCTTAATCCAAGAAATTATTGCCGCACATTTAGATCATGGCTGGCGAGAAGAATCTGCAAAAGAAGCAAAATTTTGTCTTGAGTTAGCGAAAAAATATAATATCACCTGTGAAGTGCGAAAACTATCAGAACTTGAATTGAATTTGAAATTTGAAGGCTCAAAAGAAGATTTAGGCCGCAAGGCAAGGCGCCATTTATTTGAACTAATAAAAGAAAAATATAATTACGATTTGATTGCCCTCGCTCACCATGCGCAAGACCAAGAAGAAACTTTTTTCATAAGACTAATCAGAGGAACATCACTCTCTGGCTTAACTTCAATAAAGCCTAAATCTGGCGATTATATTCGTCCACTTCTTGAAATAAACAAACAAGAAATATTAGAATTTTTAAACTCACACGGCATACTTTATGTAACTGATCCTAGTAATATATCTCATGAATTTTTGAGAAATAGAATAAGAGAGCTTGTGATCCCCGCACTAAAAAAATGTGACGCTAGATTCGAACAAAACTTTAAAATCACAATAAACCGGCTACAAGAAACTGAATTTTTTTTAGAACAACTCACAAAAGAAAAATTTAATGAAATTTCTACTGAAATATCCGGAATTTTTTATTTAAACTTAAACCAATTATTTAAGTTACATAATATAATGCTATATAGGGTATTAATTTATTGGCTAATTAAACAAAACGTAAAATTTCCCACAGGGCAAAGTTTTTTAGACGAAATTATCAAATTTTTAGCACAACCTGAAAGCCAAGGGCCAAAAGAACATGCTCTTTATCAAAACTGGTCTATAATCAAGAAAAAAAATCTTGCACACATAAATATTAAATAAATTATTATTATTATTTATAAAACTCTCTATCCGACGATAAGTAACTTAATAAATTACCATTTACTTTATAAATTTTAAAAATTAGTATTAAATAAATTTATAGCATGTATTAAAAACAACATGTATTAAAAAATAAAAAGTTAGTAGTAAGCAAAAAAGTTCGGGCAAAAAAGTCGGGATGGCAAGTTGAAGCAAAATAAACAAAATAAATTAAAGCAGTACATAGAAGACACTCTTGAGAACAAAAAAGAGCGTAAAATAAAAAAGCGATACATAATATTTTTATCACTTTTTATACACATAGCAGCCCTTTTAATAGTATTTTTCTTCTTGGAATATTCCAAACAAGATTATTTTTCCGACCTATTTAAAAAACCAGCACAAGTAAAATTTCAACAAACTACAAAACAATCTCAAACAAAATCACAGTTTACGCCAAGCCAAAATGCTCAAGTAAAACAACAAGCTTTACAACACAAGCTAGAACAAAAAACACAAATAGAGCCAGAAAAAGAAAAAATTATGCCCATAGAGCCATTAAATTTGCCAACTTTCCAGGGATTAAATAAACCCCTACCACCAAAAAACGTTGAAAAACCCAAAGAAGAACAAGATTCTGGAATAAACAAATTATTCGACACAAAAAAAGAATCAGAAAAAGAAAGCTCGAAAGAAAAACATGATACAATAAAAACACAAAAACCAGAAGAATCAACACCAAAACCAGAAGAGCAAAAACCTTTATTTAACGAAGAAGAACAAGAACAAATAGAAAAGAAGAAAACAGAAAAACCTGAACCAATAGAAAAAGACAGCCTATTTTTAAGAAAACTAAAAACTTTAGAAAAAGAACTTGAACAAAATAAAAAAGAAAGAGAAAAATTCACACAAAAAATACAAGACCCGCAAAAACCTAAAACCAAAGATATTGAAAAACCAGAAGAAACGCAAAAATTAAATAAAAAAGATCCAAGAGATTTTGTAATAAAAAAATCAAATTCTCAAGAGATAAAAAAAGAAGAAAAAAAATATAATTCCTGGAATTTTTCTACAAACAAAAAAAGTGAAAATAAAAAAACACATTCAAGAGTTAACGAAAAAAATGTAACACTTGCAGATATATCAAAAGGATTTCTGGACTACACAGAACAACAAGGTGCAAACTTGATCCAATATACAAACGCAATAGAAGGCGCCCCTACAGAAGAACAACTAAAACATGAGCGCTATATAAAAAAAATATTTGACTGCATAGAAACTACCATGAAAATAAAAAGCAATACACTAACTTTCCACAAAAAAGTTGACCCAAATGAAATACTAACAGTTCTAGTAAAAATAATTCTTGAAAACAATGGCAAAGTTAGTGATATGAAAATAATGCAATCATCTGGATTTATTGAATTTGATAGATTTATGTTAAATATCGTAAATAATTCTAGCTCTGGCTTTCCACCAGTCCCGAGCTATTTAAGCAAAGATAAATATCCGTTGCCTGTAAAATTCTTTATACCTGTGCAAATGGTTGCATCACGAATGTAAACAAACAATAACTTTACTTAATCACGCTTTATTTAAACAATTATTTATTGTTTTTAAAAAACACTTCACCTGCATTTTATCTATATGTTATTATTTGTTTAGCTAATAAATAAATAATAATAAAATGGGGTAGGTATATGAAGATGAAATACATTGGATTGCTACTAACAATTTGTAGCATGGCAAGCTTATCTTTTACCAGTAAACAAACTAACGAAAAACAAGAAGAAAAATTAAATTCTGACCAATTTACAATAAAAATAGAACCCAAATGGGATAATCTGGATAAAAATAATAAATCGAAAATATTTAAAGATCAATGGATACTAGCAGCAGATATAATTATCAAAAAAACTTCTCCAGAATATGTTTCTTTACACGAGTTACATTTATGCTGGCACGGTAAAAATGGGAAAAAAATAAATGAATTAGTCGCATCTCTTTATGAAAAAAACAGCGACAAAAACTTTATGCCAATAGAACAATACTTAATTTGCGACAGCACTTGGAAAAAATCTGAACAAACCCTTATTTTAAAATTTGAAAAACCAAAAATGCTATTTTCTGCAAATAAATTTTCACTTGTTTTAACAATCCCAAAAGACCTTATAAATACCCTAAAATCGGGCTATTTCACTTTGGATACAAAATTTTTACCAATAGAATACCAAGAATACGCAGCTGTAAATGATTTATGCTTATATTTAGGCGACAAACATTAAAACTTGTATATCTGCTACGCGAAAAAACAATTTATTAATTCACTAACAAAAATAATAATTAATAAGGGGCCTAATGGCCCCTCATTAATTTACAAACTTTTTTGCAATGCATCCCAACTTTCTGGCCACAAATCTTTAATTAACTGACCAATACAATCTGCGTATTGCCTAATTTCCCACTGCGCATCTGAAGCAATTCTTAGCTTATAAAAATTCATCCAATTTCTTAAATTTGCCGTAGCATAAAATTCTGTGTAATTTCCAACAGGTATAATTAATCTTGCCTGTTCTCTGCAAACACCTTTATCTAATAATTTCTTGTAAGTCTCAAGAGCATTTTCATAAGCCTGCTTTAAAATTTCTGTACAGCCTCGCTGATCATCTACCAATCCAACACTAGATTGCTTATTTGATTCTGCTTGCATTCTCCAAGCTTGTGGATAATAAAATTTGCCAATTGGATCACTAGAATAACGCATCGAAACTTCGTTATAAGATTGTGTTCTGTGCCTCATCCACTCACGAGCAACAAAAAGCGGCAATACAACCTTAAATGTAACACTCTGATGCTCAAACGGCGTTAAATGCCCATGTTGCGCCAAATAATCCATAAGCTTTTTATCTTTTTCTGCATCTTGCCCAGTTTTTCCACTAGCAGCATGAGAAACTCTCGCAGACAAAGCTGGCATCTGATCAACAACATATTTTCCACCATGCATACTCGTACTTGCAATTAGTTCTACAATCGCATATGGATCCTGTTGGCCATATGGATACTTAATTTGCTCCATAATATCTCCTGTAAATTATATAACCAAAAATACTAGACATTTTTCTCTTTTATTTTTATAACTTACAAGATATAAAATATGAAGCAATATTTTTGATAAGTTTAAAATACCGGAAAAGCTGGTAGTTTAAACAGCCCTACAAGGGTTATTAAAAATAAAAATTTTGCGGTTAAATAATAGGAATAAATTATGGCCAGAGTAGTAATAATTGGAGCAGGATTAACAGGAATTTCGACAGCATATCATCTGGAAAAAAATGGCTTTTTTGACTACAAAATATTTGAAAAAGAGGCACAAATAGGTGGCCTATGCAAATCTGTGCAACAAGATGGATTTACATTTGATTACACAGGCCATTTACTACACATAAACGATAATTATTTTCAAGACTTAATAAAAAATATTGTAAATTTAGATAATTTTAATTTAATCGCCAGAAAATCTTTTGTATACTCACACGAAAAATACACTCCATATCCGTACCAAACAAATCTTTATGGCTTACCGACAAACGTCATAGAAGATTGTATTTGCGGCTTTGTAGATAGAAAAAAATACAACTTATCACGCAATAATAAATCAAAAAATACATACTCTTATTACCAATGGGTTCTACAAAACTTTGGCTCTGGATTTGGAAAACATTTCTTTTTCCCTTATCAACAAAAAATTTTCAGCTATGACGCACGAAAATTATCTAGCACCTGGACAGGAAGATTTGTACCAAAAACGTCGCTTAGAAATTTAATAAAGGGCTCCGTTGAAGAAAATCAAGATACTGTTGGATACAATAGTAAGTTTTTTTATCCAAAAAAAGGCGGCATTTATTATTTAATAAAAAAATTTGCCCAACAATTATTAAATCCAATTCAAACAAATTTTTGTATAAAAACAATAGATTCAGTTAATAAAATATTAATTTTTGATAATGGCCACACAGAAAAGTATGACATTTTGATTAACACTGGACCACTGGACAATTTATTAAATAGCATTAAAGATACACATAAATTACAAGCACTTAAAAACACTAGCTCAAAACTTTTGTGTAACAGTGTAGTAAATTTCAACTTGGGAGTGTTCTCAGAAAAAACTTATGATAAACACTGGATTTATTATCCAGAAAATATATACCCATTTTACAGAACCGGTTTTTTTCATAACTATTCTGAAAATATGGCCCCAAAAGGCTGCAGTAATATGTATGGCGAATTCTCTTATTTAAAAAAATCAAAAAATTTTATAAATAATAAACTAGAACTTTGCTTGAAAGAAAGTAAAAAACTTCTAGAAATTAACGATAAAGAAATATTAACAGAAAAAATACTACACATAAAACATGCTTATGTTATTTACGATATGTGGCGTGAAAAAAACATTACAAAAATTCATAACACACTTAAATTAGAAAATATACACTCAATTGGCCGTTATGGACAATGGAAATATTCTAGCATGCAAGAGGCCGTTCTTGATGGTAAACAGGTAGTAGAAAAATTAATTACTAATAATTTTGCTCAAGAAATAAGATATTGGAAAATTTCACATGATAAAATTATAAAAGACCAAAATTTAATTAAATAAAAAAACCAAAAACTTAAAAGCCATAAAGCAAAACTTTAACTTTACAGGCAAAAACTGGACAAATAAACCTGCAACTCGAAAAACTACCTGCAATTACTATTTTTTATTATTAATCAAAAAAATTTTAGTCATAATCTGAAGAAGAATAATTATTATTTTGAGTCTCTAAATTTTTAGCACTATTATTTTCTTTAGTTTGCTCTATATATTCTTGAAGTAAAAACTTTACAACTTCATCTTTACCATCTTTATATAATACTGAATTTATTATCTCTTGAGTTATTTTTTTCTGACTTACCAAATCTCTAATAAGCATTTTTGCACGATCAAAATTTCCATTTTTTATAGCAAAACAAAGTTCAGGGCAATTATTAATAATATCTTTAAAATCCCGTCTATTCATCGCATAAAAATTATAATTGAGAGCTTATCCGAAAATTAATTTGAAATAAACAAGCCCCTTAAAATTGGTTATATTATAACCAAGAACAAAAACAAAGAAGGGGCTTGTTATGAAGAAGTATATACCAGATTCGTTGTGGTTTGAAA
>Ga0209417_1003031_pt1 | contig 23720 bp, 29 predicted proteins | sample RifGroF2_FD_184002 | JGI IMG/M metagenome (GOLD analysis project Ga0209417, IMG submission 184002) | Groundwater microbial communities from Rifle, Colorado, USA - Groundwater F2 (SPAdes) (version 2) | ecosystem: Environmental > Aquatic > Deep subsurface > Groundwater | place: Rifle, Colorado... | reverse complement strand
TAATTTCTTTAAGCTTATGAGGTCGTTTTCAGCTTCATCAGTATAGTTAATTATATAAGCCATTTATTTTCCGTCTTCCTCGTCCTCTATATCATCAAAGAAATTATCCAGCTTTTTTATTCTGCCAGCCGCAGAGTCTTCCAATCCTCTTTTTACACTTGCCAATGCCTCATGATTTTGATACAGCCACCTTTCCTCAGGATGAATTTCAATATCTACAACTGGTTTTAAAATTATAGTTCCATCTTTTTCCTTTTTTGCCCTAAACGAAGTAACTTCACCGGAAGTCAATTGCTTTATGCTTATTCTGCCCCGTGAATCCACCTTTAGTTTTTTTCTTTCTATAACCATATAATACCTCTTTTTATTTTATTATAACATAGGGTGGGAAAGTTGCAAGTGGGTAATGCAACAATTTAAAATTAACCTCTGGATCTATATTTAAATCTGTATTTAAACCTGTATATACATCTGGTGAAGGATGATAATACCCTCTGTATGGTGTAATTTTAATATTAACGTGTAAGTATTTATATACATATTAATACAAGTAAATAAGATTTGGGTAGGATGGAAATATCAGGTGTTGACATAATATTATCTCGTATGAGAGAAATTGAAACCAGAGTAAGTCAGATTGAGCGTGGTTTTGACTCACTTTTAGGCGTAGATAACAAAGATACTCAATCTTTTGACAGCGTATTGAATGAAAAAATGCAGGACAATAACCAAACAAACGATAACGACATAAACCTGCCAGAGCTGGATCAAATAATTGAAAAATATTCAGATAAAAATGATCTTGATGAAAACCTTGTTAAAGCCGTTATAAAAGCAGAGTCAAATTACAATAAAAATGCGGTTTCTCCAGTAGGCGCTCAGGGTTTAATGCAATTAATGCCTTCCACTGCCAAAAGCCTGGGAGTAGAAAATGCGTTCGACCCGGAACAAAACATCTCCGGTGGGACAAAATACTTAAAAAACCTGATAAACAAGTATAATTCAGTTGAACTTGGGCTTGCTGCATATAATGCCGGCCCGGGAAGCGTGAATAAATATGGAGGAATCCCTCCTTACCAGGAAACCCGTAATTACGTAAAAAAAGTGCTGGAAATACAGAAAGGACTTTAAATGTTTAGAGGCATAGAAATAGCAGCTTCAGGAATGGCCAGTGTAATTGACCTTAACGATATTATTGCAAACAACCTTGCAAACGTTAATACTCCTGGCTTTAAACAATTAATTCCTACATTTAAAGACATACATGAATTTACTGTTAAAGATACTAATTCAACAGAAAAAAACATGATAGGAACCTTAAGCATAGGCAGCATGCTGGATAATACCCAGCTAGATTTTACCCAGGGCGCTCTTCGTAAAACTGAAGGAAAACTGGATGTAGCTTTAAACGGTGAAGGGTTTTTTGTTGTCAAAACCAAAGCAAACGAAGAATGCTATACCAGAAATGGAGGCTTTTCAGTTAATGAAAACGGTGACCTGGTAACAAGGCAAGGAGATTCTGTTGTTGGGGAAGGCGGACAGAAAATAAACATAGACCTAAGCAACAGCAGCACAAAAGACCTGGTTATTACAGAAGACGGGCGAATAATGGTAAAAAATAATGAAGTAGGCAAACTTAAGGTTGTTAATTTTGAAGATGTTTCTAAGTTAAAAGCAAAAGGAAACACTCTTTTGGAAAATATTGATGAAAATAATAAACCTATGGAAATGGAAAAATATAAAGTAAGTCAAGGTTATCTTGAAACTTCAAACGCAAATGTAATTGAAAGCATGATTAACTCAATTAGCGGATCAAGAACCTATGAAACACTTTCAAAAGTTATATATAGCACTGATTCCACTCTTAGAAAAGCTGTTAATGATGTGGGAAGAGTAATGCAATAATTTATAAACAGGAGGGAAAACATGTTAAGGTCTTTAACAACAGCTGCAACAGGAATGCTGGCCCAACAATTAAATATAGACGTAATATCCAACAACCTGGCAAACGTTAACACCACAGGATATAAAAAATCTCGAGCAGAATTTCAGGATTTACTTTCACAGACTATAAAAGCTTCCGGCGCACAAATATTCCAGGGAACAGTGCAGCCTGTCGGAATACAGGTAGGCCTAGGGACAAAAACATCTGCTACGGTAAAAGAATTTAGCGAAGGAGCTTTCAAATCTACAGGCGGCAAGCTGGATATGGCCATAGAAGGCGACGGCTTTTTTCAGGTTCTAATGGATGATGGTTCAATCGGATATACAAGAGATGGTTCTTTAAAAATGGACGCAAACGGACAACTTACAACCAGCGATGGCTTTATAATACAGCCTCAAATGTCCATTCCTTCCGATGCCCTCGATATAACCATAACGCCGGACGGAAAAATTTCCTATAGAACCGCCGGAAATTCTGATCAAACAGAGCTGGGTTCTTTAACCTTAGCAAAATTTGCAAACCCCGCAGGTTTGTCATCAATAGGCAAAAACCTCTATGTAGAAACTGCAGCTTCCGGCAAAGCAACAGAAGGAACTCCAGGACAGGAAGGCTTTGGCACACTCCAGCAGGGATTTATTGAAGGTTCAAATGTACAGGTGGTTGAGGAACTTATAAACCTTATTCAGGCAGAACGCGCTTTTGAAGCAAACTCAAAACTAATCAAATCTTCAGACGAGATACTTAGAATTCTTAACAGGATGAGTTAATGATATTTAATAAAATGACAATTTTAGCGGTAATATTAGCTTTTTGTTCTACAGCAAAAGCAAACAGTGCTATTCTGGATGCCCAATTTGTTTCCCAGCAAATAAAAAAAGATATTACTGCACAGATACAAAAGGAACATAACGGAAAAGTAGAGGTAGACGTACTAGCTTTACCTTACCAGACCATAGAACTGCCTGATGGAAATATAGAAATTAAAACAGAAACAAATTTACAAAACATTAGCTCAACGATTCTAAAAGTGAATGTCTTCGTAAATAACGTAAAAGTTAAAACCTTTGGGGCAAGGGTTGAAATTAAAATTTACGACAAGGTATGGGTGGCACAAAACTGGATAAAAAGAGGCGAAACATTAAAAAATTTAAAACTGGAAGAAAAAAACATTTCATCGATGCCTAATGAAGCGGCAAGAAAAAATTTTGAACCCGCTAACTATATGGCAAGAAAAAATATTAAACCAGGAGAAATTATAAATCTAAATTATATTCAAGAAGTTCCTACAATAGTAAAAGACAGCCCGGTTTCCTTAATATTCAGGACACCCCTTGTATCAATAACAATCCCGGCAATTGCTGTTGATGAAGGAAAAATAGGGGATTACATAAAAGTAAAAAATAAAGCATACGGAAAAAGCTACGTTGGAAAAATAATAGGTGAAAATATTGTTTTGGTAAACATTTAGGAGCAAACGGGGAGAATGAAAAAAATAATATATTTTATTTTATTAACGCTAATAAGCAGCAGCACAATGGCAGAATCACTCTTCCAGGCAAATGCATCAGAATCTGTTTATAAAATCCAGCCTAAATCGCTTTTCAGTACTGTAAGAGCAAAAACTATTGGCGATGTAATAACAGTGGTAATAGATGAAAACGCAACTGTATCAAATGATCTTCAATTAAACGTAAAAAGTGATTCTTCAATAGAAGACAATTTTTCTTCTATACTAAACGATATTTTTAGCAGTGACAGAAAAAATATAAGAACAGATATTCCTAATATTGACGGTTTTGGAGGAGGAAACGAAACAAAAAATACAGCCAACGTTCAAAAAACTTTAAAAGTACAGGATACAATAACAGCTCAGGTTGTACAGGTTTTACCTAACGGAAACCTTGTAATACAGGGCAAAAAAGTTGCAATAAATTCAGGAGAAAAAACACAGATCATCCTGAGCGGAATAGTTGATCCAAGATTTATTACAAATACAGGAACTGTCCAGTCACAGTATATTGCAAACCTTCAACTAGCAATGGTAGGAAACGGAACATTATCAAGACACGACGGGGAAAGCATAATGACAAGGATATTTACTCATTTATTCTAAAGGAGACGGTTTATTATATGAATAGAATGAAAAAAACAATACTGGTTTTGACGCTTATAATGCTGTGTCAACCGGCATTTGCAAATAAAGTAAGAATAAAGGACGTTACTCATATTGACGGCATAAGAGAAAACCAGCTTGTCGGCTATGGAATAGTGGTTGGCCTGCCGGGAACAGGTGATAACAGCAGATCAACACAGATTACTAACGTTGCTCTTTTAAAAAATCTTGGCACTGTTATAGATACACCTAACGATATTAAAAAAGGCAATACCGCAGCCGTAATTTTAACAGCAATGGCGCCAGCTTTTGCAAGAAGCGGAGACAGAATTGATGTTACTGTTTCTTCTCTTGCAGACTCTTCTAGTCTTGAAGGAGGCGTTCTTATCCAGACACAGTTACTTGCTCCCAACGGAGAAGTTATTGCTGTTGCCCAGGGCCCGGTAAGCGTAGGCGGCACAAGCGCCAGCGCAGGAGGCAGCTCTGTAAGAACAAGTATTGTTACTTCAGGAAGGATTCCAAACGGCGCAATTATTGAAAGAGATATATTATCTGACATTGGAGATGAAACAGGACTTAAACTGGTGCTTAACAAGTCGGATTTTACAATGGCAGCCCGGGTTGCAGAAGTGGTAAATAGTTCCCTTGCTTCAGCAAAAGCAATTGACAGCAGCACAATAAGAGTTGAAATTCCCCAGAACTTTGATGATGACAGGATCAGGTTTATTTCAATACTTGAAAATATGACTCTTCAAAGTGCTGACTCTGTAGCAAAAGTAATAATTAATGAAAGAACAGGAACCATAGTTATAGGCAGTGATGTAAAACTGTTACCAGCCGCTGTAGCCCACGGAAACTTAAGCGTTACTGTAACAACAACAAACGAAGTTTCCCAGCCAGGAGACCTGGCTTCTGTGGGACAAACAATGGGCTTTTCAAATTCGGAAATCGTAGTTACCAAAGAAGAAGGGAAACTTGTAGAAGTTCCTGCAAATGCAAATCTCAGTGAACTGGTAAGGGCCTTAAACTCTATCGGCGTTACTCCTTATGATTTAATATCCATACTTCAGGCTCTTAAAGCAGCAGGAAGCTTACAAGCGACTCTGGAGATAATTTAACATGATAGGAACCGCAGGATTACAGGAAACACAAATAAATATTACAGGAAAAAAAGACAAAGAGTTAATGGATGCAGCATGTCAGTTTGAGGCTGTATTTATTGACCAGCTTTTTAAGGCGCTTGATGCAACGATTGAAAAAGACGAATCGTTTCATGGCGGAAAAGGCGAAGAAATATTCAGATCAATGTTTTTTGATGAAATGGCAAAGGATATTTCTTCAAGTTCCACGACCTCATTTGGTATTGCAAAGCAAATTTATGAACAGATGAAAGATCTTGTGTAGGAAAGGTTAAAGTATAAATGGCAATAAGCAGCATAGGTTCACAACTAAGGTATTTACAGGCGGTAAAAGTTCAGAACACGCCTGTAAGGCGTCATCCTGAGCGCAGCGAAGGATCTCCTACAGTTGAGAAAGATTCTTCAATTAAGCTAAAGTCACCTCTCAACATGACGGATTATAAGAACATTCAGGAACTAAAAAACTTTGCACAATCAAACAACATAACAGACATAGATGACGAAGACATTCAATACGCACTAAAATACGGAACAAGCCTTTTTGCGGATTACAGCGCATAAAAAATAAAACGGGGAGAATACGGGGATGAGAAAAGAAATACTGGAACTTGAACAAATTCTTGAACAGGAAATAACAGCCTGCTCAGAACTTGAAAAATATATTACAGAAAAAAAGAACTGCCTCGTAAAAGGAGACCTCGAAGGCCTTATAAAAACTGATATTGAACTTGAAAAATATAACGAAGCAATAATAAAGCTTGAAGAAAAAAGAAAAGAAATATACCCCGATAACCCTCCTTTACACATAAAAACTTTAAAGGAAAAACTTAAAAAGAAATTAACTAAAATTGAAAACCAAAATACTATTAATGCCGAGCTGTTAAAACACGCTCTTAAAGTAATAGAAGGCTCTATTTTATCCATTACAAAAGTCCTTGTGCCAGAAAGCTCTTCTTATAACAGCAAAGGCAAGATTAATAAAGATGAAAATATTGGAATAATAAGCTCAATAGTACATGAAGCTTAATTAAGATTTAACAAAGACCGGAGGTTAGGATGTCAACACTATTTGGAATATACAATGCCCAGCGATCCCTGTCACTAAACCAGGCCGTGATGGACATAATCAATAACAATATCGCCAATATTAACACTCCGGGCTATAGCAAACAAAGAGCAGAAATATCACAGCTAACCAGCGGAAATATATCAACCATTCCTCAAAATGCTGCCCAGGATTCTATGGGTGCTGTTATTGACGCAATAACAAGAAACAGGGACTTGTTTTTAGATAATTACTATCGGGAAGAAAAATCTAGTTTATCTTATTATCAGGAATTAAGCGAAAATGCCGATCTTATAGAAGATATAACAAATGAACTCGATAATACCGGGATAGGCAGCTCTTTAAACGAACTATACCTATCATTAAGCCAACTTTCAGCAAATGCTAATGATTTTGTGCTGAGAAATAACGTTATTCAAAAAGCTGTAGAATTATCGACTAAATTTAATTCTATTTATAGCCAGCTCGAAAACCAAAGAACCAATCTTGTAGGGGATTATACCCAGCCTGACACCCTGGATGGCAGTAAAGTAAAAATTATTTCAGATGATTTAAATGATAAATTAAACTCTATAGCTGATTTAAATAACTCCATAATTCTTGCCACAGCAGAAGGGACATCGCCAAACTTCCTTCTGGACAACAGAGATACCCTTCTGGACGAAATTTCACAATACATTCCAGCAGATATTAAACAGGAAATCAATGGATCAGTAACCATTTCGCTTGGAAATACCCTCCTTGTTAGCGGGAAAACCCAAACAGGCTTTTTTAGTGTGACATCAGGAGATATAGATAATCCTGCAACCTTACAAATAGAAAATCCCACAGGAGGAGTTCTGGTTGCAGATGCTTATTCTCTGGTTTCTTCAGGGCAATTAGGAGCTGTTCTGGAAATGGGAGGTTCAGAGGCCAATGAACTTACAATAAAGTCCGTTATGGACAACCTCGATACTTTAGCTTATGAACTTGCAAATACAATTAATAATTTACAAATAAGCGGGCAGTATATGGTGGAGAACCCTGCCGGAAGTGGAATTTATGAATTAACAAATGGTGATGATATACTAACCGTTCCTATTGAAACACCGCCTTACTTTTTCGTAGATGATGCAACTGCTGGCACTATCCCTGCTACTGCTGCCGGATTTGCAAAACTTATCTGTATTAATGATGCTATAGCTGATGATCCTTACCAAATATCAGCAGCATCTGCTACTGCCGGAATAGAGGAAACAGGTGATGGAGCTAACGCACTTCTTATGTCACAGGCAAGAAACAGTGTAATTGCCGGACTCGGAGGCGCTACTACAGACCAATACTTAATAAATATGGTGAGCGATGTAGGCAGCAAGGCAAACAGAATAAGTACAAATTACGAGATTAAAGAAAATATTTCACAGCAATTAAAAATGAAAAGGGAATCTGTTATAGGCGTTAACCTTGACGAGGAAATGGCTGACCTTATTAGATTCCAGCGTTCTTATGAAGCATCCGCAAGGGTTTTTAGTGCTGTTAATGACAATATAAAAACTATACTGGCAATGATGGGGTAAAAATTTATGTATCAAAGAATTACAAATAATTACATTAATGAAAATGTCCTGAATAACCTTTTTACCAACAGAACAACTTTAATAGACCTGCAAAGGCAAATAGCCTCAGGAACCAAGTTTGAAAGGCCTTCTGAAGATGTTTTATCCGCTATAACTGTTCTTTCTTCTAATTCAACCCTGGGGAAAATTGAGAATTATATTAAAAACATTGAAACAGCCAAATTAGAGATAGAAACAGCAGATAGAGCATTATTAACATCTCTGGATTCTGTGCATGAGGCAAGAGAATTAACTATCCAGGCATTAAATGCCACCTCAGGTACAGAAGAATTAAATATGATGGCAGAACAAATAGAACAGATAATCCAGCAAATAAAAGACCTTGGAAATACAAAATATGGCACCACTTATATTTTTGGGGGAAAGGAAACCAATTCAGCTCCTTATACAGACCCGCCAACAACAGTTGATGATGGAGAAGGAATTTACTACGGAGGTTCTGCAAGCGGCAGCCATGAAAGAGAAATAGAAATTGCAGAGGGTGTCACTATAACAGTAAATCTTTGTGGTGAAGATATTTTCGGGCAATATTATAAGTGGGACCACGATGCAGACGATGATCCCACTGATTTACAAGCTGTGGGAGATGGATTAATTGCCACTTTGTCTAAAATAAAAGAGCAAATGGAATCATCTACACCGGACAAAGATATTATAAGACAGGAAATGGCAACCTTAGACAATGACTTACAGACGCTTTTAACCAGTCAGGCAACCCTTGGAAGCTTGCTGGCGAGGCTGGACATTACGGAAAGACTGCACAAGGATGATAAAATTTCCGTGACCGATATAAAATCTGGCGCACAGGATATTGACTATGCGAAAGCCATCTCTGACCTTAAGTTTCAGGAAGCGGCCCTGCAAGCTTCTTTACAGGTTGGCGCACAAATAATTAAGCCGTCTTTATTAAATTATCTTTAATTATATCCTACCTACCGTCTCATAATAACCCGAAGGCTCATGCTTTCGGGCTTTTTATTATATGCCCGCAGTTTTTGCAAGCAAGAATTTCCTTTGTGCTGTCAATAGGAAGGTAAACATGGCCTTCACAGTCACTGTTTATTTCTTCTTCCTGCACAGGATTATAAACAGCTTTATTTTTTCTTTTTAAGTTCCTGATTTTTTTTATTATGAATTCAACAAGATACATATCAGAATAATATTAACATATAATTCGAGGGGAAGCGGCGCAGGACACATTTTTTGTTTTCCTTTCAGGTTAGCTTTGACGTATAAGTTAATTTTAAGGGGGAAACTACTTTAACGCCAAGGGCAACTTGGATATTTAAAAATTAACGACTACAACGCCATAGCCTACTGACAAAAAATAGTACAACTTTTTAATTTTTTTCTTAAGTTGACGACATTAGGCTACGCCGGCCACACCCTGTTCTTAAATTAAATATATATTTACCTGCTTTTAAAAAAAGTGTACCATAGTGTAATGATAGAAGAATTAAAAACTTACCAGAGATGGTATGACAAAGACCCCATTGTTTCAAAATGTGTAAGCATTCTTGAAAATACTGCTATAGTAAGACAACACCGCGTTGCAGCTTTCTTAATGGATGAAATTATCGCCCAGCTTCCTGATGATATCTATGAAAAGGTGATGACAGAACAAAGAAAACGCAGATGGTATGACTTTGATGAAGTTTGTAAAATATTTATGGAGCTTTTAAGGCATTCTTCTGAAGAAACAAAAAAACAAATATCAGTAAAAATAATAACATTCCTGGAAGATAACGTATAATGATCTCGAAATTACTTTTTGTTGTTACAATAGTTAACCTCTGGCTTGGCACAAGTATGGAATTGCCAAGAAATGACCTGATTATTCTGGAATCAGGAGAAAAAATTGAAGGCCATATACAAACCATACTTGATAGCGTAATAAAAATTGATACAGACCATGGAGAAAAAACCGTTATACGGGAAGTAAATATTTACTCTCCACGAGATATTGTAGAGACAGGAATTGTAATGACTAAACGCCATGCAGGTCATGTAAAATATCTTGGAAAAGATTACCTAAAAATTGAGACGTCCTCAGGAATGTTTACTATTAAAAGGGCGTTGGTAAGGAAAATTCTCATTGCTCACGAGACCGTGTTGCCTCCGCTGGATTTGTAAGAAATTGAATAGGGCGGCCTGCGGCTGCCCTATAACAAGAATTAATTAACAGTTATTACATGTATTTGCTAAAACTGGCTGCATGCTTTCCGGTTCCACGATGTAAATCTATAATTATATCTGCAGTTATTTCTGGAGGTATTCCATGCTTTTTACCACTAATAATTGAATTTGCAACAAATTTTGCTGCCTCTCTAGGCTTTATACCTGTTGGCACTATTACCTTCATTGCACGCGTGGCTGGTGAAATATTCATTTTTCTCTCCTTTTTTAAATTATCCAACAACATTATAAAACTCCTGAAAAATTATTGTGATAATTTAGTAAAACAACATTTACAAAATTTAATGTTTAAATTTAAATTTATCCATCGCTATGTATTTAATTTAAGATAACTATTCACGTTATGTAAAAAATTCTTTTTCATAATTTAATATAGCTTAGTAAGTGTATGGGTGAATTATGAAAAAGAATATTATAATCTACAATCAGGACAAAAAATCAAAACTAGAATCACAGATTCTTAAAGGAGAACACTATTCAGTCCAGGTTAAACTGCCGGACGAAATTAAAAACGCTGAATCATTAAATCCTGATCTTATTATCCTGGATAATGCACGTCAGGTTAACGAAGATATTCTTATAAGGAATAAAATTGGCGTTCCTTTACTGGTTGTAAGCGATGAAATTTTTGAAAACATTATGATCAGAGCAGAAACCTATGATTATATTCTTAATCCTGTAAATAACTCAGAACTTATGGTGCGTATAGCAAACCTTTTAAAAATTAAAGAAATAAAAGACCAGATCAGAATAGTTTCTACAACAGATGAACTGACTGGCTTATATAACAGAAACTGCCTGCATCAAAGGCTTGACGAAGAACTGGCAAGAGCAAAGCGTTATAACCTGCCGCTTTCCTGCATATTGCTTGATATTGACTATTTTAAAGTAGTTAATGATATTTACGGTTATGACTGGGGCGATGTTCTTCTTAAGCAAATAACAGAAATCCTTAAACGCCGCGCAAGAAAAGAAGACGTTTTAACAAGATACGGCGATGAGGAATTTATTCTTGTATTACCCAACACTAACGAAGAAAACGCAAAAATATTTGCTGAAAGAATTAGAAAAGACATTGAAGAAATGGAATTTATTCCTGAAGGCGAAGATGAAAAGCACCCAATCACTATAAGCGGCGGAATCGCCAGCTATCCTTTCCTTATGGAAGCAGAAGAAAACACCAACACCATAATTAGATACGCAGAGCATGCGCTCTATGCCGCTAAAAAACGCGGGAAAAACCAGATGGTATTATTCTCAGAGATGAATCTTGAAATCTAAAATAAGCATAATCATACCTGTCTATAACGAAATCAACACACTGGAAACAATGCTCAACAAAGTAGAGCATGCTTCAATGTGCTCTTTAGAGAAAGAAGTTATTTTGGTTGATGATGGCTCAACTGACGGATCTCGTAAACTCTTAAAGAAAATTGAAGATCAAAACAAACATAAAGTTTTCTTTCATTCAAAAAACATGGGCAAAGGCGCTGCAATAAGAACAGCCCTGTATTATGCAACAGGCGACGTAATAGTTATACAGGATGCTGATCTTGAATATGACCCGAATGAATATGACGACCTGATAAAGCTTATACTTGAAGACAAAGCTGATGTTGTATACGGCTCCAGGCTTTCCGGCGGCAAGCCTTCACGCGCGTTTAAATTTACTCATTTAGTAGGCAATAAATTCCTCACTTTATTAACAAATATACTGTATGATTCAACCCTCACCGACATGGAAACCTGCTACAAAGCGTTCAGGTCTGATGTAATAAAAAACATAACAATCAAGTCAAACAGGTTTGAATTTGAGCCGGAAATAACCGCAAAAGTATTAAAAAGAAAATATCACCTTTATGAGACTCCAATTTCCTATTATGGAAGGGATTTTCATGAAGGAAAGAAAATAACCTGGAAAGACGGGATTACTGCACTTATTGCGCTGGTCTGGTTTAGGTTTTTTGATTAAATCCTTGCCAACAAAATCCCACTTTGTTTATATTCCCACTCTTGAACTATTCCCACAAAATGATATAATAATATTAACGTCAAGATTGGGACTTAAGCCATGGCAACAGTAAAAAAAATAGTAAGACCAGATACCAAAGGCAGAATCACTCTTGGGAAATTAGCTGAAAATGTTAGCAGTTTTGAGATTATTGTGGAAAATGGAAAAATAATTTTGGAACCTCTGATTGAAATTCCCGCACGTGAGCTTTGGTTGTATAAAAACCCCGAAGCTCTTGCATCTTTAGAAAAAGGTGTCTCTGAAGCAAAAGCAGGAAAAGTTAAATCCAGGGGAAGTTTTGCAAAGTATTTAAACGAGGACGATCCCGACTAATGTTTGAATTAAATTTTTCTGAAACTGCTGACAAACAAATGGATGAACTGGAAAACAATCCCCACTTAAAAAAAAGATTAAAAGCAGTTAATAAAGCACTGGCTTATTTAGAAAAAAATCCTCGTCATAAAAGTTTAAATACCCACAAATTTACATCTATGTCGCAAAAATTAGGCATTGAAGTATTTGAAGCATACGCCGAAAATAACACGCCTGGGGCATATAGAATATTCTGGTGTTATGGTCCAACTAAAAGAGAACTAACAATTCTTACCATTACCCCACATCCATAAACTTGATAATAACCAATAAAAAAATGCCGAGACACAGAACAATTATCAAAGCTAGCTGCTTTACTATATACTACAATTCAGTATAAAAAATAAAACTTTGAGTTTTATATATTAAAATGAAGCATTTTCTTAATTTACTTATTATGATACTTGTTTTAGGAACTGGAGTCAGCTCAAAGGCAGAAACAATTAATACCAGCATAAAACGAGATATTTTTAATGTACTTGTAGATAGCAAATGTGTCCCTTGGAGCCCAAAGGCAAACAAATCAATGCTTTATGGAATTAAAAAACGTGATCGTCACGCTTCTCCAACAATCTTTAAAGTAAAACCGGGAAAGGAATTAATCATTCAAAATGTGTCAGGGGATGTATACGCTGACTGGCCAGGTCATAATGAAAGAAAAACAGACGCCAACGGCTACTCAAAAACTCTGAATACGTATGCAGGAATTTTACCCTCCTCTTATATTGATGAACAAATTAATCACATGGCTCTTATCGGAACATTTGCAAATAGGAAAGGCGTTATTGTAGGGACTCCTTTTTTCATTGGCAACGGGCCAATTAATTTAATAGTGCCAGAAGGCGCAGAACAATTACAATTGGGAATTAATGATAATTTATTTAAAGACAATCACGGCTTATTTGAAGTAAATATCAATATTGATAATTAACTGTGCCAAAAACATAAACCCCCAAACCCCCACCAATAAAAAATGCCGAGGCACAGAATTGAACTGTGGACACACGGATTTTCAGTCCGTTGCTCTACCAACTGAGCTACCCCGGCAAGTTATAGACATAATTGTCTATATCATTAAAATAATACTACAATCATTGTTTTAGTCAAACGAGTTTTTTGGCGGGTGGGGTGCTTGCAGCACCTCACCCGCTTTTAAGGAGGCGTGGCTACGCCACGCCTCCTTAAAAAACAAAAAAGTCTTACAACTAGCGATAGAGGAAAAAATACTATATCATGAAAAAATGAAATATTTTTTGATGTTAATTCTTATATTCTTTTGCTGGGCTCAGTCAGCAGCGGCGCTTGAGCTGCAATTCCCTGTTTCCTGCCAGTTAAATGAAAACTGCTGGATTATAAGCTCTGATGAAAAAGGAACCGACATTGTTATAAAATCCCTGCTGGATATTGAAAAAGGAGTGCCTGTTCTTGCTGCGCAGGATGGGACTGTTATCCTTGTTAAAAATGATATTAAAAATAAAACATTCTATGGAAATTCAGTGGTAATACAGCATACTAACGGCTGGAAAACTATCTACAGTCATCTGAAACCCAACAGTATCAATTTAAAAAAAGGTGATTTTGCACGAAAAGGATCTCAAATAGCTGAACTGGGAATGTCAGGAAAAACCGACTTTCCTCTCCTGCATTTTGTGGTATTTAAAGGAGATAAGTTCTTTCCCCCTTCCTGGGATTCTTTAATAAAGGATGATTTAAAGGTTAGCGACATTGTTATAGCAAATATTGGCATCAGCACTACAAACCCAGACATTAAAAGCATTAAAAAAGGCGACTATGAAGGCCTTGAATTACTTAATGACAGTCCCTCCCTTTATATGTGGGCTTATGGTTTTAAATTTAAAACCGGGGATTTTTTAAAGTTTAGTTTAAAGAATCCTGACAATGAAAAAATCCTTGATAAAGTGGTTAAAGTAAATGGAGATTTTAAAGAAACATTCTTCTCTGTGGAAAAACCCAAAGAAGCTGAAAACTGGAAAACAGGGACTTATACGGCAAAACTAGAGTTTATAAGAACCGGAGCAAATATTGCTAATAACTATGTTTTTAGCTTTAATATTAAGGAACCGGAAAAACCCGTGGATAAAGAAGCACTGAAAAAGGAAGAAGAAGAAAAGGAAATAAAACGAGTAAACACCCAAAAAAGAAAACAGTATTTTTTATATAAAAGATTATATGATCAGGGCAAACTGCCGGATACCGTTCCTCAAAACGTCAAAGACACCCTTAAAAGGCTTCCCAGCACCCTACCCGAAGAAGAATAACAGCGGAGGAAAACAATGAAAGTCCTTATATATGGAGGAGGAGCAAGAGAACACGCTCTTGCCTGGAAAATCAAACAATCACCTCTTCTTGAAAAATTATACTTATACAAGCCAAATGATGGCTTTGCTGCCCTTGGAGAAGTTATAAACGCTGAAAACAATGAAACCCTTGCAAAAATTTCAAAAGAAAAAAACATTGACCTTCTTGTTGTTGGGCCGGAGGATCCTTTAGTTGCCGGAATAGTTGATGAATTCAAAAAAGTCGGAATCCCCGCGATAGGTGCAGACAAAAAATGGGCTATGCTTGAAGGCTCCAAAGCCTATGCCAAAGAATTTATGCAAAGAAATAACATCCCAACAGCCAAATATGAAGCTATAAGCAGCAAAAAAGACCTTTATTCCGTACTGGAAAAGTTTACTATCCCTGTAGTACTAAAAGCTGACGGCTTAGCCGCCGGCAAAGGTGTGTATATTGCAACCAGCAGAATTGATGCTGAAATGACTTTAAAGGAATTTCTTGAAGGTAAATTTGGTGAAGCTTCAGGAAAAGTTATTGTGGAAGAATTCCTGGAAGGCCCTGAAATATCCTTAATCTCTTTATGGGATGGCAACACCCTGCTTCCTTTTATTCCTGCAAGAGACTATAAAAAGCTTAATGATGGCAACCAGGGCCCCAACACAGGAGGCATGGGCGCATATTGCCCGGTTTCTCTCACAGCAGATGAATACAAAAACATTGAGGAATACCTTAAAAAACTTGAGCAAGCTTTGAAAAATGAGCAGGCTGACTTTACAGGAGTAATTTATTCCGGCCTTATTTTGACACCTCAAGGAATAAAGGTTCTTGAATACAATATGAGGTTTGGTGATCCTGAAACTCAGCCTTTATTAATGCATCTTGACAGCGATTTACTTAAAGTTTTCAAAATGGCTGTAAATAAAGAGCTGGATAAAGTTGATCTTAAATGGAAAAAAGGGCAATCTTTCTGTGTAGTAGTAGCAGCAGATGGTTATCCTGAAAATCCCAAAAAAGGCGGAGCAATAACAAATGTTGAACAAATTATCCAAAACCATGGAGTAAATGTATTTTTTGCAGGAGTAAAAAAAGAAGGAAATAACCTTGTTGCGAGCGGAGGAAGAGTTCTTTCAATTTGCCAGAGCGGCCCCTGCGCTCAGAAATATATTTATGATGCGCTCCTGGAGCTGGATTTTAGCGACAAAGTTTACAGAAAAGACATTGGAGAAGTAAGCCTGCAAAAAAAAGATTGTACATGCGATTATGAGTAGAGGTTGCAACAAATGCCTGGACAATAATTCCTCAATTCTGGAAAAAGTGGAAATTATAAATCATTTTCAGCCTATTATATCTGTTACAAAGAATATGCTTATCGGCTATGAAAGCCTATGCCGTGGGCTTTGCAAACACTGCGGCCATATAATTCCGCCGCTGGAGCTGTTTAAAAGGTTAAAAGATGAAAATGAATTATTTAACCTTGATTTAAAAGCCAGAAAAAATGCAATAAAGTTTTTTAATAAAATTTTAGCTAATAATAACGAGCTTCTTTTGTTTTTAAACTTTGATGCAAGCCTCATTGAACAAAGAATAGATTCTCCTGAAACAATTCTTGATTTTTGCAAAAATACAAATGTCAGGCCTAATAATCTGGTTATTGAGATAACTGAGTCCAGACCTTGTAACCTGGACAAACTAATAGATTTTGTTGAAAATTGCAGGAAATATGGTTTCTTAATCGCCTTGGATGATGTTGGAACAGGATATTCCAACTTTGACAGAATTTCAGCAATAAAACCTGATATTATCAAACTTGACAGAACAATAATAGAAAACCTTGATAAAGATTATCATAAGAAAGTTATTTTCCGGTCAATGTCGAGGCTTGCCGGAAAAATGGGAATTCTGCTCCTTGCAGAGGGCGTGGAAACACAAAATGAGGTTTTGTATTCAGTAGAATTAGGAGCCGACCTTTTACAGGGATTTTATTTTTCTAAACCTATGGAAATCAACCCTGATTCTCAGCCGGATTTACAGGATAAACTGTCATATATAGAAAACCTGTATAAGGAATACAAAATTAACAAAATAAAGGAATTAAAAGAAAAACATCAGGTCTATGATAAAACAATAAATTTAATTTCAAATTATCTTTCAGACAAAACAGAACCTGATTTTGATAAATTGTTGGGAGATTCTGCCGATAAGTATGACTTTATAGAATCCTTATACGTAATAGATACCAATGGGATTCAAGTTACAGATTCTCATCTGAATCATAATTTATGTAAAATAAAACCTAAAATTTACAAAATATTTAAAAAAGGTGATTCACACTATTACAAAGAATATTTTTATCTTTTGTTGGAAAAAATTTTAGACAAATTTACAACGAATGCATATTTCTCTCATATTACAGGAGGGCTTTGTAAAACAATATCCATAAGATTTGACTCAAAAAGCAAAGAAGAATATATATTATGTATGAATATAAAGGAAATTTAGAAAATGAAAAAAGTTGTAATAATTGCGGGCTCTGAAAGTGACAGAACCTTTGTTGAACCTGCATTAAAACTTGCAGAAGAATTAAAAATCGAAACAGAATTTAAAATTTATTCAGCACACAGGAACCTTGAAGAACTACTAGAATATTTAACTGAGCTGGAAAAAGTTAATAAAACAAAAGTTATTATTGCTGTTGCAGGTCTTTCTGCGGCACTGCCCGGCGTGGTAGCAGCAAAAGTTAAAATTCCTGTTATCGGAGTTCCAAGAGATACCGGGCCTTTAAATGGAGTTGATGCTTTGTTATCAATAGCTCAAATGCCAAAAGGAGTGCCTGTTGCCACAATGGCAATCGGAAGTCATGGCATGCTTAATGCAATTCACTTTGCCTCAAGAATTTTAAACCTGTAACCTACTCCGTAAACAGTTTCAACCAGATCCCCATAATCCTTTAATTTTTTTCTTATCCTGTTTACCAGTATATCTATGGCTCTATCACTGCGATTACTATCATTTTCATAAATATATTGAAAGATTTGCTCTCTTTTAAAAACTTTTCCTTGGTTACTTGCTAAAAAATATAAAAGCCGGAATTCCAAAGGAGTAAAATCTATGAGTTTATTTTTTAAATAAACTTCATATTGTGCAGGGTTAATTTCCATTTCATTAAATTTAATAATTTCATTCTTTTCAACATTTGATTTAAACATTAAACAGGCCTTTATCCGAGCTATAAGAATTTTTTCATTGAAAGGCTTTGTTATATAGTCAGAACACCCAAAATTAAATGCATTCAATATATCATATTCATCTGTTCTTGAAGTAAGGATTATAATAGGAATATGTGCAGTTTCAGGATTATCCCTCAATTTTTTACACAACTGAAGCCCGCTCAAATCAGGCAGCATAAGGTCCATTAAAATCAAATCAGGTTTGCTTTTATATATTTCATTCAAAGCATTAATGCCTGAATAAAACTTTTGAACTTCAAACCCTTCCCTGGAAAGTATATCACTTAAAAGGTCCAGCATATCCTGTTCATCTTCGAGAATAAAAATTTTTTCTTTCATTTCTTTTCTTGATTAACTGCTATATATGTTAAAAAAATAAACAAACTAAAAATTGTTATAGACAAAATATATTTATAACAAAGTAATCAAGACAGATCCTTAGTTTATAATATTTTTTTCACATTCTGTATTATAAACTAAACACATTATAAACTAAAATAAATTTTTATCTTCTTTTTGTTGAGGCTTTGATTCGGGCAATAGCTCTTGCTAAAGCAATCTGAGCTCTGTCTACATCTATATCAGCAGTTCCTTTTCTTAGCCTTGCTTCCGCTCTTTCCTTTGCCGCTTTTGCTCTTGTTATATCTATCTGCTCTCCAAGCTCTGCTGTATCTGAAAGAACAGTAATAATATTATCTTTTACCTGGATAACTCCACCTATCGTAGAAACATATTCCTTTTTACTTTCTTTTATATATTCTGTAACCCCAATATCAAGGTCTGTCATATATGGAATATGATCCGGCAAAATTCCAAACTCCCCTGTTATACTCTTTGAATACACAGCATCTACCTGCTCATCAACAAGAATTTTTTGAGGAGTAATTATTTTTAACTGAAGCTTTTTGGAAAGTTTATCAGACATTTGCAAGACTTCCTGCTTTTTCTATAACTTCTTCTATTGTCCCTACCATATAAAAGGCCTGTTCGGGAATATCATCGTACTTTCCTTCAAGTATTTCCCTGAATCCTTTTATTGTATCCTCAAGTTTTACATATTTACCCGGAGTGCCGGTAAACGTTTCTGCAACAAAGAAAGGCTGGCTAAGGAATCTCTGGATTTTTCTTGCACGAGAAACAATTATTTTGTCATCTTCTGACAATTCATCCATGCCAAGTATCGCAATTATATCCTGTAAGTCCTTATAACGTTGTAGAACCTGCTGAACACCACGTGCGGTATTATAATGCTCATCTCCGATTACTCTCGGGTCAAGCACACGGCTTGTACTTGAAAGAGGATCAACAGCCGGATAAATTCCCAATTCTGATATTTGCCTTGAAAGAACGGTCGAAGCATCCAAAAAAGAGAATGTTGTCGCCGGTGCAGGATCGGTTAAATCGTCAGCTGGCACATAAATTGCCTGAACTGAAGTAATTGAACCTTCTTTTGTACTGGTAATTCTTTCCTGGAGTTCTCCCATCTCGGTCGCAAGTGTAGGCTGGTATCCTACAGCACTCGGCATCCGACCAAGAAGCGCTGACACTTCAGAACCCGCCTGGGTAAACCTGAAAATATTATCAATAAACAACAGTACATCCTGCTTTGCAATATCCCTGAAGTATTCAGCAACAGTAAGAGCAGTAAGGCCAACCCTCATTCTTGCTCCCGGAGGCTCGTTCATCTGGCCATAAACCAGAGCAACCTTGTCAATAACGCCTGATTCCTTCATTTCTTTCCAGAGGTCGTTTCCTTCCCTTGTTCTTTCTCCTACACCGCCGAATACTGACACGCCGCCGTGTTCCTGAGCAATGTTATGAATTAATTCCATAATAACAACGGTTTTTCCAACACCAGCACCACCAAAAAGCCCTACTTTCCCGCCTTTTGGGTATGGCTCAAGAAGGTCAATAACCTTAATTCCTGTTTCAAAAATCTCTACATCTGTACTTTGATCTTTTAATGTAGGAGCCGGACGGTGAATAGGATATCTAATATCGCTGTGTATTGGCGCACCTTCGTCTACCGGATTACCAAGAACATTTAAAATCCTGCCAAGTGTAACTTCTCCTACAGGGACAGTAATTGGAGCGCCTGTATTTATTACTTCCATGCCTCTTTTTAAGCCGTCTGTTCTGGACATTGCAACAGACCTGACCCTATTATCCCCTAGCAACTGCTGAGCTTCCAGCACCAAATCAGGATTTTCCGCGTCCTCAAAAGCATTTTTTATAATTAAAGCATCATAGATTTCAGGTAACTGCCCTGCCGGGAATTCCACGTCTACTACCGGACCTATAACCTGTGTTATTATACCTTTTGTTTTTTCTTCTATAGCGTTGCTCATTTTATTTCCCCATTTTCTCCAATTATTTATACTTTACATATTTTTTAACTTATACGCAATTCTGTTACAGTTATTTCATCTATATTCTCTACAAAAACCATATAATTAACCATTTTTTTCAAGGATTCAGGCACACTAACTTCGCTTGTTTCAGTAATTATAAGCTTTCCGGCCTTTGCAATCCGTAACAAATCAACTGACGGAATTTCTTCTATGTAAACCACGTCTGGCGACTGGAAATTAACAAATTTTAACGCTTTCTCAATATTAAACCCGACTGCTTCATTCATTTCACACTGCGTAACACCATTTAAATCATACTTTGCAATAGATTCCAGTGTCATTATATTTTTTTTGCTGCTATCAAGTGAATTAAGTATGGAATAAGCCACAAAGCTTTTCCCGCTTAATTCCGGCCCCGCAATCAATATAATACCCGGCTCATCAATGTTAACATCAAGCTGTAATTCTTTAACAGTTTTTGGAGGCTTATACAGTTTAACCGTTATCCTCTCACCTTTTGTACAGGGGAAAGCTGAAACAACACACGTAATATCACCATGCTTAAACTTACCCAGCTGCGGAACATCCACAACAGCTACATCAAGCCCTGCCATGTTTTTTAAATGCGACACCATCAGCGGAGCAAGCAGCCTTGGAACACTGCCCTTTTCCTGTATAATACCAGGTTTTCTGAATTTCACACTCAATTCTTCAAATATAATCTCAAAAATCCCGTCCTGTATCGCCTGAGAAATAACAGAATTTATTATAGTTTGCTCATTTGTCCAGTCAGAGACTTCGTTTTCTTTTTCCAATTCTTTATGAAAATAAAACTTATCTATGTACTCTAAAACAAGGCGTTCCGAGCAAATTATCGGCTCTATCTGGCAACTGACACATTTTATCAAATTATTTAATGCAAAAAGGTCAAGTGGGTCGGCCATTGCTATTGTTAAAGTGTTTTCTATCTTAAAAAGCGGCAGGATTTTGTATTTTCTGGCGTCTTCTGCTGAAATAAAATCCAGACATTTTTCATCAAGCGAATAATCTTCGAGATTGACATATGGGATATGCAGATTATCTTGAATAAACTTTAAAAACGCTTCTTCGCTGATTAATTTTTCTTCTATAAGCAACTGGGCAAGGTTTTGTTTGTTTTTTACAGATAATTCCTCAACCCTTGCCAAATCCTCGACAGAAACCAGTCCCTCCCTCACAAGGTCATGTTTTAATTTTTCTATTGTTTTATTGGAAATATAATCAACCATAATTTTTAATGTAAATTTCCTCAATTAACACACTTACAACAGCCGCACCAGCCGGCGCAAGAATCAACCCGGGCACCCCAAAAAACATCACGCCTACAAATAACGCCAAAATCAGGGTTAGAGGGTGAATATTTAGAAATTTCCCAAACACAAATGGCCGCACAAAATTATCAACAAGCCATTCCACCACTAAATACACTACTAACGCCCAGATCGCAAGTATAGGCTGTTGAGCCAGAGCTACAAGCACTATAATTACAGCAGCTATTATAGGCCCTACTATAGGAATCAACTCCAATACCGCAGCAAGAGAACCCAGTATCAATGAAAATTCCACTCCTATCAAAGCCAAACCCACGCTAACAAGCAAACCCAGGACAAAAATAATAATAACCTGGCTTACAACATATCCCCCTACTTTTTTGGAAATTATGCAAAAAATTTCTTTTGTTTTTTCCCTTATTGCAGGTGGAAAAAGCCTCAAGCTTTTTTCTGTTAACTGCTTTTTATCAATCAGCATATATAGTGTGACGGTTATTGTTGTTAAAAGAAAGGCAATTGCTGTAAGGAAATTTTTAGTAAGCCCAATTGAGCCTGTTATGATATTTTGTCCCAAAGATGAAGCAAACGACATAATCTGAGAAACATTCGGCAAAATACCAGCCTGCTCAATGGATGCAATCCATTTATCAATGCCCAGCGTGTAGTTTTTTATTTCCTCCCAATAAACAGGTACTCTTTCCAGAAACAAAAGGATTTGTTGTATAAAAATATTCAAAAACGGGATAAAAAACAATAAAAGGGTTAAAAGCAAACCGCCACAAACTACAATAAGAGAATATTTCCGTGGTATTTTTTTACTCAAGCCCTCCACCAGTGGGTCAATTGCGCTCGCCAGAATAAACCCGGCGAAAAACACTATAAGGAGTTGCTGGATTTTATAAAGAAAGAAAACCAGCAACACAACGAAGGTGTAGAGAATCAGGTTTTTAAATATATTGTAATTATTTTGCATAACAGGATTATTCTATCATATTTTTAATTAAACGTAGGGTGCGCTATTGCGCACCGATGCCAAACTTAAAACCAACCCCCCCCCAAATTGTCATTGCGAGAAGCGCCTGCAGGGCGCAACGTGGCAATCTGGCCAAGCAACAACCCTAATCGTCATGCTGAACTTGTTTCAGCATCTATCCAGCCTGGAATGTTTCTTGTTCATTTTCTTTTTTGAACGCAAAAAAGAAAACGAACCAAAAGAAAAAACTGAGTCGCTTCGCTCCACTCCGCTGCGCTACGTATTATCAGGGGCTCCGCCCCCGAACCCCCACTAGCTGACTTTGCCAGCTTTTGGAAAAAAATCATATTTTTTGTTTTTTTGTAAACAACATTCATGTGTTTTATTTGACAATTAGGCCTGTCAAGTAAAAAAACTTATGTAAAATATAATTCTTAAAATATGCACCTATTTATTGACTAACAAAATAAATTCATACTATATTTAAACAAAATGAGAACCTTGACAATTTAAAAAAGGGAAGCCCGCTCCCCCCAAACCAGAGGAGGAAAAAATGGAAGGAATCCGTTGTTTGTTAGTAACTTCAAGACTGCTAAAGTGTAGCACCTTGATTTAGTAATACACTCGGGGAGTAACCAATATGCTAATCGGCGATTGGATTCACTTACTAATAACAGCCCTAGATATTCTAAGGCTGCTACTGGAATTGATGTTCTAGTTTTAGTTTGTTGAACTTTGGGCTTGTCAATGGGGGTAGTTGTTTTTTAGCGATTACTCTACCTCCTGCGACTCCCTTAGAGTAGTATTTATAACATCAACTATCAACTTGATAAAGTCAACATATGTTGATCAACTATTTGTTGTTTATTATATAAACTATTCAGAAAAGGGCAATAAGTTAACATTCTAAAAATTACTCTTTTCTATAGAATAAATTATCTAATTTATCAAAATATTTAACGGGGGTTCGGGGGCAGAGCCCAATGTCGTCAACTTAAGAAAAAAGATGGAATATATTAATAAAAGGGAAGAGGTCAAATGATAAAAAAACAATAAACTTACTAAATAAATTGCAGTCATATATATTTAGTGACAATCATAAA
>Ga0209417_1003030_pt1 | contig 23723 bp, 22 predicted proteins | sample RifGroF2_FD_184002 | JGI IMG/M metagenome (GOLD analysis project Ga0209417, IMG submission 184002) | Groundwater microbial communities from Rifle, Colorado, USA - Groundwater F2 (SPAdes) (version 2) | ecosystem: Environmental > Aquatic > Deep subsurface > Groundwater | place: Rifle, Colorado... | reverse complement strand
CATTGATTCATCGCTTTAGGAGCCCTTCCCACGCCTATGGCGGGGTGAATTGGGCTCCTTTTGCGTTAGAATCCGTTTTCATTTGGGTGTAATCTTGCGTTGGACAAGACTTAGTTTACTAAATTTTATAATTTGTGGTATAATTATAGAAAGGTCAAACTCTTATCTTATCAGATAATATCTCTATTTAATTTTATGGTATTTATTTACACAACTTGTGCAAATTCTAGTGAAGCGAAGCTTCTTGGTAAATTAATTATTGATAAAAAAATGGGTGCTTGTGTGGATTATTGGCCAATTGACTCGATGTACAATTGGGAAGGTAAATTGAGAGAAGTGTCTCAGACTATGTTGATGATCACTACTTTAGAAAATAAAATAGAAGAAGTAAATGATCTCATATCAAAACATCACAGTTATTCTACTCCACTTATCGCCGGCGTTGATGTCCGTAGAATGAATCGTGCGTATAAAGAATGGATGACAGAAAAAATTGTCTAAACTACATCTACGCCATGGCGTAGATGAGAATTTGCTAATTTTTATTTTCCAAAAGTTTCGAATAGAACCTTCTTGCTTTCATTATCTATAAATTCTGTAACGATAATCATCATCTCAGTCGTTAGGCCTAAATCTTTTTTTATATTTGTAAATAAATTTTCAAAAGGAAAAGGAGAAATCCAGGCAGAATTTTTCAAACAAACGAAGCCGGCTTTTTTTAAAAGATAGCGTAAGCTTTCGCGTTCAGCTTTTCTGCTCTCTGGCAAATCAAGTAAGATAATTCTCCAAAGTCCATCCCAAGAAGTGGGTACTAATGCTTCTTCACCTTCTAAACGCAAAGCATTTAATCTTGATTTTCCTTCTTTTGTAATACGTACAAATTTTCTACTGGAAGAATTTAATATTTCAGCACATCCGGAGTCTATGAGGTTTTTTATGGAACGAGTCATAGCATAAGAGGCCTTGGAGTTATCCACATCTTTAAAAGAATCGAGCGGAATGGCTGGTTTATCTCCTAATATTTTCAGTATTTTATTAGAATATTTGGATTTGCTTGACATGTATATATACTATCATATATACTACTTTTATACAAATAATTAGTGGTCGCGAAATAATTGTTAATTAAATATTATAAGTAATAAATATAGTAAAAATATGAGTAAAATAATAGGTATAGATTTGGGTACAACAAATTCAGCAGTTGCGATAATAGAAGGAGGATCTCCAAAAATTGTGGAAAATGTGGAGGGAAATCGTACTACACCTTCAGTCGTAGCTATAGCAAAAAATGGCGATAGAATCGTCGGTCTTTTGGGTAAAAGACAAGCAGTCACAAACCCTGAAAATACCATTTATGGTATCAAGCGTTTTATGGGACATAATTTTGACGATCCAGAAGTACAAAAAGATTTAAAAAATGCTTCTTTTAAAATACAAAAATCTACCAATGGTGGAGTAGAAATAAAAATTGGAGACAAATGGATGCGTCCAGAAGAAATCTCTGCGATGATTCTCGCGAAAATAAAATCTGATGTTGAAGCTAAACTTGGAGAAAAAATTACCGAAGCAGTCATCACTGTGCCTGCCTATTTTAACGATGCTCAAAGAAAAGCAACGAAAGATGCTGGGCAAATTGCTGGACTTGAAGTAAAAAGAATAATCAATGAACCTACTGCTGCAGCACTCGCTTATGGATTTAATAAAAAGAAAAATGAAAAAATTGTAGTCTACGATTTTGGTGGTGGAACTTTTGATGTCTCGGTGTTGGAAATAGGTGATGACGTCATAGAGGTAAAATCTACTGATGGAGATAGCCATCTAGGCGGACGCGATATTGACCACAAGATTATCAATTGGATAGCCGAAGAATTTAAAAAGACTTCTGGGGTAGATGTGCGCGGAGACAAGCTTGCATTGCAACGTTTGGATGAAGCGGCAGAAAAAGCAAAGATAGAGCTCTCTACAGCAGTGGAAAGTGAAATTAATATTCCTTTCATTACTTCTACTGCAGAGGGTCCTCAGCATTTACTTCTCAAAATGACTCGTGCTCAATTGGAATCAATTGCTGAAGAATATATAAATAGATCTATAGAAATCACCAAACGTGCAATGGCTGCTTCCGGTCTTAAAATTGAAGACATGAATGAAATAATAATGGTTGGTGGACAAACTAGAATGCCAAAAATTGAAGAAGAAGTAAAGAAAGTTTTCGGCAAGACTCCAAACTTATCTATCAATCCAGATGAAGTGGTCGCTCTCGGTGCTGCTGTTCAAGCTGGAGTCTTGGCTGGAGATGTGCGTGATGTGTTGTTACTCGATGTTATACCTCTTTCCCTTGGTATTGAAACTTTAGGAGGAGTAGCTACAAAATTAATCGAACGCAACACTACTATTCCTTCAAATAAATCTCAAGTATTTTCTACAGCTGCAGATAATCAAACTTCAGTAGAAATACATATAGTACAAGGAGAACGCCCTATGGCTTCTGATAATAAATCTTTAGGACGATTTATTCTAGATGGTATTCCACCAGCTCCTAGGGGCATGCCACAAGTTGAAGTAGCCTTTGATGTAGATGTAAATGGTATTTTAAATGTTACTGCAAAAGATAAAGCTTCGGGTAAAACTCAATCTATCAGAATTGAAGCAAGTTCTGGTTTGAAAGAAGAAGATATTAAAAAAATGCAGGCTGATGCTGAGCTTCACGCAGAAGAAGATAAAAAGAAAAAAGAAGTTGTTGATGTAAAAAACACGGCTGAGATGACTATCTATACTGCAGAGAAAGCTTTGAAAGATAATGAGGCAAAAATTCCTGCAGACTTGAAAGAAAGTGTAAATGCAAAAATTACAGTATTGAGAGGGTTGAAAGATGGTACTGATGGCGAAGCAATTAAAAAGGCCACAGAAGAACTTTCTGCTGAAATGTCCAAGATTGGTGAAGTGATAAGCAAAGCTGGTGCTGAGACTCCACCAGCGACTCCACCAGAAGAACAAAATGCAGAAGTAAAAGATGCTGAGGTTAACGAAAAGAAAGAAGGCGAAGAACCAAAAGAGTAATTTCTAAAAAGCCCCGTGTGGGGCTTTTTAGTTTAGTAAATATTTGATATAATTTAGACATATGGAACTTCCAGAGATACCAATAAATAAAGATGTCACGTATCTTGGATTAACTACTTTTCGTGATAAGAATCAGCTTTTTGGAATCAAACGTAAAGACAGACGTCAGCATGTTTATATTCTCGGAAAGTCTGGTACAGGTAAATCCGTGTTGATGTTCAACATGATTATTCAGAATATTCAGAATGGTGAAGGTGTTTGTATGGTTGACCCGCACGGAGAAAACGTAGAGGCTGTGTTGTCGGCTATACCTCCACATCGAATGAAAGATGTTATTTATTTTAACCCTGCTGATGCAGATTATCATATTGGTTTTAATGTGTTGGAACTTGTGGATCCACAATATAAACATCTAGTCGCTTCGGGTCTTATGGGTATATTCACAAAAATTTGGGCAAATGCTTGGAGTGCTCGTATGGAATATATTTTAAATAATACTATTTTGGCTTTACTAGATACTCCAGGTACTACACTACTCGGTATTCCGAGGATGCTCGTAGATAAAGATTATCGTCAAAAAATAATTTCTAATTTGAAAGACCCTGTTATTAAGGCTTTCTGGGTTCATGAATATGAGGCTTGGCAGGATAAATTTAGAAATGAAGCCATCGCGCCGATTCAAAACAAGGTCGGACAATTTTTGTCTACATCTATTATTCGAAATGTCGTCGGTCAATCCAAGAGCACTATAAATATCTTTGACATGATGAATGACGGAAAGATTTTTCTGGTAAATGTTTCCAAAGGACGCATCGGAGAAGACAATTCTGGTTTGCTTGGAGGTATGATTATTACAAAAATTCAGCTTGCAGCCATGGAACGTGTGCGTATACCTGAAGATCATCGAAAAGATTTTTATCTTTATGTCGACGAATTCCAAAACTTTGTGACTGATGCTTTTGCTGGTATTTTGTCTGAAGCTCGTAAATATAGATTGAATCTTACTGTAGCTCACCAATATACTGCTCAGCTAGTAGTGGACAAAAGTTCTGCTGTGCGTGATGCAGTATTTGGCAACGTCGGAACTATGATAGTCTTTCGTGTAGGTTCTGATGATGCTGATTTCTTGGAAAAAGAATTTGACCCAGAATTTACACCTTCTGATATTGTGAATTTGCCGAACTATAAAATTTATTTGAAATTGATGATTGATGGTGTCACCTCGAGACCTTTTTCTGCTAAAACCTTACCTCAAATGGTAAAATCTGGAGATAAAAAAATAGAAGAAGAAGTCATTAAAATTTCTCGTGAGTTATATTGTAAACCTAGGGAAGTAGTCGAACGAGAAATAAATGAATGGAGCGGAATGTCTTTAGGAGACATCGAATATTCTTCTTCTGGTAGTGGAGGAAATCTAGAAAAATTTCCAATTATTTGTTCACTTTGTGGATTAGAAAAAACTGTTCCTTTCAAGCCAGAACAAGGCAGACCTGCATATTGTAAAGAATGTATTGCAAAGATAAAATCTGGAGAAGTAAAAGTAGAAAAAAAGGGGAAAGAGCAAATAGCATATGATGAATCAAAGTTTTATAAACCTTTGGCAGATTTGGGAATAGAATTTGAACAGAAAGATAAAGGAAAGATAGAAGAAGATAATAGATATCACGAAAGAGGAGAAAAAGATTTTGCAACAGCTGGGAAAACTGTCGCCCAAATACAAAATCCATCGTCTATTCCCGTAAAAAAACCTAGTGTTTTTGGAGCTATAAAAAAGGTATTTACCAAACCAAAACCTCCCCACACAGGCGTGGATAATCTGGCATTAAAAGAAGTTCTAAATAAATCTCTGCACGAACCAGTTTCTACTCCAGTCTCTCTTGATTCTCTAAAAAATAAAGTAGAAGAAGTTAAAAAAGAGGTTATTTATTCAAAAGACCGTGCTGCCACAGCAGAAGACATGAATAAATTAAAAGATTTGATTACCACCGCTACAGCGGGGCAAGCAGAAAAAACTCAAACCAAAGAAGTACCAGAAGATGTATTGAAGAAAATTTTAGAATAAAAATATATGCCTAAACCTAATCGAGTACAAATAATCAAATACGCTCCGCCACCACCAGAATTGCCTGTTTTTGGAAAAGTGAAACCAGAAGAGGTTTCTTTTATTGGACGGACTAATTATGTGGCTTCTTTGGAAGAAAAAAAGTTTGTTTTCGGTATAAAGCGTATAGATCGTAGAAGACACCTATACATTATCGGAAAGTCCGGTGTCGGTAAAAGTAAATTACTTGAGCTTTTTATGCGTCAGGACATAACTTATGGTCATGGAATTTGCTTGATAGATCCGCACGGAGATGAAATAGAGGCAATTTTAAATTATATTCCAAAAGAACGTATAGAAGATGTTTGTATTATTGATCCTACAGATTTAGATTTTCCAGCATCTTTTAATCCATTAGCAAATGTTGACCCACTATTTAAATTTCAATTGACTCAAGGATTGATAGAAGTTTTTCAAAAACAATTCGGAGCAAACTGGACTCCTCGTCTAGAGCACGTTTTTCGTTTTACTTGTCTTGCACTTTTGGATTATCCGCACGCTACTATGCGAGGAATGATTTCAATGTTGACAGATAGAAACTATAGACAAAAAGTAGTGGAATACATCACAGATGATATGGTAAAAAGATTCTTCGCTATTGAATTCGCCGATTGGTCCGAAAAATTTGATACAGATGCTATCATCCCGCTCGTAAACAAACTCGGACAGTTTCTCTCTGATCCATTGTTAAGAAATATTTTCGGACAAAAGCAAAATAAAATTGATATCAGTGAATTGATGAATAAACAGAAAATAATTTTAATTAATCTTTCTAAAGGCCGTCTCGGAGAAGAAAATTCTTCATTTTTAGGGTCAATGTTTTTGACTAAAATAAAACAAGCTGGTATGGAGCGTGCTGCTATACCAGAGCGTGATCGTAAAGATTTTTATCTATATGTGGATGAGTTTCAAAATGTCGTTACTCAGACTTTTGAAAATATTTTATCAGAAGCTAGAAAATATGCATTGAATCTAACCATTGCTCATCAATATGTGGGGCAGATTTTACCAAAAGTTCATCAAGCTGTACTCGGTAATTGCGGAAGTGTTATAACGTTTCGTATTGGTGGAGAAGATGCAGTCAAAATGAAGCCTGAATTTGCACCAGTTTTTGATGTAAAAGATATGATCAACCTGGCAGTTGCTGAATTTTTTGTCAAAATGACTATTGATGGTGAATCTTATGATCCATTTTCTGCGGAGACTTTGCGCGTGCTTCCACCCACTCATCCTTCATACAGAGAAGAAATCATAGAAGCTTCACGTAGAAAATATTCAATACCAAAAGATGATGCTGCAAAATTAATCGCTGAAGAAGAAGCTACAATCATCAGAAGCGCAGAAGAGAAAGCAATAATTGAAGGAAGAGCAAAGAGAAAAGAAAAAGAAAATAATAAAAATGATGATATTAATGATACAGAGGAGTCTTCACAAGAATCTGAGCCTATGATATAGTTTTCCAATCAAATTATGAAAAAAGACTACTATCCCAGTAGCAAAGCAAAGCTTGCTACGGGACAGGTGAAATTTTAAATAATAAATTATGAATAAAGATTATTACAAGATATTAGGCATAGACAAAAATGCCTCCAAAGAGGAGATAAAAAAGGCTTTTTATAAGCTTGCACACAAACATCATCCTGACAAAAAAGGTGGTGATGAAGCTACTTTTAAACAAGCAAATGAAGCTTATCAGGTCCTTTCTGATGACGCTAAACGCTCTAAATACGATCAATTTGGAGCTGGTTTTGAGAATATGGGTGCTGGTGGAGGATATGGTGCTCCAGGGCAAGGCTTTGAAGGTTTTGATTTCTCTGGTTTTCAAAATGGAAATGAATTTGATTTTGGTAATCTAAACGATATTTTTAGTGATTTTTTTGGCGGAGGTATGGGCGGAAGGAGACAAGAAGTCAGGCGTGGTAGGGATATATCCACTGAAATACAAATTTCTTTTACTGATTCATTACTTGGTATAAATAAAAAAATATTAATTACTAAAGTCTCTAAATGTCTGACTTGTAATGCTACCGGTGCAAAAGCTGGTTCAAAAATGGAAGTATGCAAACATTGTAATGGGCAGGGTAAAATTCATGAACAAAGAAGAACAATTTTTGGAACTATAGCTAATACTAGATTTTGTGAATTTTGTTTTGGAACAGGTGAAGTTCCAAAAGAGATTTGTGATAAATGCAAAGGCAAAGGAGTATTGCGTCGTGAAGAAGAAGTGTCTATCGATATTCCTTCTGGTATTCGTGATGGTCAGACGATAAAAATGACAGGCTATGGTGAAGCTATATCAAAAGGCACGACAGGAGATCTTTTTATAAAAATAAATGTAAAAATACCTAGTAAAATCTCCAAAAAAGCCCGCGAGCTTTTAGAAGAACTCAAAAAAGAGGGGATATAGTTATTCTAATATTCTATAGAATTGTAGAATAGAAAAATTATGGAAAGTGAAATAAAAAATTGTCAAAACTGCAAAAAAGACTTCACTATAGAGACGGAAGATTTTAATTTTTATGAAAAAATAAAAGTCCCTCCGCCGACTTTTTGCCCAGAATGTAGGTCAGTTAGACGCATGATTTTTAGAAACGAACGAACTTTATATAAACGAAAATGTGATTTTAGTGAACAAGAAATAATTACGCCATTTTCTCCAGAGAGTCCATGTAAGGTTTATGAAAGAGATGCTTGGTGGAGCGATAAATGGGATCCACTAGAAGTGGGGCAAGACTATGATTTTTCAAAAAACTTTTTTATTCAATGGTATGAATTATTAAAACGTGCACCTCTTCCTTCTCTTTTCAACAGCCGAATTGTAAATAGTTTTTACTGTAATCATTGCGGAGAAATAAGAAATTCATATTTAACTTACTCATGTTGGGGGGTAGAAAATGTTTTATTTAGTGCTAAGACTCTTTATTCGAAAGATTCTTTAGACCTTCTAGCATGTTCAAATTCAGAATTATGTTATGACTCAATAGCTTGTGAAAAAATGTATGGTTCTGTTTTTTGTGAAAATTGTGAAAATTGTGTATCTTCTTATTTTCTTTATGAATGCAAAGGTTGCACAGATTGTATTGGATGTGTAAATCTTCGTAATAAATCTTATTGTATTTTTAATAAACAATATTCTAAAGAAGATTATTTTAAAGAAATAAAAAATTTAGCGTTTGATACTTTAACTGGATTAAATACAATACGAGAAAAATTTAATAATTTAAAAAATAAAAGCGTAAGAAAATTTGCTATTTTTTATAATACACAAAATTCTACCGGAGATAATTTAGCAAATGCTGCAAATTGTAAATTTTGTTTTGACTTAAAAGATGGTATTAAAGATACTAAATTTGTTGTAAATGGTGGAATGAAGTTAGAAGATTCATATGATGGGTACGGCCTTGGGCAAAACACAAGTTTAATTTATGAATCTGTAGATACAGGAGCAGATGCAACAAAACTGTTATTTGATATATTTGTTTGGGGTGGAAACGATGTTTATTATAGTTATGCTTCTCATGGTTGCGGAAATATTTTTGGCTGTATTGGCTTAAGACAAAAACAATATTGCATCCTCAATAAACAATACACCAAAGAGGAGTATGAAGAATTAGTCCCCAAAATCATCCAGCACATGAATGATATGCCTTACATAGATAGCAAAGGAAGAATATACAAATACGGAGAGTTTTTTCCAAGCGAACTCTCTCCATTTTGTTACAACGAAACCATTGCTCAAGAATACTTTCCTTTAACCAAAGAACAAGCCTTAGAACAAGGCTACAAATGGAAAGATACAGAAGACAGAAACTACACAATAGACATAAAGACAGAAGATATTCCAGATGATATTAAAGATGTAAATGAAGATATCATAGGTAAAGTTATAGAATGTGAACACAAGGGAACTTGCAACGAACAATGTACTGAAGCCTTCAAAATCATCGAATCTGAGCTTCAATTCTATAAAAGGATGAATCTTCCCTTACCTCATTTGTGCCCTAACTGTAGACACTATCAAAGACTAAAACAACGTAATCCTCTTAAACTCTGGCACCGAAAATGTATGAAGGAATATTGCGAGAATGAGTTTGAGACGAGTTACGCTCCTGATAGACCAGAGATTGTTTATTGTGAGAGATGTTATCAGCAGGAAGTTTACTAAAATCAATCTACGCCATGGCGTAGATGTAAAATTAAAATTTATGTTACCAGAAAATATAATTTATATCACAATTTTAGTTACCATTATTGGATATCTTATTTATTTTAAAGATATTTTTTATGGGCGAGCAAAACCGAATCTAGTATCTTGGTTTCTTTGGATGTTGGGGCCTTTTTTGGGTGTGTTTTTCCAACTCAAAGCAGGGGCAGGGCTTTCAGTGATTCCAGTTTTCTTGGCAGGTTTTGGTCCTCTGATTGTGATAATTGTTTCTTTATGGAATAAGAATGCTCACTGGAAAATAAGTACACTTGATATAATTTGTGGTCTTTTTGCTTTACTTGCTTTAATTTTTTATATACTTACCCATAATTTAGGAATATCAATTTTATTTGCAATATTAGGAGATGGCTTGGCTGCAATTCCCACACTCGTAAAATCATGGAAATTTCCAGAGACAGAAACAGCATATATTTATTTAATTGGTGTTTTTAATAATATATTAGGTTTATTTATTATTAAAGAATGGATTTTCACTATTTATTCTTTTGGTTTCTATTTTATATTTATTAACCTAGCGATAGTATTTTGTATCTATCGCAAGAAAATATTTAGGACTTAAATCTTTTTTGAAATTTGTTTGCGATTATTGTATAGACCAATTGTGCTGCTCCATATTCAGTCAAAACAGAGTCTCGCATCGGGGAAACTTCTACTATATCTGCTCCAATTAAATTAAATTTTTCAATTAATTTTTCAATTAATTTTACGCCATAATTCCATTTTAACCCTCCTGGAACAGGGGTACCAGTGCCAGGCATTACGCTAGGATCAAAACCATCTACATCAATAGTAAGATATACGTATTTTGTTTTGATGCTTTTTAAAATTTCTTCTATTTTTGGTTTTTTATTTAAACCACCCCATTCAAAAACTTTTATATTATTTTTCTTATCACTAAAATATTTATACTCATCTTTAGAATAAGTGCGTATTCCCACTTGGACGATAGGGAAGCCTAATGAGCTCGCATTTCGCATCACAGTAGAGTGAGCGAAGCTTGAGGGAGTATCACTATAATCACTATCATCTATTCGAAGATCACAATGAGCATCTATTTGTAGAATCGTGATATCCCTTGGATTATATTTTTTAGTTAAAGCATGAAAAGCACCAATTGATACAGAATGCTCGCCTCCTAAAATAAAAATGAATTTATTTTTATCAATTAGTTTTTCATATGCTGTATTTATTTTTTTAAGAGTTTGAACAGGTGAAAGTTTTTCTAAATTACCTAAATTTTGATGCCCAATTTTTACAAAATCGTTTACTTCAACTTTAAATTTTCTATCAAAAAATTCTATCTGAGTATTTAAACTTTCAATAACTTTTTTGGGGCCATTGATAGTACCTTTGTGTGATGAGGCAGTTTTTTCATAAGAAGCAGACAGTAAAATTACATCTGCATTGTTTAGATTTTTTTCATTTATAATTGTTTTCATGGTATATACAGAGTAACATTGTATATTTTTAATGCAAATTAAATCTTTTGGACTTTTTGTCCTTCTCCTGTATCTTTCACCTCATAGCCAAGTGAATTTATTTTATCTCGTAATTCATCGGACTTTGCGAAATCTTTATTTTTACGAGCGTCATCACGTTCTTCTATCAATTTTAAAATTTCTGCAGGGATTATTTCTTCTTTTAAGTTTTCAAAACCGAGTCCTAGTACTTTATCAAAGTCCAAAACGGTGGCTTTTTTGTCGGCATCTGACATATTTTCATCTTTGAAGACGTCCCAGAGCAGGGAAAGAGCTCGTGGGGTATCTAGGTCATCTCCCACATATTCTTTGAATTTATTTTGGTATTCCTGGTGCGCTTGTCCAGTGTCGTTTCCTAAGCCTAAATAAAGCCCATAAAGGCGTTTTAAGGCTGTTTCTGCCCCGAGTAGTGCTTCCCAATTAAAGTTCATTTTAGTCCTATAATGGCCCATTAAGAGCCAAAAACGGTAAGCAATAGGATTAATACCTTTTTCAATTAAGCTCTGCATTTTCAGAAAATTACCAGCAGATTTTGACATTTTTTCTCCACCCGTATCTACAAATTCATTATGCATCCAAAACTTAACAAATGGTTTTTTACCAGTTGCGCATTCTGATTGAGCTATTTCATTGGTGTGATGGGTGGGGATAAGATCAATACCACCAGTATGAATATCAAATTGTTCACCCAAAAATTTCATTCCCATCGCTGAACATTCTATATGCCAACCAGGGAAGCCTACCCCCCAAGGGGATTCAAAACCAATTTTTGAATTAAACTTCCATAACGCAAAATCTTCAGGATTCTTTTTTTCTGAATTCTCTGCAATTCTAGCATAATCTTCGTTTCTGCTTTTTTTCCCTCCCCAAAGTACTCCATAATCTAACATTTTTGAAATATCAAAATAAACTCCATCGCTGGTTTTATACGTGTATTCTTTTTCTTCTAGTTTTTTTATAAGTTCCACATCTTCTTTTACATAATCACTAGCAAAATAAATTCCATCTGGTATTTCTATGTTAAGAGTTTTTAAATCTTTTTTAAAACTTTCTGTGTAAAATTCTGCCAACTCCCGCATATTTTTTAAAGTTAATTCTTTACCTTCTCGCAAAAGTCCTTTAGTCATTTTATCTTCACCCGAATCAGCATCGCTAGATAAATGTCCAATATCTGTAATATTCATTACACGCTTAACTTTATGTTTGAAATATTTTAATGTTTTTTGTAAAATATCAGCAAAAATAAAAGCACGCAGATTGCCTATGTGTGTGTGATTATAAACAGTTGGTCCACAAGTATACATTCGAACTTCGTCCGGATTGATTGGAACAAAGATTTCTTTTTCTCGTGTGAGAGTATTATAAAATTTGATTTTGCTTGAATTCATTTCTGTAAATAGATATTAGTGTATATAGTAGGCTGACAGTGAGTGGTCCCATTAAAATACCCACCGGGCCCAAGAGAGAAATCCCTCCCAATACTGAAAATAAAATTAGAAGTGGAGGAATCTGCATTCTTCCACCGACAATTAGTGGAGTCAAGAAATTATCAATTGTTCCTACTGCAATAACAGCCCAGATTAAAAGACCAATAGCTTGGGGAATATTACCTGTAACAAATAAGAAAATAATTGCTGGGACTGAAACAGCAGCTGTGCCGAAAGTGGGAATCAATGAAGCAATAGCAGCCACTACACCCCATAAAGCAGGGTTGGGGACACCAAAAATCCAAAGACCAAAGCCCATCAAGGTGCCCTGAACTAATGCTATGAATAAAGATCCTTTAACTACACTATTTACTGCTAATGTTAATCTAGAAATTATTTTTTCATCATCTTTATCAGAAAGTGGAGACAATATCACTACAGCTCTTTTCCATCTCTCTCCATCTTTTAAGAAATAAAAAATAATAAAAAGCATTAACAAAAATGAAAAGAAAGCCGAAACGACAGTACTAAATACATTTGCTACATTACTTGATACATAAGAGATAAAACTAGAAATTTTTGCATCTATATCAAAAGTGACTCCAGAAGGCAAAAAGTTATTTACGGTATTTTCTATAGAATCCACAAATGGTCCAGCATTTCCTGCATTGTTCAAGACAGACAGGTAAGCATCTTGGCTTTGATTAAAAACTATAACTCCGATAGCTAAAATCGGACCGCAAAGCACGACAGTGAATAGAAGTATAGTGATAACAGCTGACAGCCAACTAGGGGAACGCTTTTTATTTAACCATGCATATATCGGATAAAGCACTATGGAAAAAGAAGCTCCCAGAACCAGCACCACCCAAAACGGCTGAAAGATAAAAAAGGTAAAAACAAAAGTTAAAAATAAAAGCCCAAAGAAAAAATACTTTTCTATTGTTTTTGATTGCATTTGGTAATTATAACAGAAATAAATACCTAGACCAAGTGTGGATTTGCCTTTTTGTAAAATATCGTATAATATAGTCTGATATGAAGAAAGAGGAATTTGCAGTAATACAAACAGGTGGAAAACAATATAAAGTCTCTGAAGGAGGCGTTGTTTCTATTGAAAAAATAAAGACCACCGGTGTTGAATACAAAAAAGGGGATAAATTGTCTTTTGATAAAGTTTTGCTCGTAGATGACGGAAAAGATACGACTATCGGTACGCCTTATATCAAGGGTGCAAAGGTGGATGGGGAAATCGTAGAAATCGGCCGTTCTCGCAAGGTTATGGTGGTTAAATATAAACAAAAATCTCGTTACTTAAAGCGCAACGGTCACCGTCAGCCATTTTTCAAAATAAAAATTACTTCTATAAAATAAATAAAAAAACCACTCGACTTGAGTGGTTTTTTTATTGTCTATTTTTGAGAGCGTTTTTGAGAGTGTCGTTGTCGGAATATTCTAATTCTGTACCAGTAGAGAGACCTTTGCCCAGAGAAGAGATTTTTATTTCCAATTTTTCTGTTGTATCTTTCAGTTGTTCTCGTACGTATTGGTCAGTATGATCACCTTGGGGACTGATGGAAAATGCCAAAATTATTTCTTGTAAATTATTTTCTTTTCCTTTTTTAATTTTTTCTTGTAGTTCTAAAATACGTACTCTACTTTTGGTAGTTTTTTCAACAACAGGCACTAGTCCGCCAAGAATAAAATATTTACCATGATAAATTCTACTTTTTCGGATACTTTCCAAATCAGAATCTTTTTCCACTATCATAAGGGTAGAAGAGTCAATATTTTTATCTCCACAAATATCACAAATTTTATCCTTATCATTTTTGGTGATAAAAAATCTAAAACATTCTTTACATTGCGTCACTTCTTTTTTTAATTCTAAAACAAGTTCGGACAAATTTTGCGCGTAAGATGGATTTCTAGCCATTAAAAAATAAACAAAACGTTTGGCTTGTCTTTCTCCTATACCAGGGAATTCTTTAAAAATTTCTGTAAGTTTGTCAACAATATCCATAATTGTTTATTATATACCCCTTCCGTCATTCTGACACCTCCCCCTTGGCAAGGGGGAGGAGGGGTGGGGGTGATTTAGAATTCGTCTAAATCACCGCTAGCCTTCGATGGTGCAAATTCGCTGATATTGCTTTTTTCCAAATTCAAGAAGGTAGTAGTTTTTTCATCAAAATAAAGTTCCACTCTTCCGACGGGGCCATTTCTATGTTTTTCTACCAAAATTTCTGCAATATTTGTTCTTTCTGACTCATCTTTGCCTTTATCTTCACGGTGAATAAACATAACAACGTCGGCATCTTGTTCAATAGACCCGGAGTCACGAAGATCAGAGAGGCGAGGCTTGCCACCGCGAGATTCTACAGCACGATTAAGCTGAGAGAGAGCAAGCACAGGGACATCCAACTCTTTTGCCAAACTCTTTAATGATCTACTGATTTCTGTAACTTGGTTAACCATAGAATCATAATTTTTTGAAGTTGTCATCAATTGTAAGTAGTCCACTACGATAAGGTCTAAACTTTTTTCTGCTTTTATTCTACGAGATAAGGCTTTCATGCGAACAATAGAGTTTCCTGGTGTGTCGTCAATGAATATCTTTGCTTTTGCGAGCTTACCCAATGAATCACGAAGTAATGAGAATTCTCTATCAGAAGAAAGATTTCCTGTACGCAAGTTCCAGGCGTTCACACGAGATTCTGCAGACAACATCCTGTCTACGAGTTGTTGAGAAGACATTTCAAGAGAGAATATTAAAATAGATTTTTCATGCAATACTCCAGCCATACGAGCGATGTCTAGCGCGAGAGTAGTTTTACCCATACTTGGTCTAGCAGCCAAGATAACTAAATCAGATTTTTGTAAACCGGAGAGCATACTATCCAAATCTCTAAATCCAGTCGGTAGTCCGCGGAGCATTCCTTTGTTTTCGTGCAATTTTTCTAAACGTTCATAAGCTTCAGGTAAGGCATCTTTCAAATTTACAAATTTTTGATTTTTTGGAGAAGATACTACACTGAAGATTTTTTTCTCTGCCATATCCAAGATGTCGTCCATATGATCATCTCCTTCTTCGAAAGCAAGCTCAGAGACAAAATCCGCTGCTTCTATCAAACTTCGGAGTACATATTTTTTTTGGACTATATCAGCATAGTGTTTGATGTTTGCAGAAGAGGGAACTACATTTACAATTTCAGCCAAGTATTGATTGCCACCCACAGATTCTAAAACTTTTTGTTCACTTAATTTTGTAGAAAGAGAGAGCATGTCTATCGGTTCATTCTTTACAGAGAGGTCTAACATAGCTTGAAATATTTTTTTATTTTTTTCAACATAAAAAGAATCAGGAGTCACCATGTCTTCAACTTCGTGCATAGCGTCTTTGCGTAGCATAATAGAGCCCAATACTGCTTGTTCGGAAGATATGCTTTGTGGAGGAATGCGTAAGTTATTGTTCTTTAGATTATTTTTTCCATTTTTTATCATGAGGTCATTCTAGCATAGTAGAAAAATTGTCCAAGCTAAAAAGTGGGTTAAGGTGTTACTAAAATGTTAATAAATATGATAATATATAGATATGTTAAAAAAGGTATTTTTATCAGGGGTACAACCTTCCGGGAAACCTCATATTGGTAATTATTTTGGAGCGATGAAACAATTTGTGGATTTGCAAAACGAACATGAAGGTTATGTCTTTATTGCGGATTATCATGCTATGCATTCTCTAAGAAATCCAAAGGAGATGAATGATAATATAAAAAATATTTTACTTGATTATCTGGCTATCGGGTTGGATCCCCAAAAAGTAACTTTTTTTAAGCAAAGTGATATTTCTGAACACACCGAGCTCGCCTGGATTTTTGACACCATCACTACAATGCCATTTTTGATGCGTGCTCATGCTTTTAAAGATGCAGAGGCTAAAAATAAAGAGATTGATGTAGGTACTTTTAATTATCCAGTTTTGATGGCGGCTGATATCCTGATGTATAGCCCGGATATGGTGCCAGTCGGAGCGGACCAAAAACAACATGTGGAAATAGCGCGTGATATTGCAGAAAAATTTAATAATATTTATGGACAGGGAGATCAGATTTTTAAATTACCGGAGCCGATGATTTTAAAAGATATGGCTATAGTACCTGGCACAGATGGTAGAAAAATGAGCAAGAGTTATGGCAATACTATTCCGCTCTTTGCTGAATATGAAGAAATAAAAAAATGCGTGATGAGTATAGTCACAGATTCAAGCGGGGGAATTCCTCAAAATGTCTACGCGATTCACAAACTTTTCCGCAGTGAAGACGAACTTAAAAAAATTTATGAAGAAAAATCAGGAAAATATAAAGAACTAAAAGAAACACTCATAGAAGATATTGAAAAATTTGTTGCTCCACTTCGTGAAAGGAGAAAAGAATTTGAAAAAGATATTCCCGGAGCGCTAGCTATCCTGAAAGCTGGGGGTGAGAAGGCAAAAAAAATTGCGGGAGCAAAAATGGAAGAAGTACGAGAAAAGGTAGGGGTGAATGTCTATTAAATCATATTGTACGTATAAAGAATATGTGTTATAATACCATCTTACCAAAGTTGGTATTTTGTTCTTTAAGGAGGAATAAGGATGGGAAAGAGGCGGATCCTTAATTGTGGCCGACACAAGAAGGTGGTTCGGATTGGCCCGAGAAAAAAGTCCACCTTTAAATGTCCTTGGTGCAAGGTAGCGGTGTACCGGGACGCAAATCTCCTTTCTGAGAGGAGGTGTGCTCCTAAGTCTTAAGTCTCAGTGTGTGCGGGGCGATTGGCGACTGTGTTTCCTTGGATGGAAATCGGTCGCCATTTTTTTATTTTTGTGCTAAAATATTTTTACTTGTCCCGTTAGAAAATCAACGGACTTGCATGAAGAAAAAATTTATTAATTAATTTTTTAATGGGATGAAAAATCGTATTTATATTAAAGATTTAAAGGATCATGTTGGGAAAGAAGTCGTTATCGCGGGATGGGTAGATGTAAGACGCGATCAAGGCAAAATGGTTTTTTTTGATATGCGTGACATGACGGGCAAGGTGCAATGTGTTACTCTTCCTGTTCATGCGGATGCAATTCTTCAAGCAAAAGAAATTCGTCCGGAATGGGTAGTAGCTGTTTCAGGTATTGTAAAAGAGAGAAATGATAAAAATGCCGAAAAAGGTGGTGGAGTGGAAATCGAAGTTACAGATATACGAGTATTAAATAAAGCAGAAACTGCACCTTTTCAGATAAATGAGAATAGTATTGGAGTAAATGAGGACTTAAGGATGAAATATAAATATCTTGATTTGCGTACCGAAAGAATGCAGAAAAATATTCGTATGCGAGATAAGATTATTACTTTTTTCCGTAAATACATGCATGATAATGATTTCATTGAAATTGAAACTCCTATTTTAATGAAAGGTACTCCCGAGGGCTCTAGAGAATATGTAGTGCCATCTAGACTTTTTAATGGTCAATTTTATGTTTTGCCACAATCTCCACAACAATTTAAGCAGCTCTGCATGGTGGCAGGATTTGAAAAATATTTTCAAGTGGCTCGTTGTATGCGAGATGAGGATACAAGGGGAGATAGGCAGCCGGAGTTTACACAACTTGATTTTGAAATGTCTTTTATTACTCAGGAAGAAGTTTTAGAATATACCGAGACAATGTTTATTGAGCTTGTAAAAAATATTTATCCTGATAAAAAAATAACTCAAATACCTTTTCCTAGATTAACTTATGCTGAATCAAAAGAAAAATATGATTCTGACAAGCCAGATATGCGTGTGGACAAGACTGATCCAAACGAATTGGCTTTTGCTTGGATTCTAGATTTTCCAATGTTTGAAAAAACAGACGAAGGAGAATTACAAGCAGTACATCATCCGTTTTGTTCAATAAAAGAAGAAGATAAAGAAAAGTTTATGAAAGGGGAAGATTTATTTACTATCAGAGCAAATGCTTATGATTTGGTTCTAAATGGTTACGAACTTTCTTCTGGTAGTATTCGTATTCACGAGACAGAAATGCAGAAACAAGTTTTTAAACTTCTAAATATTTCTGAAGAAGAGCAACAAAAGAAATTTGGGCACATGTTAGAAGCCTTTACTTATGGTGCGCCTCCACATGGTGGTTTTGCCCCAGGTATTGATCGTATTGTTATGATTCTTCAAAACGAACCGAACATCCGTGAAGTAATTCCATTTCCAAAGACAGGAGAGGGAAGAGATTTAATGATGGGTTCTCCCGCATCAATTTCAGAAAAACAATTAAAAGAGCTTGGCATAAAACTCGGTAAATAATCATGAAAGATAATTTATTAAAGAAAAAATGCATACCATGCGAAGCGGGAGGAATTGAACCTTTTAATCGAGTGCAAGCTGAAGAACATTTGAAAGATACAAATGGTTGGGGGCTCGATGAAAAAGCTTTAAAAATTTTTAAAGAATACAAATTTAAAGATTTTATCGGAGCGATAAACTTTGTGAACAACGTAGCCGAAATAGCCGAAGGAGAAGGGCATCACCCTGACATAAAAATAAATTACAATAAAGTAACATTAGATCTTTCCACACACGCAATAGGTGGGCTTTCCGAAAATGATTTTATTTTAGCAGCTAAGATAGACGCACAGAATTAATATGAAAATAACTTTTAAAAATAATATAAAAGATTTATCTAAAGAATTTCTTTTTGTTTCTGTTAGTAATGAAAATAAAGATGAAATTGTAAAAGAAAATGGAGTAAAAACTCTATATCTTAAATGTGACGAGAAGATGAATTTAAGGAAACTATTTTTGCTTGTGCGTAAGATGGTTCTAATGACAAAGAGTATAAAAGCAGAAAAACTGGCTTTTAATTTTAATGATTTTAAATTTAATAGTATTAAATTAACAGATGCAGAATTGGGAGAAATTATCGGTTCTCAGCTTGATTTTGCAAACTATGAATTTAACAAATATAAGACTATGCCTAAAGAGGGATTTAATTTTATTAAAGAGATTTATATTTTAGGAGCTCCCAAAGAAGCAGAAGGGGCGATTTTAAAAGGAAATGTCATCGCAGATGAGGTAAATAAGACACGCTCACTTTCAAATATGCCGGGTGGAGATATGACACCTTCAATTTTAGCGACTAAAGCAAAAGAAGGAGTGAAAGGTCTGCCTGTAAAAGTTATTGTTCTTGGTGAAAAGGAAATGGAGAAAAATAAAATGCAAGCGATACTTTCTGTGGGGCGGGGATCAGAAGAAGAATCAAAATTTATAATAATGGAATATAGTGGAGGTAAAAAGGGTGATAAACCTATCGTCCTCGTCGGGAAGGGGGTGACTTTTGATACTGGTGGAATAAATTTGAAACCTTCAAATAGCTTACTCGGTATGAACATGGATATGTCAGGAGGGGCAGCAGTGGTACACACGATTGCTCTCGTTGCAAAAATGAAATTAAAGAAAAATATAATTGGACTCATACCATCTATAGAAAATATGGCTTCAGGAAAAAGTTATAGACCTGGAGACGTAGTTCGTTCTATGTCAGGTAAAACTATTGAAATATTAAATACTGATGCTGAAGGACGAGTGATATTGGCAGATGCTTTGACTTATGCACAAAAATATAATCCAGAAGTAGTGATTGATGTAGCCACTCTAACGGGTGCATCTATGGTAGCTTTAGGAGAAAGAGCTTCGGCTATATTTACAGATGATGATAGTTTGGCAGAAACTATGAAAAAAATTGGAGAGAAAACTGGAGATTATGTTTGGCAATTACCAATGTGGGAAGAATATGAAAACGAAATAAAAGGATCTATCGGAGACTTTACAAATATTCACAATAAAGATTCACGTTATGGTGGAGCTATCTACGGTGCTATATTTTTATACCAATTTATAAAAGGCTATAAGTGGGTACATATAGATATGGCTCCTAGAATGGTCGCAATGGCAGGAGAAAATCTCGCTTTGGGCGCCACAGGCTCTCCAGTAAGGCTTCTATATAAGTTTATCGAAGAATATAATAAATAAATGGAAAAAGAGGCATATCAAATAAAAACATCTAGTTTTGAGGGGCCTCTCGGTTTACTTCTTTCTTTGGTGGAAAAGCGAAAGCTTTTTATCAATGATGTGTCACTTTCTATTGTGACTGAAGATTATCTCCAGTATATAAATAAATTGGGAGGACTTCCATCCGCTGAAATTTCTAATTTTATTTTAGTAGCATCTACATTGCTTTTAATAAAATCAAAATCACTTTTGCCAAATTTAGATTTAACTTCTGAAGAAGAAGGAGACATCCGTGATCTAGAAGAGAGGCTTCGTTTATATGAAATTTTTACAAAACTTGGAGGAAAAATAAAAAATACTTTTGGAAAGAAAATAATTTTTGCTCCACTTGAGAGAAAAAATGAAGTTTTGATATTTTTGCCTGATGAACAAATCACTAGAGAGTCCATGATGACTTTTGCTAGGAATGTATTAGATGGAATGCCTAAAAAAGTATTTTTACCAAAAGTAGAAGTAAAGACAGTAATCAGCATAGAAGAAATGATAGATAAATTGACTGAAAGAATAAAAAATTCTTTAAAAATGAATTTTAGAGATTTGCATGGGCACAGTGGAAAAGCTACGACTCGTGAAGAAAAAGTGGTTGTAATTGTAGGATTTCTTGCTATGCTAGAGCTTGTGAGACAGGGCTTGATAGATGCTATGCAAGAAAATGATGGAGGGGATATTTTAATGAGTACGATTACTAATAATGACGAATTACCAATTTCCAATGACTAATGAAATTGAAAAGAAAATAGAAGCAATACTTTTTTTTAAAGGGGAACCAGTCTCCAGAAAAAAACTCTCGGAGATTTTAGGTGTTGGTCAAATAGAAATAAATGAAGGTATAGAAAAACTTAAAGAAAGTTTACAAAATAGGGGAGTAGTGCTTATTCTAAATGACAATGATATTACCCTGGGTACTACGCCGGAGCTTTCAAAATTAATTGAGGATTTACAAAAAGAAGAATTAAATCGAGAACTCTCCAAAGCTGCTTTGGAGACATTATCCATTATTCTTTATAAAAATGGTGTCAGTCGTGCAGAGATTGACTATATTCGCGGAGTAAACTCAAGTTTTACTCTTCGCGCATTATCTGTCAGAGGGTTGATAAATAAAACTACAGATGATAAAGATAATAGACGATTCATCTACAAACCTAGTTTTGAACTTTTGTCTTATATGGGAGTGAAATCTACAGAAGAATTGCCAGATTGGGAAGAAGTAAAAAATTCTATAAATGTCGCAATAAAAAATATGGAAGAAGAAAACAAAGAAGAAACCTCATCTACGCTATAGCGTAAATACCCCCAAACCTGGTTTGGGGGTGGGGATAAGTATTTAGAAACAGTCGGAATTGATACCGAGGACGTAGTTGTTTATCAAGTTTTGCTCTGGAGCATATTCTTCTCCTAAAAACCCAGTGATTTCTTCTTTATCGATAAGATTTATATATTTTTGTGTTAAGTTTTTTGCTATAGGTAGATAAGACCAGTGCCATTTTTCTTCATGATAGCCAGTAGGCCTGTCGGGACCTTTTGCATTGTATGTTTGACAGAAACCGAAGAGGGGAGCATTTTTATTTAGCCATTCATATACTAAAGCTCCTTCAGGAGTTTTGAAATATTCTATAGTAGCTGCATTTATATCTATATCGGTGCCCCAATGATGGCGAGATGTACCCGGAACTGCACTATATTCTAATATTTTTTTAAATCTCTCCGCTCCATCTATGGTAAGTGCATTCCATTTATTGTTCCAAAGATTTTTTTGATATTCAAAATTTCTAGTAGCAGAAGCTATTGCTAGATTTACCCCTTCTTTTTTTGCAGCTTCATGCATTTTAGAAAAGGCGTCTAATGTTTCTTTTCTTAAATACATTTTATATCCGCCGACATTGTATACATCTGGAACAGGAGCAAAGTCTTCTCTGATGCTTTGATCAAATTTACCCATTAAATAAATTTTCTCTTCCGCTTCAATTTTTGCTTTTAATATTTGTTGTTCCTGTAATTTTTTTTGATAAATTATTTCATTTTCTTTTTGTTTCTCTAGATAGGTAGAAAACATAGATAAAATAATCAATGTTAATGAGACCAGAAAGACGGCTAAAGGAAATATATATTTAAAAGCTGATTTTTTCACTCAAGAAGGATAACACATAGATACATTTTAATCAAAAAAGAAATAGTGCTATAATCTTTATATGCTTATAGATTTAGTGAAAATTTCCATTCCGACGGCTTTTGCCTTTTTTTTAGGTCTATTACTTACTCCAATTGCGACTCATTTTTTCTTTAAATATAAAATGTGGAAGAAGTATTCTAGGAATATAGTTACCACAACTACAGATTTTCATAAAATACACAACGAAGAAGAAGAATTAAAAACTCCTAGAGTGGGTGGAATAATAATTTGGACATCAGCATTGTTTACGACTTTAATTTTTTATTTTGTATCTATTTTTTTTCCTTCAGATAATACAGAAAAGATGAATTTTTTGAGTAGAAACCAGACACTAATACCATTTTTTACTCTTTTGCTGGGTTCTTTGATCGGACTTTGGGATGATCTGATTCAGATTTATGGTAATGGTAAATTTGCTCGAGATGATAAATCCTGGCGTATTTGGAAAGGATTTTTGGTCGTAGCTATTTCTTTTTTGATAGGTCTTTGGTTTTATGACAAGTTGGATATGACTTCTATTCATATTCCTTTTGGTGGAGAAATTTATTTGGGAATTTTAATTATTCCATTTTTTATTTTAGTTACACTAGCGACATTCTCAGGAGGCGTGATAGATGGTTTGGATGGTTTGTCTGGTGGAGTACTGGCTTCTATTTTTGGTGCTTATGCGATAATTGCTTTTGCGAATAATCAGATTGACATAGCTGCTTTTTCTGGAGTGATAACAGGAGTGATTTTAGCTTTTTTGTGGTTTAATATTCCTCCAGCAAGATTTTATATGGGAGAAACGGGTATTATGGGGCTCACAATTACACTTGCGACTATAGCATTTTTGACTGACTCAGTATTTATACTGCCCATTGTGGCATTGCCACTCGTCATAACATCCGGTTCTGTAATTATTCAAATGATTTCAAGAAAATTTAGAAATGATAAAAGAGTTTTTCTTATTGCTCCACTGCATCATCATTTAGAAGCTATCGGTTGGTCTCCTTATAAAGTAACGATGCGATATTGGGTCTTATCTGTTATTTTTGCGATTGTCGGTATAATTTTGGCGATAGTGAGTAGGTGATAAATCCCGAACGAAATCGCGGACGCATAAAATAAAAGAATTATATAATTATGACAAAATATATTATAAATAATAAAAAGGACAACGAAG
>Ga0209417_1003024_pt1 | contig 23745 bp, 16 predicted proteins | sample RifGroF2_FD_184002 | JGI IMG/M metagenome (GOLD analysis project Ga0209417, IMG submission 184002) | Groundwater microbial communities from Rifle, Colorado, USA - Groundwater F2 (SPAdes) (version 2) | ecosystem: Environmental > Aquatic > Deep subsurface > Groundwater | place: Rifle, Colorado... | reverse complement strand
AGCCGTATCGCATATCTACAGTAAATCGGGATGTTTCGATGTTTACCTTGTAGCATGGAGTCGCGAGGACTGCGAGGATCGGAGTGATTCGATAACAATATGTTTAGATGAAAAATCTATGTGTGAAGTACCGAATATCTTCTCACCGAATGGCGACATGAAGAACGATTACTTCCAGGTAAATGCGAAAACGCTGAAGAGCTTCAAAGGAACGTTAATCAATCGCTGGGGCAAAACCGTTTACGAATGGGATGTATGGGATAAAGAAACCTATCCGACTTCAGGCTGGAATGGCAAAATAAAAGAGACGGAAGCCTCACCGGGCGTATATTATTACATCATCATAGCCGAAGGTTGGGATGATATAAAATATGAATTGAAAGGCGCTTTCCATCTTGTAAAGGAGAAATAGTGTTTGCAAGAAAACGCCAACTACAGCGTTACTCTTGTCATGAAAACAGTCATTTACAAAAGTAAATCTACCTGTCGGTAGACAGGCTCCTTGGTTTTCATGACTTCGAGAGCCTTGTATTTGACGTTTTCTTTATCAAACACAATGTTTTATTAATTACTTTGAAATATAAATAAGAAAAACAAAACAAAAAACCCTGCAAATTTGCGGGGTTTTTTGTTAATGTTGAGTCTCCTCCGAAAAGTACTTTTTTATTATTATGCCACTGACCTGTAAGACACAGGCTTTTTTTAAGAATAGCTGTTGCGATTTGTGACAGAAGATTTTCGTAATCGAATCATTATTGAATGTAAAAATTTAGTTAATGAAAATAGAGAAATCATTAGTAAGGATAAGGATATCCAACAAATCAGCATTATTATAATCAAGAATCATAATATTTTATTAATCAGAACATTGTAGTTGTTTGGAAAATTATTATTCGGATGTTTGTCTGAAAAAGACTACACCATAAGGGGCTTTAGATTAAAGGTTGCTGTTTTTATTGTAATATCTTTATAGCATCTTTTACATCAATGCGTTCATCTTTATTGAATGCAATGATAAAAGCATCTTTAAACCCAAGTACTTCTACATCTTCAAGGTATTCATAAGCAGCAGCAATATCTTTGAATTCCCCGACCACATATTTATATAAGCCTTTATGTTGATAATAGTGAACATTCAGACCTTTAAAAACAGGAGAATTTTTATCAATTTTTGTTTGAGAAAGTTTAACCTGAATTTTAAAGCTAACATCTTCTTTATTTTGAGATTTGTTCGCTAGTTTGCTTTTATTAATAACGGTATGATTCCGTAACATGGAATAATAGTTTCTTGCTTCAAGATAGCGGCACGCGTTGAAGTGCCACCATTCTGTAGTAATTCCATTGAATGATGCTTTTTTCATGATGGTTCTCAACAAGTTTCTGTTGGCAATTTGTTCTCTTGTAAGTTTTCCGGTTGCAAGATTATAGGATTCCAAAACAGGGTATGCCAATGAACCGAAGTAATCAACGGGAGTACCCATATCAAGTGTATTTCCAAAAGCATCAATAATACTTACATCAACAGCGGCACCATAATTATGCAAGGATCCATACATGGGGTTCGATAAATATTTCCATCGTTGATCTTTTGGGACAGAAATAGAATCCCACATAATTTTCTGAATGCTTAAAGGGCGGGCTGCATCGTAAACAATCAAACGATACCCGGGAAGAGAGTCTTTTAGAAATTTCTGTGCCCTGACAAGTTGCTGCGCCACGGGAGCTTGTAAATATGCTTCCGTGAGTTCTCCGTATAAATTCCTATGCATGAAATTTTCAGAAGTTGAATAAATTAAATGCACTTTTATTGTAGAATCAAAATTTTTAATGTTCACAAGCCCCGAAGCAAGCATTAATTGCTCAATTTCCGGAATTCTTTTTGAATCTGTTTTTTCTTCTTTTTCTACTAGTATATTCTTTTCAATGGAAATACTGTCTATGATATATTTTTCAATAACGATACCGGGAATCTGAATTGCTTTTTTCGGTTGGCATGAAACTAAAATGTATATAACCAGAAAAAACAAAAAGTTTTTAAAAATTAAGTGATAATATTTTTGTAAATGTTTATGCACGCTGCTCAAAGCTAATATTTTCTTTTACAAAAATAAATTTTCTTCTGAATAAATTTCTATTTCAATACCTGAATTTTTGATATTTTTTTTTATAATTGTTTTTCAATTCAAAATAATCAGCAATTATGAATATAAATGAAAAGTGTAAATACAAATCATTGAAATTTTATTCTTCCGATGAGTGGATGGCGGGCGCAACAAAAAGATATCGTAAGGTATTTGAGACTTCAGAAGTAAAATATATATGGTGCGAATTTGCTTTCTACAACAAATTTTTTGACGAAAAAGAATGGAGTGCAAAAATTAATTTCAAATCGTTTTCTTTAACAAGTGGAAGTAAAAAGGAGCTTTGTTCTTTAGATACAGACCGAACTGTTAAAACCGATGAAAATATTGTATATGTAAGGGATGGATGGGGAAGTGAAAAAACCGGTTCGTTCTGGAAAAAAGGCGAATATTGCTGGGAGGCTTATATTGATGGTGTTTTAATTGGCTCAGAGAAATTTTTTATTGAAGATAAAGGCAGAGTTTCATTGACAAGCAATCCATATTTTACTGTAGATTCTGTGAAATTATTTTCAGCTGATTTTGATTATCCCGATTATTCCGGAAGGCAGTATTTAGTTGCATTCAAGCGCAGTGAAACAAAATATATTTGGGTGGAATTTAATGTGGAAGTGTTAATTACTGATGGATTTTATGCTGAGATATTTTTTAATTTTTATGATGATGCGGGTCAGCTAAAAGCGCAAACGAATTATTTCGAGAAAATAGCTCCGGGAGCTGTTGGAAGAAAATTAAGGCTCGATGTTGGCTGGGGAAATAAAAATCCTGGTTCATGGAAAGATGACAACTATTTTTTGGAAATTGTTTTTATGGATACGCTTCTTGCAACTGTTCCTTTTGATGTAGGAGAAGAAAATGTTGAAGGAATCGGAGAGGTAGTCTCTGCTAACAGATCGGGTTTGACAGAAAAAAAATCTTTACCCGAGAAAGATGAAAAATCTATTGATGAATTTCTTGAAGAAATAAACCAGCTCATTGGACTGCAGGATGTGAAAAAGAAAATTCATTCGCATATTAAATATCTTGATTTTTTAAATATCAGAAAAGAAAAAGGGTTTGAAGATAGTGAGAAGATAAGCCTGCATAGTGTTTTTACAGGAAATCCCGGAACCGGAAAAACAACTATTGTCCGTTTGCTTGGGAAGTTATACAAAAGCATGGGGCTGTTATCAAAAGGTCATGTAGTGGAAGTAGGAAGGGCTGAACTTGTAGCAGAATTTATTGGTCAGACAGCGCCGAAAGTGAAAGAACAGATTAAGCTGGCGAGGGGAGGAGTCTTATTTATTGATGAAGCGTATGCCTTGTTCAGAGGCGAAGATAGTAAGGATTTCGGACATGAAGTTATTGAAATTTTATTGAAGGAAATGTCTGACGGACCCGGAGATATTGCTATTATGGTTGCCGGTTACCCCAGAGAAATGCAGGCTTTCCTCAAATCAAATCCGGGACTAAAATCAAGATTTAATCATTATTTCCATTTTTCAGATTATCTGCCTGAGGAGCTTCTACAGATAAGTGAGGTAGCATGCAAAAAGAGAAATGTTACTTTATCTGATTCTGCAAAAAATTATCTTGAAAAAATAATTACCGATAAATATCGTGATCGCGACAATACATTTGGCAACGCACGGTTTGTTTTTTCTCTTATTGATGAAGCAAAAATAAACATGGGAATACGCCTCATGCAGCATCCTGATGTAAAAAATCTTGATATTGAAATTTTATCTCAAATTGAGCAGGTAGATGTTGAGCAGATTTTTGAATTGCATAAAAAGAAAGTCGCGGATATCCCTGTGGATGAACCTTTGCTCGCGATAGCAATGGGAGAGCTGAACGTGCTGACCGGAATGAAAAATATCAAACAGGAAATAAATGATCTTGTAAAATTAATACGCTACTACAGAGAAATAGGAAAAGATGTACTCAACAAATTTTCTATGCATATTGTTTTTACAGGTAATCCGGGAACAGGAAAAACAACGCTTGCACGGATTATGGGTAAAGTGTATAAATCTTTAGGACTGCTTGAAAAAGGGCATCTTGTAGAATGTGACAGAGAGGCTCTGGTTGCAGGATATATAGGACAAACGGCTATCAAAACGAACGAGCTTATCAGTCAAGCAAAAGGTGGCGTTTTATTTATTGATGAAGCTTATTCTCTTGTGAATTTGGGCGCAAACGATTTTGGTAATGAAGCAGTAGAAATTCTTCTGAAAAGAATGGAAGATTTGAAAGGCGAGCTTTCTGTTATTGTTGCAGGATATCCGGCAGAGATGAATAGATTTCTGGAATCGAATCCCGGATTAAAATCAAGGTTCAATGAGCATTTTTATTTTAATGATTTTTCTGCTGACGAATTATTATCTATTGCAATATCAATGCTTGCAAAAGAAGGATTAACTCCCGATGCTTCAACTCTTGAATTTCTTAAATCGTATTTCGAAGCAGCAGAAGCCAGCGCTGATAAATATTTCGGCAATGCCCGTTTTGTAAGAAATACAATTGAAGAAGCCGTGAAAAATCAAAACCTGCGTATGGCAGGCATACCTTCAGCTTCACGCACAAACGAAATGATTCATACATTAATTTTCGATGATGTTAAGAATTTTAATATCATTGCACCAAAAGAAAAAAGATTAGGGTTTAAAAATTAAAAAATAAAACTATGAAAATTAAAAATTTGCTTTTTGTTATTTGCTTCTTTCTTATTTTACCGGGATTTCTTCTTCCTGTATACAGCCAGCAAAAAGAGTTAACGCTTGAGGATGCGATTCAGGGTCAAGTGAGTTATTTATTTCCCGAGTATTTATTTCGTCTTTCCTGGCGGTCTCAAACGGATAAATTTACTTATCTGAAATCAACGGAACTTGTTGAAGGTTCTGTAAAGTCGGATAAGCTTCAAACCATCATGACTCTTGAGGATTTGAATGCTGCCCTTAAAAGTGTTGGATTGGAAGAAAAAAGAAATTTTGTTCCCTATCAATGGAAATCAGAAAATATTATTCAGCTTACAACAGCAACAGACGCAATTTTTTATAACCTGAAAACAAAAAAAACAGAAGCAAAAGTTTCGTGGGATATCAGTGCTGCAAACATGGATTTTTACGAAGATAAGCTTGCTTATACTGTAGAAAATAATTTGTTTATTTCGGATAAATCAGATAAAAAAATTCAGGTTACAAAAGATGAAAATAAAGGAATTGTGAACGGCCAGTCTGTACACAGAAATGAATTCGGAATTGAAAAAGGAACGTTCTGGTCGCCAAAGGGAACAGCACTTGCTTTTTACAGAATGGATGAAAGCATGGTTACAGACTATCCTCTGGTAGATGTTTCTCAGCGTGCGGCATCTTTAAAATCTATCAAATATCCGATGGCGGGAATGAAAAGTCATGAGGTTACCGTGGGTGTTTTTTATCCTTCAGAAGAAAAAACTGTTTTTTTGAAAACCGGAGAACCAAGAGAGCAATATCTTACCAATCTTGCATGGAGTCCTGATGAAAAGTATATTTTTCTTGCAGTAATAAACCGCGAGCAAAATCACATGAAATTTAACCAGTATGATGCCCTCACAGGTGATTTTATCAAAACATTATTTGAAGAAAAACATGAAAGATATGTGGAACCCATGAATCCTGCATTGTTCTTAACCAAAAAACCGGATCATTTTATCTGGCAAAGCAGGAGAGACGGATTCAATCATCTGTATCTTTATAATATAGATGGAAAATTAATACGGCAACTGACCAAAGGCGATTGGCTTGTTACAGATGTTCTGGGTTTTGATGAAAAAGAAGAAAATATTTTTTATGTTTCAACAGCCGTAAGCCCGCTTGAGAGGCATTTGTATAAAGTGGGTGTAAATTCGGGTCTGATTTTTAAATTGGGAAATGAAGAGGGTATGCATAATTATAAAATGGCTTCTTCAGGAAAATATTTTTTAGATACGTATTCAAACACAAAAACACCAAGGATAACAAATCTAATTTCATCGGAAGGGAAACTAATAAGAAAACTTCTTGAATCAAAGAATCCGCTACAGGATTACAAACTCGGGGAATCTTCTGTTTTTACTATAAAAGCGGCAGATAATAAAACCGATTTATACGCCTGGATGATAAAACCTCTGAATTTTGATCCTTCAAAAAAATATCCTGCTATTATTTATGTTTACGGTGGTCCGCATGCACAGATGATAACGAATAGCTGGAATGCCGGAATCAGCCTGTGGGAATATTATATGGCAAGTCTTGGCTATGTAGTTCTTACTGTTGACAACAGAGGATCGTCTAACAGAGGGTTTGAATTTGAAAGTTGTATCCACCGGAATGTTGGAGATATAGAAGTTGCCGATCAGATGAAAGGTGTTGAATACCTGAAATCTTTAGGTTATGTGGATATGGAAAAAATTGGCGTTCATGGATGGAGTTATGGCGGCTTTATGTCTATTTCTCTTATGACGAAGCACAATGATATTTTCAAAGTGGGCGTTGCCGGTGGTCCTGTTACTGATTGGAAATATTACGAAGTGATGTACGGTGAGCGGTATATGGACTCTCCCGATGAAAATCCTGATGGCTATAAAAATGCTTCTTTACTGAGCAGGGTAAATGATTTAAAGGGAAAATTGCTGATTGTTCACGGGTATATTGATAATACGGTGGTTCTGCAAAACAGTCTTTCTTTTATTGAAGAGTGTATAAAAAATGGCGTTCAGTTAGATTATTTTCTTTACCCGACCCACGAGCATAACATTCCTTATGGTCCCGATCGTGTCCATCTGATGAAAAAAGTTACACAGTACTTTGAAGATTATCTGAAGTAGGGGAGGTGTGAAGTGGTTGCAACCTAAATCAGGGGTTCCAGCTCTTTCATCGCCTCATGATACACCCGCTCGATATTTTGCACCAAAGAAGTAAAGGTTTCTATTTCTATTTGATTTTTGGATTTTATCTCCAAATCTTTCAAATTGCTTACACTTTCATTGATTCCCATCAGGGCAAAAGAAGATTTTGCTTTATGCGCGGCAGCAGATAATTCGTTCCAGTTTTTACTGTTCAGATGCAGATAAATATCATGCAGATATTTCGGAACTTCCATTTTGAATAGTTGAATGATTTCACTCATAATCAGCGGATCATCGCTCGTCATGTTTTTCAAAAAACTAATGTCTACATGTTTAAACTCCTGCTGCATATCATTCGGGTTGGTTGAATACAAAAATAGTTATAAAATACTACATGTTCCCATTTTTTAATGAGTTTTTATACTCATTTTTTTTAAAATATTTTGGTTCAATTGTTGATAGTTAACATCAATTCAAAAAAAAATATATATTTGTACTATTCAAATCTAAACAAGAAATAATATGAAAAAGCTGACATACAGATTTTTGGCGATAGCGATACTTTTCGCTTGCAGTATTTTTGCCGTTAATGCGCAGGAAAGCGAGTACGAGAAAGAGATGAAAAAGATGCAGGAAGAGCAGGAAAAAGAAATGTTGGAAATGGTAAATGAATATGAAGATTTTATTAAAAAGGAGCAGGAAGCTTTTGATAATTATATAAAACAAGCAGATGCAGAATTTTCTAATTACCTGAAAGGTCAGTGGGATGCGTTTGCAGTTTTGAAAGGGCAAAAACAAAATGCAGCACCAGGACCGGTAAAGGTACCTGTTTTTGATCCGGCTGTAATTTCAAAAAAAGAAGTTAAAACATTTTCAGTTTCAAAAGGAGAGGCAGACATGGCACCCCGTCAGGTTGAAACAATGGGAGTACCGGTTTTGCCCAATGAACAAACCCTGCAAGAAAAAGATTTTACATCACGGGATGGAAGTGTCGGATTCTATGGTACAAATGTTCGCTATGAATACGATCAGAATCTTGAAAAATCTTTTTCCGGCTCCATTAACGAAGGAAATATCAGCAAATACTGGGACGAATTATGCGGAGCAAAATATTTTCCTTTGCTTGATCAGTTGCTTGGTTTCAAAACAGAATACAGCCTTAACGACTGGGGCTATTACATGCTGGTAAGTAAAATTGCTGCAGATATTGAAAAAGAACAAAATGCAAGTTCTTTGTTAACCTGGTTCCTTATGATAAAATCCGGATATAAAATTAAAATCGGATACAGCGACAACAAAATTTATCTGATGCTTCCTTCCAATACTACCATGTACGGAATGTCTTATTTTACATTTAATGGTCTTTCTTATTATGTACCGGGATTAAAAGGAGAAAAAATTTATACATATAAAAAAGATTTTGCCGATTCCCGTCTTATTTTTGATTTGAATATTACCAATCCGATGAACCTCGGTTCTGAGGCTGGAAAAAGAGAATTGTCTTTTAATTATAATGGGAAAGATTACGCATTCTCCGTTCTTTACAACAAAAGCCTTATAGAGTTTTATAATGATTACCCACAGTGCGAAATTGGTATATTTTTCAATGCTTCAATATCGCGTATTGCAAAAGAATCCCTTCTTGAAAAATTAAAACCAATTGTAAGTAAAATGTCTCAACTTGATGCTGCAAATTTCCTTCTTACCTTTGTACAGACTGCTTTTGAATATAAAACAGACCAGCAGCAGTTCGACAGGGAGAAATTCTTTTTTGCAGAAGAAGTTTTGCATTATCCTTTTTGTGATTGTGAAGACCGCTCCGTTTTCTATAGTTTTCTTGTAAAAGAACTTTTAGGAATTGATATCGTGGGATTGAATTATCCCGGACACATTGCCACTGCTGTTTTATTTACAGATAAAGTTACGGGTGATGTGATTGCTTATCAAGATAAAAAATACATTATTGCCGATCCCACTTATATCAATGCACCAGTTGGTCTTACCATGCCCGATTACCGAGAAGTTAAGCCTGGGATTGTTGTGGTTGATAATCTTCAGAACACAGAGCAGATGAAGCGTCAGTTATGGGAAAAGATTTATGCAGGAGGCGGTAGTAGGGGCGATAATGGTCAGGATATTGTTTTTGATGAAACCGGCAATGCCTACGTAACCGGATTCTTCACCGGAGAAGCGCAGTTTGGGAATTTCAAATTTACAACGAGCAAAGATGAAAAAGATATTTTTATTGCAAAAATGGACAAAAAAGGGAATTTTATGTGGGCGCAACAAGCCAAAGGAAAAGGAAATGAAGTAGCTTTTGGAATCGTATTGGATAAAAAAGGAAATGCATTAATTACTGGTACATTTGATAAGGAAATTACTTTCGGAGGAAAATCATTGAAAGTAAGTGATAAACCCGATGCTTTTGTTTCTAAATATGATAAGAACGGGCAGTTATTATGGGCAAATAAAGTGGGGCTCGATACTGTCAGCGAAATGTTGCCCAATAAAGTTTATATGGCTAATTTCTCAAGCAATGGTAAGCTTATTGGAAAAAAATTCTTTTCGGAAACAGAATATTTTGACAAATATGGTGTTTTCGTAGATTCAACAGGGAATGCTTTTGTTACAGGTTCTTTTTCTACCGCTCTTGCAATGGGAAGTTCAAAGGATGTTGTAACAAACACAGCTGCGCAGGTTTCTTTTTCTGAAAGCATGCAACTGATGGCTTCAAAATTGATTGAAGGTAATTACAGTCCAGAGGTAATTGGTCTGTTTTCATTTATTCAATCCATTCGCGCCAATGGAGCTAAGGTTGAAGGTAAGGTTATTCAGGAGGCTATTGATAAATCAAATCCTGAATTTAAAAATACATCCCCCAAAGTGTATAAAAATCTTGGAGACATGAGTCTTATTAAAAATGCCAGTGGGATTGTTTCCATTAATATTGGCACAGGACAATCCATTCAGCTTAATACAATAAAAATAGACAACAACTCAAAAGTGAAGTTTGTTACGTATGAAGATGGTAATTCAAGAATTAATGTTCTGAATGGAATTTCAATGTCAAAAGGAGTAATGAAATACGATCTTAATTTTATCAAGATATTTAAAGATAACGGAGACTTGCTGCTTGACTACGATGCGGACAATACGCAAAAGCGTATCAACATGAAAAAAGATTTGATGGAATAATTTAAAGGAGGCACGGGAAAGTGCCTTTTTTGATTATATTAATTGAGAATAATCTCATATTAAAAAGAGCCCATTTCTTTAAAAAAACCTGAATGGATTTTGGTTTAAATAAGATTTTTATATTTTTACCCTGTAATTAATTTAATCAATATATGAAAACACTATTTGCGGTATGTTTTTTTCTGGCAATTTTTACTTTTTCAGGTTTTGCCGGGAATAAAAATTTTATGTTTTCGCCCGATACGGTAGTTGATAAAAATTCTACACTAGTGGTTGCGGAAGATCAGGAGGCAGAATTAAAATACAACGAGGGTATCAGCCTTCTTGGTGAAAGCAAATATAAAGAAGCAATTGAAGCTTTTGATCAGGCAATCAAGGTTAAACCCGCTTTTGATGTTGCTTTTTTTAACAGGGGCGTTGCAAAGGCTGCTTTAAAAGACCTTGCAGGAGCCATCGCTGATTTTGATGAAGCAATAAAATTAAAACCCGATATGGGAAATGCTTTTTATAGTAAAGGTCAGATTCTTTATGACCAGAATAAATATCCTGAAGCGTTGGCAGAGTTTAACAAAGCAAAGGAACATGGTGTAAAAGAAGCAGGGATGTATTATTTTGCCGGTGTTTGTCTTTTTCAGGCCGGAGATTATAAGGCTGCAATTGAAGAGTACACTGCTGCTGTTAATGCAAAGTCTGATTATGCTGTTGCTTATAACGATCGGGGTAGTTGTAAAAAACAACTCGAAGATTATGATGGCGCCATAGCTGATTATACAAAAGCCATTGACCTTGACAAGAAATTGCATATATCTTATAATAATCGCGGTAGTTGTAAAAGAAAGAAAAACGATTTTGAGGGCGCAATTAAAGATTATGACGAAGCCATTAATATAAAAGATGATTATCATATTGCTCTGAATAATCGTGGAAGTTGTAAGTATGAGTTAAAAGATTATAAGGGCGCAATTGAGGATTTTACCCGTGTATTTACAATAAAAAATGATTATGAATTTGCATACAACAATCTGGGTTCCGTTTATATTAAACTTGCAGCAACTCAGGATAAAGACAGTGATGCAAAAAAGTATTATGAAGATGCCGTTAAAGTGTTGGATAAAGCTATTCAGATAAATCCCGATTATGGTTTTGCCTATATGAACAGAGGTAATTCGAAAGAAATGCTTCGTGACGAGGCTGGCGCTTGCAGCGATTGGAAAAAAGCAGCTGACCTTGGTGTAAAAAATGCGCAGACTTTTATCTCTGGTTGTAAATAATTAATTCAAAAAAAGAAAATCATGAAAAAATTTATCATACTATTTTGCTTAATTATCGTTTCTTTTCCTTTCTACGCGCAGGATATGAATGTGCAGGTCAATAAAAAAACATTTAATGCAAAAGGCGATAATGGTTTTAAAGAGGCATGGAAAGCGCTTCAGGCTGCCGAGAGTTTATGGGAGCAGGGGCAGGCATATTTTACACAAGCTCTGGAGAAATATGTTGAGGCTGCTAGATATAACAATGATTACCCTGAATTGAATTATAAAATCGGTGTATGTTATATGGAATCGGCAACAAAGGCAAAGGCATTGGACTATTTTCTTAAAGCTTTTAATGTCAATAAACAGGTGGCAAGTGATATTTATTATCAGATGGGAAGAGGGTATCATCTGAATGCTGACTTTGACAAAGCCATTGAATTTTACAACAATTTTAAAGCATCCCTTACGCCAAATGAATTTCAGAAATTCAACACATTAGTTCAAAAAAGAATTGATGAATGTAATAACGGAAAGGCACTGAAGACAATAAAAGAACGTGTTTTTATTGACAATATGGGACCTGCTGTAAATTCTTCTTTTCCCGATTACAGCCCATTGATTTCCACAGACGAATCCATGATGATATTTACTTCAAGAAGACCAAGTCCCGATAGCAAACAGGTTGCTGATGACGGTATGCCCTTTGAAGATATTTACATTTCATATAATGAAAATGGAAAATGGAAAATGGCGGATAATATTGGAAAACCTCTTAATACAGAAGATCATGATGCCACAATCGGACTTGCTCCCGATGGTTCAGAGTTGTTTATTTACAAGGCAGAAAATATGGGCGACCTGTATGTTTCAAAATTAAAAGGAACGGAATGGAGCAAACCTAAATCTGTGAAAAGTGTTAATTCAAAATATCATGAAACTTGCGCTAGTTTTTCGTTTAGCGGGAGTACAATTTATTATGTAAGCGATAGAGATAAAGACGATTTCGGTTCAAAATCTTTTGGTGGGAAAGATATTTATTTTGCAGAAAAAGATAAAGACGGCGAATGGGGAAAAGTTAAAAATATGGGTTCACGAATAAATACTCCTTATGATGAAGAGGCTGTTTTTATGCACCCGGATGGGAAGACGTTGTATTTTAGTTCGCGTGGGCATAAAACCATGGGCGATTATGATATTTTCAAATCAACACTTGACGACAACGGGCAATGGACAGAACCTCAAAATATAGGATATCCGATTAACACTCCAGATGACGATCGTTTTTTTGTTATTTCCGGAAGTGGTAAGCATGGTTATTATGCTACAGCGAAAGAAGGAGGACATGGGTATCACGATATTTATATGATTACATTTTTAGGCCCTGAAAAACCTCTTGTTTTAAGTAATGAAGACAATTTATTGGCAAGTCAGTTGAATCCTGTAAAAGAAATGGTTGTTGAAAAAGCAGTAGAAATTAAAACCATGCGTCTCACTGTTCTTAAAGGTGTGATTAAAGACGGATTTTCTAATGAACCTGTTGAAGCTACCATTAAAATAGTTGACAATGTGAAAAATGTAGAAGTATTTACTTCAACATCCAACAGTAAAACAGGAAGATTCCTTGTTTCTCTTCCTTCTGGTAGAAATTATGGTATTACTGTTGAAGCCAAAGATTATTTGTTCCACTCTGAAAATTTTGATCTTGCTGAAGCTAAAGATTATAAAGAAATAGAAAAGGAAATCAAGCTCAGTAAAATGAATAAGGACGTTAAAATTGTTCTTAGAAATGTGTTTTTCGATTATGGCAAGGCAACATTAAAGTCTGAATCCTTTGGTGAGTTAGACAGGCTTATGCAATTGCTCAAGGATTTCCCGAAATTAAAAATTGAAATTTCAGGTCATACCGACAACAGAGGAGGTAAAAATATCAATAAACCATTATCGGAAAATAGAGCAAAAGCTGTGGTTGATTATCTTGTTAAAAATGGCATTGCTGCAGATCGTCTAACTTTCGCAGGATATGCTGATGAACAACCAGTAGCAGATAATAAAACCGAAGATGGTCGTCAAATGAACCGACGAGTTGAGTTTAAAGTTACAAGTACTCAGTAGAGAATAAAAAAAGCCGGTTAAAACCGGCTTTTTTTAGGACTATTTTTTCTTTTGTATTTTTTAATAGATCCTTTTGGTATTGATTTGTAGTTACGCTTATCAATACATATTTAGTCAGACTGCTACTCTTTTGTAATGTTGGTTTGTAATATAAGTTTCAACAGAAATAATAAATTCACCTAAAAATGTTATTACGTAATCTTTGGTTTCTTGTAATTGTAGAAAAGAGCTTGTGCTACCAACTTCAATAAACGATTTCTCTCCATGCGCCAACCAATTACGTTTTCGTTTAATTTCAATTAAAGTTTGTCCATGCTTATTTTTGTCATAAATTCTATGGACGTTCCCTATATCTATTCGCATAGATTTTGCTGTTGCAAAAATAGTTTGTGCATCTAAAGACCCTCCGTAGTTAATTTCGTTTGAGGCCAAAACAATAGTATCATTGAAAAGTTGAATAGCAACATTCATTATTGTTTCAATAATAGTTTCTTTTTTCTTTTTATCATCGTGCTTGTAAAGGTTATTCAGCCAATATTTTTGCACATCCTCAATAATGTCAAAATATTTTAATCCCTTATCGCTAATTTCGTCAAAAACAGTTACAACGGAATTATATATAGTTGATTCGATTAAGTTATATAATAGCAAATAAGTGGTAGAACGAAGCGTGTCTATTTTAGAAGAATTTATCTGCAATTGTGTTTCAAATATATTTTCTCCATCAACCTTGTGGGCAGAAATACGAGGATTTTCTAACTCAATTATGCTTAGAATCTCATAAAATGAGTTTATTTCGGCAACTCTTTTATTAAATTCTTCTCTAATCGCCATAATTAAGTTGAGTTAAATTTTGGTTTCCTGATAAGCAATTTTTTACAAATTCAATTCTGCCAACAACTTTAGATTTATTATTAGCTGCATCAGAAGTTGTTTCTTTCTTAAATTCATTTGAATTAATCCAATCTAAATTAGAAGGAGTTAAATCTGGATTTTCTCTTAGAGCTAAATTTGTTCCAACTGCTATAGCTTCAAACCTTACACGAGGGATTGATTTTGAATTTTCGGACTTCTTAAAACCGTATGGAAAATTACTCTGGACAAAATTTAATGTTTTATGCAATTCATTTTTCATTTCATCTTGTTTTGTGGAATTGAATGTTTTATCAGTTTCAATAATATATTCATCAAGAAATCCTTTAACTGAATGAACAAAGCATTGATAATTATTTGAAAGAGCAAAAAATCGTGTAATCAATTCTTCCTTTTCTCCTCTTAATTTATCGCTTGATTTGGTAGAACTGAAAAGACTATTGAATTTTTCAGAATCTGCCATTTCTAATATGAAATTATAAAACTGATTACCAATAAATTTTCCTTTTCTAATTTCTGCTGGCTCTAATTTTTTACCACCTTCGTTAACACGTCTAAAAATGTCTGCACGAATTCCTTCGTCAGTATTTTCATCAATTATATAAAGTTTTAGGGTGGTGTTTAAGAATTTTCTTTTCCTTGCCGTATTTAATTCATTAAATGTAAAACCATTGAGTGCATCTAATTCTTCTAATTCGGATAAGATCAATACATTATCAACAAAAGATTTAATTGATGAAAGTCTTTGAACGCCATCTAATAATTCTAAATTACCATCCTCATCCAACTCAAATGCAAAAAGATATTGAATTGGTACTCCCATTAAAATTGATTCAATGAATTTTGATTGCATATTTTCTGGCCAGACAAAATCTCTTTGATATTTTGGAACATAAAGACCTGAAATAGACTCATCCTCGAAGGAGGAATCTTGTCCTTTCAATACAAATTTTTTAAGTAGTTCACCGATAGAAAAGTCCGCAATTCTATAGTTATAATCTACTTGGGTTTCTTTGATTTGTTCTTCCGCAATTTGTATTTCATCGAATGTCTTCATAAAAACTGATTTAAATGTTCCTTTATACTTTCAGCAATTACTTCACCCAACTTAACAGGTACAGCATTACCAATTTGACGTGCAATTACAACAGATGAAAAAGTTTTTTCTTTTTTATCAAAAAATTTATAATCAATCGGAAAGGTTTGTAGTAATGACGCTTCTCTTAATGAAATAGCTCTATCTTGTTCGGGATGTCCGAAGCGACCATTACCATAACCAATGCAATGAGTCGTCATTGTTGGCGAAGGTTCTTCCCATTTCATTCTACCATATACACTTGGATAAGATTTACCCGATTCTTTTTTGTGACATTTTAATTTTAAATCATCTGACCAATCTATCCAACTACCACCATAGGGAGTTTTTTGTATTCTTTTTTTGTTGAGCGGGGTCAGTTTTCTTGCAAAATGTAATTTGTCCTTTTTGCAAAATTCGCCATCATTTATTTTGGGAAGTTTACCAATGGCATCTTTTACAGTTACGTAGTTTTCTTTACTGTGAGTTTTAGGTATTAGCTTAATTTTACCCAACTTAGATGCCAAGAGTACAAGCCGCTTCCTGTTTTGAGGAATACCGTAGTCTGGACAATTTACTACCTCATAATAGACAAAATACCCTAACTCCTTTAATGAACTGAGAAAATCTTCAAAAACAGGGGCTTTTTTGAAGTTAACTAATTGAGAAACGTTTTCCATTGAAATTATATCAGGTTGAGTCTCTTTAACTAACCTTGCAAATTCATAAAGTAGTTTCCATTTCTCGTTATCGTTTTTTTCTCCATCTTTGAATGTGTATGAAGAAAATGGCTGACAAGGTGCGCAACCAACTAAAATTTTACACTTTGCGTTTCCAAACAATTCATTTATTTCCCTTTTTGAGATGTCATATACACTTTTTGAAATAAAAGTAGATTTGTTATTAGCTTCAAAGGAATATTTACAAGTTTCGTCAATATCTATTCCTGCTGCGACTTTGAAATCTCCTTTCACGAAACCGTGCGATAAGCCGCCTATTCCACAGAATAAGTCAATTACAGTCGTATTTTCGAGAATTTTTGACATAAAAAAACTAATGTAAATAATACAAAGTTATGAAAAAAAGTATTTCAACAGTCAATAATGGTCATTTTATTGACACCAATCTGATTGATGTCTAAAAAAAAAGTTGAAGTATTAATTTTTTTAGAGAGTTAACTTATTTTTTAGGATTGAGACTTTGTTTGCATTGCCACAAACTATAAAACATGAACTTACAGAAAATGCAAAAAAATAATCACAACAAGTGCGAAAACTTTTTCATGATACAAAATTTATTGATTAATAAGGAATATACTTAAAAGGAATGGAAAAGGCTTCTGCAAAGCGCATACCTGATTCCAAAATGTCTTTATCTGTAATTTTATGTTGCCAGATAATTTCTATTTTATGACCACTTTTATGAAGGGTTTCAAATTTTCCGAGAATATTGGCAATTATTCGGGCAGAAGTGGAGTTGAAGTATTCTAATTTGAATTCGAGTTGCGTAAAATCTAATGGAGCTTCCATGTATTTTTCAAACCATTTTACAATGGGTTTGTAAAATTCAACAGGGTTTTCAGCTAATGAGCGTCCTCCGATATAGAATTTATTATTTTCAATATCAAGAATTACATCTGGTGTATCCTGAGTCTTTTCCCTGTAAATTGGTTCCATAATTTTTTTAAAAACATCCAAAATTAATAATTAATTTTTATTTCGCAATTTTTACAGTCGAATTCGATAGAGAGATTTATTTCATTGATTTTAAGATAAAAAGAACTTGAGCTATCTGCATTGTGATAGCGTGGACACATTTTTAAAGAAAACCGGGGACAGTGCTTCGCTGTCATTACAGTTTTATCTTTTACTTTTTTAGTTGTTTCCAGTGCGTACTCATTAATATTACAGCCATGTCTTCTATAAAATTGTTCTGCCATTTTGTTTGAAATATTGGCATTGAAAAATAATTCTTTTTCAGGATATGGAATTGAATTGGGTATGATTATTTTTTCTTCACGGATGTATGATTTATCAATTTCAGTTTCTAATTTTTCAAGAATTTTTCTCCTTGCGTTATTAATAGTTGATATTGGAATAAATTTCGTCCAGTTTTCAGGGATGAAAACTTTTTGTATTTCAAATATTGTATTCCCGCTTTTTGAAAGTTGTTTATACAGAGCATCCGTAGATTTTATTAAGTTTTCAGCTTCTGTAAGTTTTACTGAATATATTATCGAAGCAGTATTGTCGCTTTCGTCTTTGGCTTCTAACTGAAATCCATCTTCTGATTCTTTCAAAAACAACTGAACCAGAATTTTTCTGCTGGCAGTTTCTGTTTTAAGAATACGTTCAAATTCTATATCTGAATTACGGAAAATTTCTGTTCCTATAGCGAGATGCAACATCGTATCAGGGAAAATTTTTTCACCATCAATTTTTGATATGTACGTGCCATGAAGGGTTTTGTTTTTATCAAAAAAGCAAATTCCATCTCCGGAATGAAACTTTGCATTTGAATCCAGTTTAAAATATTTTTTTTCTGTATCTGAAATTTTCCCCATGTATTTCCCTTTTGATTTTGGAGTTTCAAAAGAGCTTATATCCGAATTTCTTCCATGTAAAAAATAGCTTGTATAGTCCCGATTGAATGTTTTTTCAGAATCCGGAATAAAAAAATGACTGACTTTTCCCGTAGAAGATGGAGTGTACTTATCTTCTAATATTGCATCAATTTTTTGCCTGTAAAAACTTACAATATTTTTTATGTAATTGATATCTTTTAATCTTCCCTCAATTTTAAAAGAAGTAACACCTGCCTGCAACAACTCGTTAAGGTGTTCAGAAAGATTCAGGTCTTTCAGCGATAAAATATGTTTATTTTTTTGAATAAGTTTTCCATCGCTGTCGTAAATATCCATCGGAAGTCTGCATGGTTGGGCACATGCTCCTCTGTTTCCGCTTCGTCCACCCAGCGCATAACTCAGATAACATTGTCCGCTGTACGATACGCATAAAGCACCGTGAACAAAAGTTTCGAGTTCAATATTTGTTTGGCTTCTTATTTTTTTTATTTCATCAATACTAAGTTCTCGCGCCAGAATAGCTCTTTTGAAACCTACATCTTCGAGAAATTTTATTTTTTCAGGAGAAGTATTGTGCGTTTGTGTGCTTGCAATCAGGGGCAGGGGAGGGATGTCCATTTTAAGTATTCCCATATCCTGTATGATAAATGCGTCGGCTCCTGAATTGTAAAGCTGCCAAATCATTTTATGCGCATCTTCAAGTTCTTCATCAAAAAGAAGTGTGTTTAAAGTAATATATATTTTTGCATTGAATTTATGCGCAAATGCAATCAGCTTGCTTATATCTTCAATACTATTCGAGGCGGCTGTGCGTGCTCCAAATTTTGCTGCTCCTATATAAACAGCATCAGCGCCGTGCTTGATTGCTTCAATACCTGAACTTGCATCGCGGGCGGGCGCAAGAAGTTCAATTTTTATTTTTTTATTCGTTTCCATTTTCAGGGAACAAAGATATACAGCTTTTTTATTAGTTTTGAGGCATGAGAATAATATTCAATTTTATTTTTATTTTTTTATTTTTTGATTTTGCGGGAGCATCATTGAAAGATACGGTGCAGGGCAAATACAATGCTTCTGAATTTATCTTTATCGGAAAAATTAAAGGTATGCAGGCTTCTGAAAAAGCAGGTTTGCGAATTTATGAAATAGATGTAATAGAAATTTATAAAGGTAAGAGATGGGCTTCTGTAATGCTTGTTGCCGATACTGGAAAATTTAGTTTTGATTTAAAAAAAGAATATCTTATTTATTCCAGTGCGGATATCATTACAGGAAAAAAAGGGAAGAAGAAAAAAGCTTCTTATTTAATTCCGCTTCGCAGTTTGCATGTTGAGAATGATGTTGCACTGCCGGATGTGAAAGAGCTTGTGAAAATTTTAGATACAAAGTTTTTTGGAAGAATAAAAAGTCCGCGCGCAAAAATTATTTTCAGAAAATGTAATTGTGTGGAGGAGAAGATGTGAAAACCTCAAATTACCCTGTAGTTCTTATATCCAATATCCCACCCAAAATAGTTTAGCATAAAAATTTTAAATTTATCTTTCAGGCTTAAGCGATTGAATGAAACGTCAAACTTAAATTTCCAGTTGATGCGGGTAATACGCTCTTGCATAACTTTCGGGTGTGTTTCTTTGAAAAGCGATAAAGCATTTATACCTGAGTAATCGAATTTATCTGTTTTTGCGATATTTTTTTCCATCCATTGATCATCATGCCACAATTTGTGAAACGATTCCTGTTTTTGTTGCATGGAGCGCGGGTCTTTTACCCAACCATAGTGGTACATGTATGCATCAATGGGTTTTACGTGCAGCTTTTCATCGGGGGTTTTTCTAAATCCTTGCGCATCTTTATAAGAAAATATTGATTTATCATTTCTGATGATGCGGACTTCGTGTTTATACCAGTTGGACGCTATTCCGATGTAATCATAGGAACCATAAAAATGCAGGTACTTGAAAAGCATCCCTTCTACTTCTTTATTATTTAGCCAGCGTTGCATTGCGTCTTTAACCACAGGCAGATATTTTTCGTGCATCACTTCATCTCCCTGAATGTAAAAAGCCCAATCGAATTCATCTGGAATACTATAAAACGCTTTATCTGTTTCAACAGCAAGAACTCGCCCACCTTCACGTAATGAATCATCCCAGATTGTTTCAATGATGTGAATTTTCGGGTCAATATTTTTTATCAGGTTCAAAGTATCATCTTCAGAATTCCCGACAGCAACATAAAAAGCATCGCAGAGGGGCAGGATAGAGGTAATTGCTTCTACGACAGGATAGTCAAGCTTTACAGCGTTTTTTATAAATGTAAATCCGGCAACTTTCATTATGTGTATTTTATCGTGCAAAGATACGTTTACTTATGATGCTTGCAAAATTGAATATCTTTTCCAAAATATTTTTTTGCCATAGACCTGCCAGAAGCAGACTGGTTACACAGATTTGCACAGATTGATGATTTAAAATATGAGACCACTCCGAAAAGTATTTTTGACACGAATTACACAAATTGTCTTTTGAAACACAACTAATAATTAACATATTAAACTTGCTTTGTCGACAGATTTACCTAGTGAAGATTTAGCTGTAGTAAACAGGCAGACAGGTTCGTTAAATTCGTGTCATTTTATGTGTTTTGTTAGTTTTCGGAGGTGGTGCATTATTTTAATTTCAAATCATTATCTTTTCTTGCATTAAATCCGAATGAAGCACCGAACATCCAACCGTTTTTATCGGGGCGCAACCATACATTCACAGGAATGTTCAACTTTCCCGATTTGAAAGTTTTTCCGCATGCAAAAATAAAGCCTGTTGTAAGTTTTGCATAGCCTCTTGAGTCTAATCTTTCTGTAAGCGGAATTCCTTCTGAAATAAAATTATCATCATATCGGGTAACCCAATTATTGTTGCTATCGTAATAACCTTTTGCATAAGTATTGACGTTTATTGTCGGGCCGAATGCAAATTCCCATCCCCATTTATTGTTGCGTAATCCATGCATTACCGTAACGCTGGGCACAAAAAATCCCTGATCCAATCCTGTTATCATTGGTACAAATTCAAAAAGCGCCTGAAAATTTCCCTCATTCAGATATTGTTTTTCAAACTGGTATCCGAACTGGAACATCATCGGAAAAGCATCAAACCCTCCTTTATTTTTTGCATCGGAAAGATATTGCGCGTTTTTGCCCGTATAAGTTATAAATCCAAGCCGCGGTCCTGAAAGTTTAACAATATTTTTATCGGGATTTGTCGTCAGGTTTTCATAATTGAATTTTTTTGTGAGGCGCATTATCAGGTCTTGATCGTTATGATATCCGAACATTTCATTTACCGTAATTTTTATCATTGACTGCAATTCATTCTGAAGGTTTAGAAATTCTTTTACCTGTGTTTTTTCAATGCTTTCAGATTTTACGTCAATGTACCGCAGACTGATAATGATGATATCTCCGAATATTTCTACACTTCCCCCAATCATTTTATCTGCTTTTAATAGTTTTCCGTTTTCGACGAGGCAGATTTTCCCGTAACAATTATTGACAATGATGTTGTTTTTTTCAATCAGGTAAAGTGCATCATATCTATCAATAACTGCAAATGTGTCGAGTTTTTCAATTTCGATTCTGAGCAGGTTTCCCATTTGGTCGGGCTGCATATTGATGCCTTTTGTATCAATATTCAACACTCCTATTACCGGTTTGTTTGCTTTGTTTTCCTGTCCGTACATATTAATACTCATCAGGGCAAATGCAAGCAAGAACATTTTTTTCATTGAAATAAAATTTGTTTTCATGATTTTTAAAATTTAGGTTTTTATTTTCAGTACAAAAGTAGGTCGTGTATCAGGGCAATAAAAACGGAATTTCCCCGAGCGAAAAAATATTAATGCGAAACATGAACATTTTATAAAAATCAGATGTTGAAAAAAGTGATCTTGCATTTTTCGCAAATCATGTTTCAGATTTTATTGTATATTGCAAATATTTAATTTCCTTTTTATTGATAAATGATAAAAAAATGAAGACACAAAGCAGCAATTCCTTGCAGTTTCAGCTACTAGAGAAGATTAAAAATACTTTGCCTGCCAGTAGTTCTCTTGTGATTGAAATATCGGATATTCTTGGAGTCAGTCAGGATAGTGCGTACAGACGGTTACGAGGAGAAACAGCTTTAACGATAGACGAAGTGTATAAGCTTTGCAGTCAATACAAAATATCTTTTGACGCATTATACAGTCATGATGCAGACACTGTGTCATTTATGTATCAGTCGCTGCAATTTAACGAAACCGGCTTTAGTGGCTATTTGCATTCAATATATGAACATCTAAAACAAATCAACAAGGCACCTTCGCGACAAGTAGTTTATATGGCAGAAGATTTGCCGATTTTTTATCATTTTAAATATCCGGAGCTGGCAGCTTTTAAGCTATTTTACTGGATGAAATCGGTAATGGCTGTTCCATCTTTTGAAGGAAAAAAATTTCATGCCTCGCATATATCGGATGATCATATTGATGTGTGTAAAAAAATTTTTGATTCCTATGCCTCTGTTCCCTCTGTAGAAATATGGACAGAAACAACAGGATCGAGCCTGATTAAGCAAATTGAATATTTTTGGGAATCCGGTCAGTTTCAACACAGGGATGATGCTTTGTTCATTTGCGAACAAGTTAGGCAGGAGTTTGAGTTTATAGAAAAACAGGCAGCATTGAGTAAAAAATTGACAGATGAAAAAAATATCTCTGAAAATGCTCCGGAATATCAATTATATAATTGTGAGCTGGAACTCGGAAATAACTGTATCCTTGTAAAAATGGGAGAATCCAAAGCGGTCTATTTTACGCATATTGCCTTTAATAAATTAGTTACCACGCACAATTCTTTTTGCAACGAAACAGAAGACTGGATGAAAGGAATGATAAAAAAATCTGTGTTAATAAGCGGAACATCTGAAAAGCTTCGTTACAGATTTTTTGCAAAAGCCTTTGAGCAGTTGGATATTTTAGTTAAGGCAATAAAAAATTGAACTTTAAAAACGGCACTTATTCCTATATAAAACGTAGATGAGATGTATTTAATTTGAAAAATAGGGGGGCAAAATTTTATCAAGAAACGAGCTTAATTTAACATCCCAGATTTAAGCTATGACATTAATGATTCAAAATTATCCAGTGTAAGTAATTACAAGGGTGGTATAGAATTATCTCTAATATATGTAACTCCATATTCAAGAAGAGGCAAGGGTAACAGTTTGTTGTAATATTTGTCAATTTAAGGACACTGACTTCTCTTGCAAGGATTGATATTTATCAATTCTTCACATTTGTACATAAAGCAGACAACCTGATTTCATTACAAGCGTCTTTATTTAAACAATCCTCATGAAATATTTTTTCCTGATAGTGTTTTTATTATTTCTTTCTTTTTACTCTAATGCCCAGATTTACCTGATGCATAATGATACTACCATTATTACATGTTCAGGGATTTTTTATGATTCGGGGGGACCAGATGGTAATTACTTAGTGTCTGTCCATACAGTCAGCCAAATTTTTTATTTGGCGTAAAAATTTTTTCTTATCAGAATTTTTTTTTGAATTTTCAAGTGCAAAATTTTCAAAAAAATAAAAATGTTGATTTCATAGCAAAA
>Ga0209417_1003016_pt1 | contig 23790 bp, 18 predicted proteins | sample RifGroF2_FD_184002 | JGI IMG/M metagenome (GOLD analysis project Ga0209417, IMG submission 184002) | Groundwater microbial communities from Rifle, Colorado, USA - Groundwater F2 (SPAdes) (version 2) | ecosystem: Environmental > Aquatic > Deep subsurface > Groundwater | place: Rifle, Colorado... | reverse complement strand
CAACCTTTAGTTTCTATCCAGGAAAAAACATGGGTGCATATGGTGATGCAGGTTGTATTCTTACAAATGATGACACTCTTGCTGATAAATTCAGAATGTATGCTAATCATGGTGCATTAGTAAAACATCAACATGTTATAGAAGGTATTAACAGCCGTTTAGATGGATTGCAAGCTGCAATTTTAAATGTTAAGCTTAAACACATATTTGAGTGGAATAATAAAAGAATATTAAATGCTCAAAAGTATAATAAAGCTCTTGGCAACATCAAACAAGTAATTACACCACTAATTAGACCTGAAAGTAAGCACACATCACATGTTTACTGCATCAAAGTTGAAAAAAGAGAACAATTAATTGAATATTTAAAAACAAAAGGTATTGATACGGCTATTCACTACCCTACTATACTGCCTTTTCTTAAAGCATACAATTACTTAGGATATTCTAAAAATGACTTCCCTGTTGCATATGCGTATCAAGACAAAATTCTTTCTTTACCAATGTTTCCTGAATTAACTGATCAACAAATTGAATACATCGCTCAAACAATTAAAGATTTTTATAATTTATAAAACTTATGGTAGTTATAATTGATTATGGTCTTGGTAATTTAAATTCTTTAGGAAATAGTATTAACAAAGCTGGCGGGTTTGAATATGTTATTACAAACGATTTAAACACAATTAAAAATGCTGATAAGTTAATATTAGCTGGTGTTGGTGCTTTTGGGAAAGCAATGGATAATATTAAAAATTTAAATTTGTTAGATACACTTAATAAAAAAGTATTAGTTGACAAAACTCCAATAATTGGGATCTGTCTTGGCATGCAACTACTTTCTTCATTTAGCGAAGAAGGGAACTGTGATGGGTTAAACTGGATAAAAGGAAATACAATTAAATTTGTCTTTGATTCTGATACATATCGAATTCCTAATGTTGGATGGAACACTGTAATTAAGGAAAAACAAAACAAATTATTTACCAATATTTCCGATGAAAGTACTTTTTATTTTACTCATTCTTACCATTTTGAACCACAAAACAAAGAGAATATATTAGGATCAACTCAATACGGAATAAAATTTGCTTCTATAGTTAATCATGAAAACATATATGGAGTGCAATTTCATCCAGAAAAAAGCCATAAGCAAGGACTTGAATTATTAAGTAATTTTATAAAATATATTTAATGCTACATTATCGAATAATCCCAGCTTTACTTCTTAAAGAAAATGGGCTATATAAAGGAGTTCAATTTAAAGACTTTAGGTATGTTGGCGACCCTATTAATGCTATTAAAATATTTAATACTAAAGAAGTTGACGAACTTATGCTATTAGACATTGAAGCTTCTAAATTAAATAAACCTATTAATTTCGAATTAATAAAAAATATCGTTGGTGAATGTTTCATGCCATTATCCGTTGGAGGAGGAATAAATAACATAAACGATATTGAAAAACTTATAAACTGTGGCGTAGAAAAAGTTGTACTAAATACTTCTGCATTTTATAAAAGAGAATTAATTTCCGAAGCAGCTAATTCTTTTGGTAATCAAGCCGTGGTTGTCTCTGTTGATGTAAGAAATATAAACAACAAGTACGAAGTATTTACTCATTCTGGAACCAAAGCAACTGGAGTTGAACCATTTGACCTTGTTAAATCATACCAAGACGCAGGTGCCGGCGAAATAATGATTACTTCCATTGACCATGAAGGCATGTCTAAAGGATATGACATAAATCTAATACAAAAAATCACTGAAATATGCACCATTCCTGTTATTGCATCTGGAGGAGCAGGATCTGTGGAAGACTTTGCTAAAGTAATTATTGAAGGGAAAGCTAACGCGGCAACAGCAGGTAGCTATTTTGTATTTATTGGCTCTAAAAAAGCAGTACTAATTAGTTATCCTGATAAAATTGACTTAGAAACTGCATTTGGCAAATTTTCTTAATACAAAACAATTTAAAAATAAAAAAACTAATAATAAATGAGTGTAAAAAAATATCAGGAATGTACAAAATGTGTAATGGATACAAGTGATGAAGATATATTTTTTGATAAAAAAGGTGTGTGTAATTATTGTAATGAATTTAATAATTCTAAAATAAATGTCCCTAATCCAGATAAACTAAATAAACAAATTGAAAAAATAAAAAAAGACGGGAAAGGGCACGAATATGATTGTGTTATTGGACTTAGTGGTGGTGTAGATAGTAGCTACTTAGCATATATCGTAAAAGAAGAATTTGGACTTAGACCTCTTGCCGTACATTTAGATAACGGATGGAATGACGAATTAGCTGTAAAAAACATTGAAAACATAGTACGAAAACTTGATATAGACCTGCATACACATGTGATTAATTGGGAAGAATTTAAAGACATACAATTAGCATATTTAAAAGCTTCAGTTATTGACATTGAAGCAATAACTGATCATGCAATATTTGCTGTTTTATGGGAAATTGCCAATAAAAATAACATAAAACATATATTATTAGGGTTAAATAGAGCTACAGAAGAAATTATGCCCAAAAGTTGGACTTTTAATAAAAATGACATAACAAATCTTACCGATATTCAAGCAAAACATGGAACAATGGCAATAAAAACACTCCCACAAATGGGACTTGCTAAAATAATATACTACAAGCATATTAAAGGAATGTCATCATTCTCTCCTCTAAATTATATTAACTTTAACAAAGATGAAGCAAAACAATTTCTTATTGAGAAACTAGGATGGAGAGATTATGGGGGTAAGCATTTCGAATCAATATTTACGAGATTCTATCAAGGATACATTCTACCTCGAAAATTCAAAATAGACAAACGACGAGCACATCTGGCTTCCTTAATTAATACCAATCAAATTAGCAGAGATGAAGCCTTAGAAATACTCAAACAACCTCCATATTCCGAAAAATTAGTAAACGAAGACTATGAATATGTAATAAAAAAGTTTGGGCTAACTAAAGAAGAAATGGAAAAAATACTAAACTCTCCCGTCAATTCTCATTTCAAATATAAAGCAGATATTTGGTCAGTTATTCTTAAAAAATTTCTAAAACCTTCAAATCCTATTCGATTATTAGCTAGAAAATTATTCATTAATTAGGGTCTGCTAAATACAGAACGCACTGGTTGTTAGCAAATTGTTAATAATTTTCATTGGATAAGTGCTAGCAAACTATAAATTTTGTATAAAAAAGTTTGCACATGTGATAAGGTATATTTTAGTTAATCAAATTTCAATATATAAATTTTAAACCCCATTTGAGATATATTTGAACAAAAGCAATAGCTGAGTTTGATTATCAGAACAGATATTTTAGCAGATACCAATTACGAAAGACAAAGGAGATGATATTGACGATAGCAACAAAGATTGTCGTCGATACCACCCCTAATTTGTGTGTTTGGATACAAAAAATCGACAATTATAGAAAAAACAACAAACAAAACTATTATTAAGTTAACTTTACAAATGAATATAAGAAATTGGTTTGAAAAAAAATGTAACAAAATTCAAAATTTTAAATTCAACTAATCCTAATGGATAATATGTGTTAAAATATCAACACGTAAATGCTTTATGATTGAATGTTTATTTAAAAGTATTATACATTAATACAAAATTATTTTTTTGTTGTATGTTTTTTTTTTACTATTTTTACAAAATAAATTAAGATGGATTAATAGTCCTCTAAAAATAAAAGAAATGATGGAATCAATTTTATTAATTATTATTTGTGTTTTATTGCTTATTGCAATTATACTCATAATTGTTTTACGTAGCAAAGGCAGTAAGGAATTGCCACAGTTACAAATTAAGGTAGCTGAATTACAATCTAGTCTTGCAAAAATAGAAACAAATCTTAAAGAAGATTTTCGAATAAACAGAGAAGAGAACGCAACCATTGCCAAAGATAATCGCATAGAATTAAACAATACTCTTAAAAACATTACCGAGCAAAGTCAAAATGCATTAAAAGATGTAAATAAAACCCTTGATGAAAAAATGGGAGCTATGATTACAAAAATTGATGTTAACAATAAAACAAATAGAGATGAGCTAACCAAGAATATTCTAGATTTTTCTGGAGCAAATATTCTTCAATTAGAGAAAATTAACAACCAAGCTAAAGAAGATACCCGATTAATTAGAGAAGCACTCCTAACATCTTTCAAAGGGTTTCAAGATACCTTTGATAACAATATAAAATCATTCAATGATCTTCAGAGAGAAAAGTTTGGGCAAATGGATACAAAACAAAATGAATTAGTAAAAAATACGGAAACTAAACTAGAAAGCATACGAGTTACTGTAGCAGAAAAATTAGAAAAAACATTAAGTGAAAGATTAGGACAAAGTTTTGAAACAGTAGGTAAGCAATTAATTGAAGTGCAAAAAGGATTGGGAGAAATGCAAACTATAGCAACTGATGTTGGTGGATTAAAAAAAGTATTGAGCAATGTGAAACTAAGAGGTGGCGTTGGCGAAGTTCAATTAGCATTATTACTTGAGCAGATTTTAGCTCCAAACCAATATGATGAAAATGTTCGCACAAAAAAAGGCAGTGCAGAGCCTGTAGAGTTTGCTATTAAATTACCTGGCAGAAACGAAGATGAAAGCAGTTTTGTGTATTTGCCTATTGATGCAAAGTTTCCTAAAGATACTTATGAGCACTTATTGGCAGCTTACGAAAGTGCAATTCCTGATGATATCGAAACAGCAACGAAAAACCTTGAAAATACAATCAAAAAAATGGCAAAAGATATTAGAGATAAATATTTAGACCCTCCCAATACTACTGATTTTGCTATAATGTTTCTTCCATTTGAAAGCATATATGCTGAAGTGATAAGACGTAGTTCATTGATTGATCAACTGAGAACTGAATTTAAAATAACTGTTGCTGGTCCTACTACTTTAATGGCTATTTTAAACAGTTTACAAATGGGCTTTAGAACATTAGCATTGCAAAAAAGAAGTAGCGAAGTTTGGAAAGTATTAGGTTCAGTAAAAAAAGAGTTTGAAGTATTTGGTGGCTTATTAGAAAAAGCTCAAAAAAATATACAAACAGGACTTGGTCAATTAGATGATGTTGTTGGCACCCGAACAAGAGCTATACAACGTCAATTAAGAAATGTAGAAACATTGCCTGCTGTAGAAACCCAAATAGAATTGTCTAAAGTTATTATAGATAAAACCGATGCTGACGAAGCATAACCAATTTACAAATCTAAATAAACCTATTATCACTCATGTAACTTGATAGTTGTTAGAATATTTAGTATTATTAGTTGTCAACTATTGTGCAAAAGTTTTTCACACAATAGTTTGACAACTTTTTCAGCAATTAAATTGCAGATTTAAGAATGTTGATAATTTATTTAAAAACTATTTTTATTTTATTTGCATCTAACTTTGTTACTTCAATATCCTCTTTGTAATATGTACCTACGGCTTTTGCTAAACCAACCAAAAAATCGATTAATCCCCTTTTAGATTCATATAACATTATTATAGTATTGTTGTCGGGTGTTTCATATTTAAATCTTGGAGGATGAGCATTAGGCACTGTTTCGGTAATTTTAACATGAACTTGGTCCATCTTTTCTAAAAATTGTCTTGCGGTTTTAGATGAAATAAAAAACGCAAAATAATGTTTTTTAGCAAATACATTTACCCAATAATCTCCAAAAGCATTTGCAGCATCCTCAAGAGATATGTTGAGATTTTTACAAACATTGCCAACTACTTCCATAATAACAGCATCATTAATATCATGATGACCAAAAAAAACGGTATCAGGATCTAATTTAGAGTCTATCATAATTTGTTTCCAGATTTCTTTGCTAAACCTTTCTTCTATTAATTGATTTAGACATTGAACAATTACACCTTTCATAAAATATATGTTTAAATAGTTAAAAAAAAATTAAAAACTCTTCCTTTCGTGTTAATTTATTTAGGTGGATTCTAAAAATTGACATCTTTTCAGTTTCCCCATTTTTCGAGTAAAAAAAATTAACAGAACCCTTTAACCAAAATTTTTTAGTCATTGCAAATATACAATATTTAATAAATTATTGTACAAAAAAAATATTATTATTTTTGTTTACTGTTTTTTCTACATAATTGATTTTTAATATTTTATTTATTTGTGCTTTGATTTTCTTTAATTTGATGAAAAAGGAATCTTACAATTAAAGAGAACTGAACAATGAAATATAAAGCATCACTTGACACAACAGCGAAAATAATTACTTTATTGGTAATTGGATTGTTATTATTTGCTACTTCGATTGGCTTTAAAGCATTAATAGTTCCTCAGCTCAAAACGGATGGAATTTTAATTCACGCTGGGAAAATGTACAGCTAAAAGAAAACTTTAAAAAAGAAACACTAACGATTATCTTGTCCTAAAATAGGTTTGTATATATAATTTATATGATTTTTTTAAGGTGTCAGGGCTGACCAAAAAACAATTTATTTTTCACAAATAAATGGCAATCAATATAATGACACGATTTTTGATATATATATTATTGTAAATTAATGTGTTATAACAAAGGATATGACTAAACAAGTATCCGAAAATTATTATCAAAACCAGATTAGTCTACTGCCTTAATCAATTGAGGATATTATTCCTAAGAATGATCTAGGAAGGGTTGTTAATGATGTAATTGAGAAGATTGATTTGATTGTTAAATTTGTTTATATATTGAAATCTAATTTATATAAGAAGATATAAAGCATGTGGAAATTTAGCTATTAAAAAAACAATCAATTTTATCATATTGTGCTATTTTAGTTAATATACTGATAATTAAAGTTAAGGATGTTTATTCTTTAAAATAATAAAAAATGAATATGGTTTAATTTAGATAGTTAATTGTTTGATTATTAGCATTAAATGATTTTTAGAGATAGATTATCAGAGTTAAAAGCGAGATTAATGTGCTGTATATGTGCTTTATATGTGCTTTATATGTGCTCTATATGTGCTTTATATGTGCTCTATATCAAAAATTGATTTTGATTAAATCAAAAAAAGTTATTGGCTCATTTTATTAAAAATATATTATTGACCAAAAAGAAAAACTTACTTTTTTATTGATTATAAAAATTAGAATTTACCAGTAATTTAGGACAAGTAAATTGATATTAAAAATTTCTAATGGACAAAGTGGCTCCTTTTTGTGAATATTAACATTATAATGGTTAATTGGAACATAATGCGGAAAATAACAAAATATATCTGGCAAAAGCATAAAAAGATAATAAGCCCTATAAAATTCTTTAAAACATTGAAAGCATTGACTTATAAAGGTATTTATTTTATCAAGATTAATTGCGTTACAAAAAGATTTGTTAAATTATAACAATATCCAACAATAGATATTATTCCTTTAATAAATGTTGTCCTATGGAGCATTTAAGACATTGTTTGTTTTTGCAATATTTGTTAAAAAGTTGTATTATTGCTTGAGAATCAGCGGCATTGTTTGATTTGATGCCTATTTTGTTGAATTTTTCGATTATGTTGTTTTGTTCTGCTTTAATGTTGTTGAGAAATTCAATAGCTTTGTCAATGTATTTTATTTCATTTTTAGTTTTTCCGTATGCGAATATAAAAGGAATTATTACGTTTATTATAATTATATTGATTGTGTTTTCTCCAAGGTGTTTGTTTGTTGATATTGTTTGTTTTTCAATGCGGAAATGGGTCTTCCAATATTCAGATACTTCAATTATTGCTAATTTATTTTTGATGTTTTCAATATTTTTTTCTTCGGTGAAAGCTGAAAATAGGTTTTGATTTTGGAATATTAGTTTAGCAAGTAATGCAATTTTTATTTCTGGGAATGAGGTTGGTCTTAGTTTTGAGTATTTCCATATTTTTTTGTCAAATGGAGTTAGATTGTATTTGTTTTGCAGAAATTTGTATTCTTCTTTTAATTTGAGAATGTATTGGTTTGTTGGTTCTATTTCGTTGAGAAATCCGGCTTGTCCGAAAAGTATTGCTTCAATTTGTAATAAATTATAGGATTGTTTGTTTAGGTTTTTTAGGGGAATTGAATTGGCTAATATTTCCATCATTTCGGAGTTTATTTTTAGTCCAAATCCATATGCTATTTTTTGGTAAAATACTTCTTCAAAATCGTAGTTTTTAGATTGTAGTGATTGTAATATCTGGTTTGTTTTTTCTTCCAGTCTTTCGATAGATAATGTTTCGAGCCATTTGGTTATATATATTGAAGGTATTGTGTTGATTTCGTTTTGACAAGGAATGTTTTTTGGAGAGCTTTTAAATACATAATATTTACTAATCAATGAGGCGTTAATTCGATTACGGGTAGTGTTCTATTGTCAATAATAACGTCTTTATCATGGTTATATACTACATGAAGGATAACGTTGTTGTATGATTTATCAATGTTGTGTTTGTGAGAATACCAGTCAGAAGAGTTTACATGTATTTCTATATTTCCAGCCCATATTGTTTCGCCAATTTGGATTTTGGAATTAAAGAAATCTGCTCCAGAATCGTTGTTTGGAGATCCAATTTTTATTATAGTAATTTGTTCCCCAGTTGTTGTTTTTAATTTGGTTTTATCAAATACTTGATAGTTCCAAAGGAAAATAATAAAATCTTCGTTAATAAATTTGCAAATAATTATATGAAAAAATATTTTAAATTATTATGATTGATATTAAATATCTAACCGAAAGCCTTTCAATCCTTGAAAATAAGGTAATTAGCATAAAAGAACAATATATAGATATTAAGAGAAAAAATGAGGATTTAAATTCGGAAATATTAAGTATAAGAAGAAGTAAAGAGGCTAGTGATAATGAATTGGAATTATGCAAAACACGTGTTGAAAATCTCACATCCGATTTGAATAATGCTAATAATGTTATTTTAGAGAAAGAACAAATTGTTAATAATTTAAATCAAGATTTAGAGTTTAGCAAAACATCAATAACTGAAAGTTATGAAGTTAAGGTTAATGAATTAAAAGAAAGTGTTGATGATAAAAATCGTATAATTAATGAATTAGAGGCCAAAATAAATGAATTATCCTCTAATTATCAAAATGAATTAGAGGCTAAGGAATTAAGATATAACACTATAATTGGAGAGCAACAAACTGAATTAGATAATTTAAAAGAAGAAATAAGTGTTGAAAAAGAAATAAGTGTTGAAAAAGAAAATGAGCTTATAAAGGAAATTGATGAGTTAAATTCAAGGCATTTAAATAAAAAAACTGAATTAGAAGAAATTATTAATGAAAAAAATGCTCAAAAAGATGAAATGAGCTTAAAGTTTTCACAGTTTGAAGAGTTATTCAATGCATCTATTGAAAAAGAAAAAGAGCATCTGGATGTTATTGAAAATTTAAATACAGAGCTTAATAATGTTAAAAATATTTTGGATAGTGAGGAGAAGAAATTTGAAGAGGCTAAAGAATATTTTGAACAAGAAAAGGATAGTTTAATAAGAAATTATAATCATAATATAAATAATCTAAATATCACGTTATCAGAAGTTAATTCGAAGTTAAAAGATAGCGAAATAAGTATTGCTGAGTTGAGTAAAACAGCCGAAGAACAAAAAAATATTATAAAAAATTTAGAGGATACAAATAAAATGATTAAAATTGCAAAATTAATGGACTTAGATAATGAGTCGCAAGAATTGAAGAGTAAGATAATTGGATTGTTAAAGGAAATAGATAATATAATGGAAGTTTTAAAAGATTAACAAATGAGTGCCACTTCTATCGAAATAATAATTGGTGAAAAAACTTTTAAGTTAAAAGTAAGCGAAGATCAAAGGGAATTGATTTTAAAAGCTGTTGACGAAATTAACAAAAAGATGGATGAGTTTACACTAAACTATAAGATGACAGACAAGTATGATATACTTGTAATGAGTGCACTACAATTAGTTACATTAAAAATAGCCATGGAGGAATCCTTAGAAAATAACAACAAAATAGTTTTAGATAAGTTGAAAAAGATGAATGATTTATTAGATTTAACTTAAATTATATTATTGCCTAATTATACGCTTTTTGTTTTTTGATAGATTTTATACGTTCTAAGTTTCATTTAAAATAAATATATTGTTTAATTAAAAAAAATTTTAAATGTTAACAGAAATAATAATTCTAATTACCGTAATAGTGTCATTTACGGCAGGCTTTCTCGTTTTTCATCTTATTAGCAAAAGAAATAGTAATGCTAAAGTAAAAAGAATAATTGATGAAGCAAAAAGTGAAGCAGAAGTAATAAAAAAAGAGAAAATTTTACAAGCAAAAGAAAAGTTTTTGCAATTGAAAGCGGATCATGACAAATATGTTACAGAGAAAAACAATGCTGTACAAATTGCAGAAAACAGAATCAAACAAAAAGAACAAAGTACTAATCAAAAAAATGAAGAAATAGCAAAGAAAATTAAAGAAATAGAATCTTTAAAAGTTAATCTAAATGCTCAATCAGAAATAACTCAAAAGAAACAATTAGAGTTAGATAAGTTTCACAAAATACAAATTGAAAAACTGGAACATATCGCAGGTTATTCTTCAGAACAAGCTAAAAAAGAATTAATTGAATCATTGAAAAATGAAGCAAAAATAGAATCTGTTTCTTATGTTAAAGAAATAGTGGAAGAAGCCAAGATGAATGCTTCAAAAGAAGCTAAGAAAATTGTAATAGAAACGATACAAAGAACAGCAGTTGAACAAGCTATAGAAAATTCAGTAACTGTTTTCCCTATTGAAAGTGATGAAATAAAAGGTCGTATAATAGGTAGAGAAGGAAGAAATATTAGAGCGATTGAATCATTAACAGGAGTTGAAATAATAGTTGATGATACCCCAGATGCAATAATCCTATCTTCATTTGACCCAGTAAGAAGAGAAATCGCCTACTTGTCACTACATCGTCTTGTTGTTGATGGACGTATTCATCCTGCAAAAATAGAGGAAGTTATAGCTAAAACGAAAAAACAAATAGAACAAGAAGTTATTGAAATTGGGAAAAAAACTGCTATAGATTTCGGTATTCATAATTTAAATCCAGAATTGATAAGAATGATAGGTAGAATGAAATATCGTTCATCTTATGGGCAAAATTTACTTCAACATTCAAGAGAAGTTGCTAATCTTTGCGCAACAATGGCGGCAGAATTAGGTCTTAATCCAAAAGTTGCAAAAAGAGCAGGATTATTACACGATATTGGCAAAGTTCCTGATAATGAGCCAGAATTGCCACATGCAATTTTAGGAATGAAGTTAGCAGAAAAATTCAAAGAAAAACCAGAAATATGTAATGCAATCGGTGCTCACCATGACGAAATGGAAATGGATAATTTAATATCTCCAATAGTTCAAGTGTGTGATGCAATATCAGGTGCACGTCCAGGAGCAAGAAGAGAAGTTGTTGAGTCATATATAAAAAGATTAAATGATTTGGAGCAAATTGCTTTATCTTATGAAGGCGTAACAAAAACTTATGCTATTCAAGCTGGTCGTGAATTACGTGTTATTGTTGGAAGTGATAAACTAAACGATAATGAGGTTCAACAATTATCGCTTGATTTATCACAAAAGATACAAAGCGAAATGTCATATCCAGGACAAATCAAAATTACTGTTATAAGAGAAACAAGAGCTGTTAGTTATGCTAAATAGTTGAAAGATGAAGCTATTTAATGTCAAGCAAATAAGAGAATGTGATGCATACACAATAGAAAACGAACCTATTGCGTCAATTGATTTGATGGAACGAGCTGCAAAAGGATTGTTTTTGTTTATAAAAGATAATTTTAAAACCAATATACCTTTTAATATATTTTGTGGGAAAGGTAATAATGGAGGTGACGGCTTAGCTCTTGCAAGAATAATGCTTGAAAATAACTACAATTTAATTGTTTATATTGTTAATTTTAATGATAATAGTAGTAACGACTATCAAATAAACTATGAAAGGTTAAACAAACTACATCCTGATAAAATTGTACTAATAAACGATGTATCTTCATTACCAACAATTAACTCGTCTGACATTATAATAGACGCTATTTTTGGTACAGGTTTAAATAAAAAAATTGAAAAAGAATATGCCACTTTAATTAAATATTTAAACAAAATCAATTCTTTTAAAATTGCAGTAGATATGCCTTCTGGGCTTTGGGCTGAAAATAATAAGGATAATGATTATGAAACTGTTTTTAAAGCAAATATTACTCTTACTTTTCAATTTCCAAAGCTGTCTTTTTTGTTCCCAGAAAATGAAAAATTAGTGGGTGATTGGTTTGTTATTGATATAAATCTAAGTAAGGAATATATTGATAAAACAGAAAACCAACACGAATTAATTACTATTAATGAAATAAAATTATTACTAACTAAAAGAAATAAATTTTCACACAAAGGGGATTATGGACATGGATTGTTTATAGGTGGTTCGTATGGGAAAATAGGAGCAGCGGTGTTATCTTCTAAGGCGGCATTAAAAACAGGAATAGGATTGCTGACAAGCTATATACCTTTAGTAGGATATAATATTTTGCAAATATCTGTTCCTGAAGCAATGGTTTTAACTGCTGATAATAGTAATATAATAACAGGAAGTATTGATTATCCTAAATATTCTGCAATAGCCATTGGTCCAGGTATTGGTACACATAAAGATACAGCAGCAACATTAAAAGTTCTTATTCAAAATTATCAAAAACCTATTATATTTGATGCAGATGCTTTAAATATACTTTCAGAAAACAAAACATGGCTATCGTTTGTGCCTAAGAATTCAATATTTACACCTCATCATAACGAATTTGTAAGACTGTTTGGAAATTCGAAAAATTCATTTGAAAGATTAGTATTACAAATAGAAATGGCAATAAAATATAACGTTTATATTGTATATAAAGGCCACTATTCTTGCATATCATCGCCTAATGGTAAAATATATTTTAACTCTACAGGTAATCCAGGTATGTCAACTGCTGGTAGTGGAGATGTGCTTACCGGTATAATTTTAGGAATGATAAGCCAATCAGAAAACATTCTAACATCATTAATTAAAGCTGTTTATTTACATGGTTTGGCAGGAGATATTGCTGCAGAAAAACACACTCAACAATGTTTGATTGCTACAGATATTATAGAAAATATACCAGAAGCTTTAAAAAGAATTTCAATCTGATATTGTTTTTTTTTAATTAATAATAATGAATATAAATTTTAGCGAAGTACCTTCTCCTTGTTATGTTTTAGATGAGTCTTTATTAATAAAAAATCTAGAATTATTAGATTATGTTCAGAAAAAGGCTGATTGTAAAATTATATGTGCATTAAAAGGCTTTTCTTTTTTTAATGTATTTCCATTAGTTGGAAAGTACTTATCAGGAGCATCAGCTAGTTCTTTGAATGAAGTAAAATTATCATTTGAAGAAATGGGAAAAGAAATACACACTTATTGTCCTGCATATATTGATAACGATTTTGAAAAGATATTAGAGTATTCGGACCATATTACATTCAATTCGTTAAATCAATTTGAAAAGCATAAAGATTCTATAAAAAAAAGTAAAAAAGCAGTTTCTATTGGATTGAGAATTAATCCAGAATACTCGGAGATAGAAACGGACTTATATAACCCTGCAGTTAAGGGTTCTCGCCTTGGTATTATTGCAAACATGATTAAAGAATTACCAAAAGAAGTCAAAGGATTACATTTTCATGTTTTATGTGAAAATGATTCTTTTGTTTTGGAAAGAACATTAAAGCATGTAGAAGAAAAGTTTGGAGATTTACTGCATAAAGTAAAATGGCTAAATATGGGAGGGGGACATCATATAACAAGAAAAGACTATGATGTTGAACATTTGATAAGCCTTATTAGAAAAATTAAAGAAAAATATGATGTAGAGGTTATTTTAGAACCAGGAGAAGCGGTTGGTTGGCAAACGGGATATCTTGTCACTACAATTATTGATATTGTAGAAAACAATGGAATTAAAGTAGCATTGATAGATTCTTCTTTCGCTAATCACATGCCTGATTGTTTAGAAATGCCTTATAAACCTTCAGTAATTGGTTCTGTAGAAAAAACTAAAGGAAAACACATGTATTCTATTGGAGGAATAACATGTCTTGCAGGAGATTATATTGAAAAATATTATTTTGAAAAAGAATTAAACATTGGAGATAAAATTATTTTTGATGATATGATTCATTATACAATGGTTAAAACTACAACATTTAATGGAATAAACCTACCTGCAATTGGAGTATGGACTATAGATAATAAATTTAAGCTTTTGAAAAAATTTGGATTTGAGGATTACAAAAACCGATTATCTTAAATTAAAAAAGGTTAAATTTTAACAATTATTCTTATCTTTGACAAAAAAAAAATTAAAATAAAATGCGTAAATATAGAATTCTACGTTATTGCTCTAATTGTTTATGTTTAGCTTATGCTCTATTTTTATTTTTATTTTCTTTAGACTTTATTGATGAAAATACAGATATTGATGCTTACATTGTAATGCCATTTTTCATACATAGCATTCCTTCTATATTAATATTATTAATACTAATGATTACTTTAAGAAAAGATTTATTAAGAGGAATATTACTTATCTGTGTGTCTATTGCATTTTTCTTTTTTTTCCATATTTACAATAATATAGAACTTTTATATATTGTATTCTTCCCGTTGGTGATTATTTCTTTATTGTATTTTGCTGTTCATTATTTTAGATTAAAAGACAGCAATAATTATTAGACATTAGCTATCTCTTAGTTTCGGATCTATAAATATATATGAAAAATCAACTAAAAGATTTATTAAAAGGAATATAATAGATATAAAAACACAAGCCCCCATTAAAACAGGGAAGTCATATTTTTCTAAAGAATCAACTATAATTTTACCAATACCTTTCCAATCAAAAATAAATTCAATAAATACAGCACCTCCTAACATTGAAGCAAACCAACCAGATATTGCTGTTATTATTGGGTTTAATGCATTAATTAATACATGTTTAAATACTATTAAATAATGTCCTAAACCTTTTGCTTTTGCTGTTAATACATAATTCTTCGTCATTTCATCCAAAAAAGAAGCTCTTGTTAATTCAATAATAACAGCTAAAGGTCTTATACCTAATGTTATTGCAGGAAGTATTATGTTTTTTAATTCTAAATACTGCCCATTTCCCATTTCATCAATTATAAATAAACTCCCAGACATGTTTAACCCTGTATATGCTCCTAAATAAAAAGCAAAAAACCAAGCAATTAGAATTGCAGCAAAAAATGATGGTAAAGCCATTCCAAATACAGAGACAACCAAAATAATATTATCAATAAATGTGTCTTTTTTTAATGCAGCAATTATACCAGCAGGAATACCTATTAATATAGCTATAATTATAGAAAATAAAGATAATATTAAAGTATTGGGAAATGTATCACTTATAATTTGAGTTACGGTCTTATTAGTTTGATATGATCGCTGTAAGTATGGATATTTTAATACAATATATTTTCCTTTAATTGAAAGTATTTTAAAATAATTGTACTTGTTATTATTCAAAAAGATAGAACTATTAGGATTATTATTATGTATTGATAAAATTGACACATCATTAATATACAGCATAAAACGCTTATATAATGGCTTGTCCAATCCTATATCTTTCTTTATATTTTCAATTGTAGCAACATCAGCTCTTTGACCTATAAGCATTTTTGTTGGATCTCCGGGCAAAATGTTAAATAAAAAAAATATAAGAACAATAACTCCAAAAAGTATTGAAAAAGAATATATTGTTTTTTTAATGAAATATTTTATCACAAATTATTTAATTAGCTTTTTAACTTCTCCATAATTATTAGGGAAACATCTGTGTGACCATTTCTTAATAATAACTCCATTATTAATTAAAATTATACCTGGATTTGAACGAAGTATTATTTTTAGAACAATATCATCAGATGAATAAAAGTTAAAAGAATACTTTTTATTTTTTAATATTTTATCGACTTCTTTATAAGATGTACCTGTTATACCTATAACATTAATATTGTCTGCTTTTGCTTCTTTAGCAATTTTATCTATTGTATTAAATGAATTTAGATTCGCTTCTTTTAAATCATAAGAAATTATCCATAATGAGGCTCCTTTTCGGTTGATAAATTCATCCATATAATCATCACCATTACTGTCTATTATTGCAAATTTCAATATTTCAGGTGGAGTTGCAGGTTTTATTACTTCTTCTGTGGTCTTTACAAATTGCCAATTTTGTTTTACCCAGTTGGAATCATTATAAGGAATTTCGGTTGAAAGATATTTTTTTAATTCTCCTGTTTCTGGATTTTTATATTCTATGAAAAAATTTGATTCACTTGGTTCGCCTATAAGTTTCTTTCTAATGTCACTGTTTTCTTTCCATGGACGAAAATCAATAATAGGTTCAAAAAGCAAACACCAAACATTCATAACTAACATAAAAAACATTGATGTAACAATAACTATCCATTCAACTTTTGTGCAAAATATTTGTTTGAATTTACGCCTTCTAGCAAATATAAAAATTGTAGGGATCATTAAAAATACATTTTTATAAAATGTTTCCCAGTTAGTCAAAACTACAGCATCACCAAAGCAACCACAATCACTAACACTATTTGTTATGGCTGATACTAATGTTAATATTGTAAAATATGACATTGTTAACAATAAAGCCCATGCTGTTAAAAACATTTGAGTGCCAAATATCAAAGAAACTCCTATTACAAATTCTAAAATGATAAAGAAAATGGCTATAGGTAGTGCCATAGGGATAAAAAAGCTCATCTTATACGCAATAAAATAATCTTCTAATTTAAAATTTAAACCCATTGGATCAACACCTTTTACAAATGCAGAAAAAATAAAAACTAGCCCAACAATTATTCTAAAAATGTTTGCTAAAATATTTGACACTTTCATAATGATAAATAATTATTTATTAAACAATTATAATGTTTTATATACTTAAATAGGCTTCAAAGTTAAAAAAAAATTACAAAATCACCATGTTTCCATTTTTTTTAAATTTGTTTTTTTTATACCATCCCTAATTTTAAGTTTGTATTTTTATAAAAAAATACAAACTTTTTAGATGAAATATGTTGTCATTAATGCGAAAACACAATAAAAAAATAAGTCTAAAAAAATTAGCAATTAATATAAAAAAAAAAGCTATTTAAACAAAAAACACCATTAATTTTACATTAATTTTCATTAGGGTATTGACAATAGTTATTTTTTTTACTACATTTGGTGTTTTTATACTCAGTATTTTCAAAAAATATTTAAGAAATTTTTTTAAATTAAATTCTTATGAACTACATTGAATTTGATAAAACACAGTTAGTTAATTTAGAATACACGCTAAACAAAGAGTTTTTGCGTACTAATAGAGCTGGTTCTTATGCTAACACTACTATAATAGGGTCTAATACACGAAAATATCATGGTTTACTTGTTGTTCCTCAACCTACTATTGATAATGAAAACCATGTATTGTTGTCATCTTTAGATGAAACAATCATTCAACATGACGCCGAATTTAATTTGGCTCTACATAGATTTTGCCATAATGTATATAGTCCTAAAGGACATAAATATTTAGATAATTTAACGGTAGAGTCTATTCCAAAAATAACATATAGGGTTGGAGGCGTAGTACTTACCAAAGAAATGCTTTTTGTTCAAGAAGAAGATAGAATACTTATTAAATACACATTAGAAGATGCTCATTCTGCAACAAAACTTCGTATGCGGCCATTTTTAGCATTTAGAAATGTTAATAAATCTTCTAAAGCAAACAATTATGTTGATACTCATTATGAACCAATAAAAAATGGAATAAGATGTCGTATGTATATGGGATACACAAGTGTTTTTATGCAATTCTCAAAAAAGGCAGAATTTGTGGCTTCTCCAGATTGGTATTATAATTTTGAATATATAAAAGAACAAGAGCGTGGTTATGAATGTTGTGAAGATTTATTTACTTATGGCTATTTTGAAGTAGATATTAAAAAAGGTGAAAGTATTATTTTTTCCGCAGGAACAGATAGTTCTGAACCAATTTCTTTAGGTAGATTATTTTCAAAAGAACTAAACAAACGTATTCCGAGAACTAATTTTGAAAATAATCTAATCAATTCTGCTCAACAATTTATAGTTAAAAAAAATAAAAAAACTGAAATTATTGCTGGTTATCCTTGGTTTGGAAGTTGGGGACGAGATACTTTTATTTCATTACCTGGATTGACATTATCTCTTGATGATTCAAAAACATGCAAAGCTGTCATAGACTCAATGTTAGAAAATTTAGAAGGACCATTATTTCCTAATTGTGGTACAGGAACTAATGCTGTATATAATTCTGTGGATGCTTCTTTATGGTTTTTTTGGTCATTGCAACAATATGCACGACATACAAAAACAAAAGATAAAATATGGAAAGAATATAAAGATAAAATGCTATTAATATTAAATGGTTATAAAAATGGATGTCAATTTAATATTAAAATGCACGATAATGGTTTAATATGGGCTGGTGAACAAGGCAAAGCATTAACATGGATGGATGCCATTGTTGCAGGAAAAGCAGTTACGCCTCGTATTGGTTACTGTGTTGAGATTAATGCACTATGGTATAATGCTATTATGTTTTCTATTGAAGTAGCTAAAATAGCTAAAGATAATAATTTCGTTAAAGATTGGGAATATTTGAGTGAACTTATTCCTGAATCTTTTAAAGATGTTTTTTGGGATAAAAACAAAGGTTATTTAGCTGATTATGTTAATGGGGAATACAAAGATTGGGCTATTAGGCCTAATCAAATTATAGCAACATCGTTACCATATAATCCAATTAGCGAACAAATCAGAAAACTAGTAATTGACATTGTAAAAAATGAATTATTAACACCAAGAGGATTAAGAACATTAAGTCCTAAAGATTTAAATTATAAAGGATTATATTATGGCGATCAAACATCAAGAGACTTAGCATATCATCAGGGAACTGTTTGGCCTTGGCTTATTGGGCATTTTGTTGAAGGTTATTTAAAAATACATAAAAAATCTGGCTTATCATTTGTAGAAAGTATTTACGTGCATTTTGAGGGAGTTATGAAAGAGCATGGAATAGGAAGTATATCGGAAGTTTATGACGGAGATCCTCCTCATAAACCAGGAGGTTGTATTTCTCAAGCATGGAGTGTTGCAGAAGTTATTAGAATGAAAAAATTAATTGATTATTATTCACAATTAGATTAGTTATGAAAGTATTAATGTTTGGTTGGGAGTTTCCTCCACATATAACAGGCGGTTTAGGAACAGCTTGTTATGGTCTTACTAGGGGATTATTGAAAAGTGGTGTAGAGATATTATTTGTTGTCCCAAAAGCTTATGGGGATGAAGATAGTCGTTATGTAAAAATGGTTAGCGCAAGTGATGTTGAAATAAATATTAAGGAGAAATTATTTCAGGAATATTGGAAGCAAATAACATATCTTGAGGTATATTCAAATATTGTCCCTTATTTATCACCTGAAGAATATGATAGAATTATAAACAAAGAAGAATTTGCAGGAAGTGATTCTCAGGAGTCTATTTTTTCTAAAAAGTATTCTTTCTCGGGCAAATATGGCTCTAGTTTGATGTCTGAAGTGGCTCGTTATGCTTTAACTGCATCTAAACTGGCAACTGAAAATGAATTTGATATAATTCATGCACATGATTGGCTTACTTATCCTGCAGGAATTGCCGCTAAATCAGCATCAGGAAAGCCTTTAATAATACATGTGCATGCAACTGAGTTTGACAGATCTGGAGAAAACATCAATCAAAATGTATATGAAATTGAAAAGAAGGGTATGGATGCTGCGGATAAGATTATCACGGTTAGTAATTACACAAGAGATATTGTTATCGAAAGATATCACATTAATCCTGATAAGGTTGTAACGGTTCATAATGCTGTTGATCAAATTGCAAATATTGAAAGATTAGAATACAAACGACATTTGCAAGAAAAAATAGTGACATTTTTAGGTAGAGTTACATTTCAAAAAGGACCTGATTATTTTGTTGAAGCAGCAAATAAAATAATTCAAAAAGATAAAAATGTACGATTTGTAATGGCGGGGAGTGGAGATATGCTTTACCGCATGATAAAGCGTGTTGCTCAACTAAAAATAGCTACTCACTTCCATTTTACAGGTTTTTTGCAAGGAGATGATGTTCTTAAAATGTATTCTCTTAGTGATGTTTATGTTATGCCATCTGTTTCCGAACCATTTGGAATTTCTCCACTTGAAGCGTTAATGTCTAATGTCCCTGTTATTATTTCAAAACAATCTGGAGTTTCTGAAGTTTTAAGACACGCTATAAAAGTTGATTTTTGGGATATTGATGCTATGGCTGATGCTATTTACGGTATTTTACATTATAAAGCATTATCTGATGTTTTTATTAAATACGGAAAAATAGAAGTAGATAATTTAAAATGGGAGCATGTTGGGTTTAAAGTAAAGGGATTATATGAAGAAATGTTATATTAGTATTAATTTTATCAAAGCAAATAAATAGATTATATGAGAAATATTTGTTTTTATTTTCAAGTGCACCAACCGTTTAGGTTAAAAACTTATCGTTTTTTTGATATAGGTGCAAATCATTATTATTATGATGATTATCAAAATAACTATATTATGAATCGCGTTGCAAATAAATGCTATTTGCCAACAAATCAAATATTACTTGATTTGATTAAAGAATATGGAACTAGGTTTAAAGTTGCATTCTCTATCTCTGGGTGTGCATTAGATCAATTTGAGATGTATGCTCCTGATGTATTAAAGAGCTTTCAGCAGTTAGCCGATACTGGTTGTGTTGAATTTATCGGAGAAACATACGCCCACTCTCTTAGTGCTTTAAAGAACAAAGATGAGTTCGAATATCAAGTAAAGAAACATTCAGAAAAGATACAAGCGCTTTTTGGACAACAACCAAAGACCTTTAGAAATACTGAGTTAATTTACTCTGATCAAATAGGAGCTATGGTTGCTAATCTAGGATTTAACACTATGCTTACAGAAGGTGCTAAGCATATTTTGGGTTGGAAAAGTCCCAACTTTTTATATTATAATCCAATTAATCCTACTCTTAAATTATTGCTGAAAAATTTTCAACTTAGTGACGATATTGCATTCCGTTTTTCTCAACAAACATGGGGCGAATGGCCTTTAACAACTGAAAAATTTGTGGATTGGTTAAACAATGTTGATCAAAAAGAAGAAATTATTAATCTATTTATGGATTATGAAACTTTTGGCGAACATCAATGGCCTGAAACAGGTATATTTGAATTCCTAAAAGCTTTACCTGGTAAAGTTTTTGCTAATTCTAATTATTCTTTTGTGACTCCTTCTGAAGCTACTAAAAAGCTACAACCTGTTGCTCCAATTCATGTTCCATATCCTATTTCATGGGCTGATGAAGAAAGAGACCTTACAGCATGGATTGGAAATGAATTGCAAGATCAAGCTTTTGACACATTATATGCTTTGCGTGATAAAGTTATACAATGTGATAGTTTTGATATATTAAAAGATTGGAAGTATTTGCAAACTAGTGACCACTTTTATTATATGTGCACAAAATGGTTTTCTGATGGCGATGTTCATAAATACTTCAATCCTTACAATTCTCCTTATGAAGCATTTATTAATTACATGAATATCATTGCTGATTTTACTATTAGAGTGGAAGAAAAATATAACAATACCACAATGTCTAATCAGGATGTTCAAAAAAACATAGAGCAAATTGAAATAAAACAAACAAGGAAACAAATAACAAGTAATACACAAACAGAGGATAATCGTTTCTATAAAATAGATCAAATTATAGGATTTTCTGATATTAAAACAAAAAAAGTCATTAAGGACTGTAAGCCTGAAGTATTAGCTTATGCCTTTATGGATATGGACGAAAAAATTAAAGAAAAATTCATGAAAAATATTACCGTAAGAGATTTAAAAGTAGTTAAAACAATTATGGAAAATATTACAAAAGTAAATAGCTCTGACATTACCGAAAGCAGAAGAACTATAGAAAATATTATGGCAAAATATTAAGAAACTTTAACTCTAAAGTATCTTATAAAAAGGATTGTAGAGATGTAAAAAGGTTGCATCTCTACAAAATTACATTATCATACTAAAAAAAAACAATTCATTTTCAATTTCGGCGTCTAAAGTTTGTAAACATTATAATTGAATTGTTGTTATTCCATAGTTTTAGTAAACATAAAATTAGTGAAATTCAATTGCGTTAAATTTACATTTAGTAAAGCATATTCCGCATTTAGTGCAAATTTGTTGATTTATTACATGAATTTTCTTTCGCTCTCCATCAATTGCTTTAACCGGACATTTAGTAGCGCAGATAGTACATCCTGTACATTTTTCAGGGATTATATTATAGGTTAAAAGATTTGAACAAACTTTAGCTGGACATTTTTTATGATTAATATGAGCCTCATATTCGTCCCTAAAGTATTTAATTGTTGTTAGTACTGGGTTTGGAGCCGTTTGTCCCAATCCGCAAAGAGAGTTTGATTTAATTAATTCGGATAAGTTTTCTAGCTTTTCCAAATCATCATTTTTTCCTTCTCCGTTAGTTATCCGTTCTAATATTTCTAGCATTCTTTTCGTGCCTATTCTGCAAAACGTACATTTTCCACAAGATTCCGCGCAAGTGAATTCAAGAAAGTATTTCGCAACATCAACCATACAGTTCGTCTCATCCATAACAATCAAACCTCCAGAACCCATAATTGCTCCCGTTGCTTTTAAGGAATCGTAATCAACAACTGTGTCTGCAAGATATTCTGGAATACATCCTCCTGAAGGACCTCCCAATTGTACAGCTTTAAATCTCTTCCCGTCTTTAATCCCATTCCCCAACTTAAAAATAATATCTCGGAGAGTCATTCCCATCGGGACTTCAACTAATCCTGAACGATTTACTTTTCCTGCTAAAGCAAACACTTTCGTTCCTTTGCTTTTTTCTGTTCCATATTTTGCATAGGCTTCGCTTCCATTTAGGATAATCCAAGCAACGTTTGCATAAGTTTCAACATTGTTTATGTTCGTTGGTTTTCCCCATAGTCCAGATTTTGCAGGAAATGGCGGACGTTTTCGTGGCATACCTCGTTTTCCTTCTATTGAAGCTATAAGAGCTGTTTCTTCTCCACAAACGAAAGCTCCGGCACCTTCTTTAACCTTTAGATCAAAGTTTAAGCCTTGTTTATTAAATATATTTTCTCCTAAATATCCTTTTTCTATTGCTTGATTTATTGCAATATTAAGTCTTTTAATTGCCAGAGGATATTCTGCTCGACAATATATGTATCCTTTTGTTGCGCCTATTGCATAAGCGGCTATTGTCATGCCTTCTATAACAGAGTGTGGGTCGCCTTCAAGAACAGATCTATCCATAAATGCTCCAGGGTCACCTTCATCTGCATTGCAAATAATATATTTTTGTTCTGCTTTTTCATTAAAAGCGAATTGCCATTTTAATCCCGTTAAGAATCCTCCTCCACCTCTACCTCTTAGTCCTGATTCGACAATTGTTTTAATTATTTGTTCTCTATTTGTATTA
>Ga0209417_1003014_pt1 | contig 23815 bp, 21 predicted proteins | sample RifGroF2_FD_184002 | JGI IMG/M metagenome (GOLD analysis project Ga0209417, IMG submission 184002) | Groundwater microbial communities from Rifle, Colorado, USA - Groundwater F2 (SPAdes) (version 2) | ecosystem: Environmental > Aquatic > Deep subsurface > Groundwater | place: Rifle, Colorado... | reverse complement strand
GGGATCCGCCGATATTGACCTCGGGGGCGTAGTGCCAATCGCCGATAAATGCCAGAATCAGCGCCACCAGAATCGATATGCCAAGGAGAGATAAGAGGATCATTGCCTAGTCACTTCCCCTCATTGTGCTGTGTTCCATATGTTTCATAAATGTCCCATTGTTAAGATTGATGAAAATCAACCACCCCCCAACCCCCTCCTTAAAGGATGGAGGGGGAGCTTTATCCCCTCTCCTGTTTTCAGGAGGAGGCTGTTATTGATTTTAGCTCCCCTCCTATTTCGCTTAGAAGCGCCTACTTTTGGTAGGAGGGGCTGGTGGTGGTAAGATTTCCGCATTTCCTACTTCAATGTCGATAACGTGCTTCCTTCATTCCCGCCAGGTTATGCCATTTTCCTTGCACCACTCCCGGGCAATTTCCTTATACTCCTCATCCCTGAACCGATGCCAACCATCCTCGACTCCATGCATGCGAATGGTGGCCTTGAATCTCCGGAACGCTCCTATCCCGGTAATGGAACGGAACAGATCATTCGCAATCTTCGGATTTGAGACCGTGTCGCAGAAACGTTCCATGACGGAATATTCGTGAATGTCGTATCGTGAAGGTAGCGGGACATAGCCACCGTCATCCTCGTGGGCCAGGACATCTGCGGTCATTCGGATAGCATCCTGCTCCCATTCCGGCCGGTTATCCAGCGACTCACCGCATTCGGCGGCATGGATGTACTCATCGGTGGCCGCTATGAATTCCCCGCTGCTGCGTTTGAAATAGACCGTCATCGTATCGGAAATGATCTGCATTTCCTGGACGATGTCGTTCAGGGAAACCGGTGCACCCTGCATCACCGTCTCCACGGAGCGCAGTACAGCAGCGGAACGTTCAACAGCTTCCATTTCTTCCCATGTCACGCCATAGGGTGCGCCCCCCTCAGTGTATCCGGCGATATAGGCAAAATGTTCATCGCTATCTGGGTCAATCTGTTCGGGTATTCGTTTTTTTGGTTTCATTTTCATGTTTGTACCTACGCAATATGCAGAACGAGGTGGCGCTTGACCTGACGGGCGGCTTTATGCCCGTTCACGGTCTTGCACTTGTTAGGCGTTTTTTTGAAAATGGGATTTCCTCGCCCAAACTCATAGTCGGCTGGAAACATAATTGGATACGCTTTTCGGGTTTCTTTTTCTTCTGTTTTTCGGATTTTTTCAGGAAGTGTTGTCACAGGGTAATATATGAAATCTCGGATACGTTGACGAACTTCAGGTCGTTGAGAATTGAGAATCTTTGCATAGGACTCCACACCCCATGATTCTCCTAGATTCAAAAAACTGCTATATATGATTTGTCCATAAGTCTTTGCATTTATATCAAGGTTTGACAGTTTAGTTGAGAATTGGAAAATTCGGCCAAGCGCGGCGGCATCCTTCTTCTCATAAACTTTTTGCATGTCAGTCTGAAGGTCAAGTCCCTTTGGCTTCGCAAAAGTTCTAAATGCCTCTATGTTTGCGTCTGTAATATCTCCGAAAGGCATGCCATCATCCACGGCTGCAAAGGCCGACGATACGAGACACAAGAGCAAGGTTACTGTGATTATAATTCTCATCTTTTTCCTCGCTTAACCAAATAAAGTTTATGCAGTGCGTAGCGCAGCGGAGCATAGCGAAGGCCGAGTGCCGCCGTGTGGTTGGCATCTCCGCCATTTGATGTAGATGCTATGCTCTACTCTCAGGCCAGCGATCAGCTTGGATATTCAAAGCTGTAAGCTCCTGTTCGCATTCTGGTCACAATATCTTTTGCATTAACGACTAGGCCAATTTCTGCTTTCAGATACTCTCCAGTTAATCTTCCAATTGGCTGGTGCTTTTCATTGATTTTCCAAACGAACCACTTTTCAGAAATCAATAGCCCAAAGTGCAGAACCAGCGATTGCGCTTACTGCCGCCTTATTTTCATATGCCATCAGCCAACCCCCGTCATCTGGGTGTTTGATTCGACATTGAACGTCCTTATAACCAATTGCGAACAAATTGCGCCAAGCCTCTGTTGCTGGACCATCTTCATCAACATAGATCACACGCTGAGCATCTTTTTCGATTGCCCATTTGTCAGAAACCACAATTCCTAAGAAGCCAAATTTTTCACAGTGCGCATTGGCATGTATTGGCTCATTTTCAGTAAAGGAGATCATTCCGTATTGCTGTGGCTCTCTCTTGGTGAAGTCGTGCCAAGGCACAAGCAGATGAGCCAACCTACGGCGATTTGGAAACCAAGCAAATCCGTGCGTCAAGATATTTACTACCGCATCCGCCGTGCGTGTGTAGTGCGTAAGCATTGATAATCCTTATGGTACAAATTCTGCCATATTCTATTCCCAATCGGAATTCAGCTATATACTTCATTTATTGCAATTCTAACGATAGTAGTTTCAGTTGTTTAATGGGTTAACACGGTTGAAATCATGGGACTTAAAGAGTTTTTTTAATAATAAATGAACTTTTTTTAAACTCGGTTGGCGCATCTTCAAAACCAATAATTGTATAGTTTTTATTTAACCAGATTACATTGTTAAATTCGAAAGTTGCACCAAAGAGATTTTGCTTTATGATGTTTTTATCTGAAGTTGGTTTTCCATAGTTTTTGATAAAGTGTTTCTTGACAGCTTGAAATTGATTGTATGAAAATTTCAGCCTTATCTCTGCAGCTAAATAATCGTAAAAAATTATAACGCTTTCAACCCTTGTTCCGTTTATCTCACTATAAAAACCAATCAAAGAGTCACCATCCACAAATCCTTCGTAGCTTGAGGCAATTGATGTCGCTTGTGTTTTACCCATGCCTAATTTTATACCTCGAAAGTCATAACTATCAGCCATTGCCGTCTGTAGCATAAGAAACAGAACCAAGACGAACGTAATAAATACTTTCATAAATTTTTCTCCTTTCCCCCCGGGGCCGCCGTTGACCCGTCCGGGCAGCCTTATCGCCCGGTCGGTGTCGAACGGTGTTGTTGGAAGTCCGCTTTTTTCGTGCTTTCCCGTTTCTGATCAAACTTCGCGCGCAAAAACGAGTGGGCGTGTCCTTACCGGCGAAAATAGTACTGGCCACCAAAATGGGTATAATCCTCCCCACTTTTGCTCCTTTGCTCCCTCTTGTCTCAAAATCATCAGCACTGGAAGAGTTTGGCCGTACTGAGTAACAACTTCACGATGTTGTTTTGTATCAGGATTATCTGCTAAACGGCCGCTATCACGCTTTCGCTTCAATTTGCGATCACGTACCGGATAGATGAGAACAAGATTCTTTTTGCCCTCGGTAACGGGATGTTCAGCAAAATATTGTATCGCAGCACGCATTGCAACAAATGGCATCTCTGCATCTGAACAGTCCTCAGATGCCATTTCAATGGAGTTTAGCAAGGATAGTGCTTTCTCTTTTGTTACCTCAAATGGAGCGTCATGGCCTTTAGTGAAAATATCGATTTCATCTATAATGGATTTAATCTTGGTTTTTGACTTAGAAAAAAAACCATATGGCAGCATCCTTCCACCGGGACCTAACGTCACAACGTCTGATGCAAGAACTTTATTGGGAGAACATGGGCGGATTTCTTTAGCACTGTCAGATTCCATAAACACAATCCCGGCGTCATTGCCACCACGTATGAAAGCCTCCCTTAGAGCACTATCGAACTCATTAATGCGCTTCATACAATTGAAGTTACGGTGCGAAGTATAAAAACGAGTAACGGCTAAATCGTCATGCGGCCGGGCACCATACATCCTGCAATGTTGCAGGACAGTATCTTGTTGGAGTTTTTTTGGTGACCTACCATAATAAAACCCAATGACCTGAGAAATAGTAATCCCTCTATCCAGTATTTGCCCGCCTATGAATATATTGAGAGGGGCTCGTAAGTTAAGTTGGCCATCATTGTTCAGCATTGCCTTAACTTCTCCGTCAGAATTGACCTTGTTTATCGTAATGTAGTCGTTTGTTAGCGCCTCTTTTACCAATTTAAGTACTTTTGTCTTTTCAGGTCGGGTCATTCCGGAATAGTCGACACTTTTACTTATGTCTTCCCATGCATCTGCAAAAAGATCATCGATTTTTTCATGATTATTTTTCAATTGCAGAAGTACTTCTCTGATTATAGATTCTTGCCAGGTATGACCAGCCCTTGCTACTTCTATGTGTATAATTAAACTATATTTTTTGGGCTTTATTTTATTGATGGCATCGACTTCACGACGTATAAAAGCACCCACAAAAAAATTCATGAGGCAATTTCTAAGAGCTTTTATCTTGTTAGTCGTCAGTACTCTATCCGTGCGAATGACCCTTCCATCTTTGCTAAGGAGCGCTTCAAGCTCTTCATCCTCAACCGGACTCCAGAGATATGCCAAAGGAGAGTTATCTTCATGGTTGCCGAAAAAATGGTCGCCACCAACATACGCGTTATGAATTGGTACCAATTCAGTAAAGGCAGGGCGTTTTGCAAGAAACCCCCAATCCGCTGAATCAGGGATATCGTAAGCAGTTGGCTGCAAATATAAGCTGTAAGGGGTTGCTGTTACCTGGAGAAATGAACACTGAAGAACTGATCGTCTGAACTCATCTATCTGACCGGAAAGGATACCTTGCTCGATACAATCTGTGTCATGGTCTTTTCTAAATGATATGCTTGCAAAATCAGCTTCATCATCAATAAGCAGTACGCGGCGTTTAGATAATACAGGGTAATCTTTTACAAAAGCATCAAGCAATCGCCTGAGGTTGTCTTTTTGTTTTTTTACTACAAATACAAGTTTTTTCTTAAGCTCCCATCCATTGAGTTGAGGCATTGTCAAAATATCGAATGCTTCAAGCTCATCTTCTTCCATAAAATCTGCAAACTCTTCTTGGACACGATTAAGTGTCTGCTTCGCTAGAGTATTTGTCCCCTTGGTCAAAATTACTGCAGCTTCAAACTCGCGGTCGAAAGCAAGTGCAATAATGCCCATGAAAGCGCGTGTTTTACCGCTTTGAACTTTACCCAACAGCATACCAGGCTGCTCATATCCAGTTTTCATAGTCGCGAGCTTTTCAACAGTACGTTCAATACAGGTAACAAGTTCATCGTTATCGCCGCGTTTCTCTTTAATCCTGTCGTAAAAACCGCTCATCTGAATTCTCCATGAAAGAATTTAAAAACATGTCGATAGCTACCAAAAATTTTGCGTTCGGTTTTTCCAACGGTAGCGTAGCGAAGACCGTCTGCCGCCGCGCGGTTGGGCGATGGACGCAAAGACTACAAACGGCCGACATTCTCATGTTCCATGATTAAAAAGGATATATAGCTGCGCGTAAGATTACAGAATAGACGAGCTTCATTGAGGTCTAGAGCGATACCGCCATTGAGATCAATGCCGTGCCGCACACCACCACCTTTAGGTGATGACAAATAGCCGTGCATCGCCGTGGCCCAATCTAGAATTCGTTCCAGTGTGGAACCGGGATGCTTTGCCCGCAGGTCGCGCACAATGTGGTTGAAGTATTTTCCTTCAACTTTCCCAGACTCTGTCTCCAAACCTCGAAAAGCCGTGGCGACAGTTTCAAGCAGCCACAAAATTTCTTGAACAGCCTCCCTAGGTCGCCCCTCTGAGAGCAACTCTTCAGAGCGACTCAACGACCTCTCTATCATCTCTTTTGCCATTTCTGCGATGGTTGGCGTGGCAATCGTGACAGGTATTGGTGTACTGCCTAACTCACGAGCAACCAGATCTGGTGGTCTTATCTCATAGCCAATCTTGTGCTTGGCTAAAACTGTATTGATTAACGCAGCATCTGGAGCAAACCACCCTTCGCCATTACTCTTCAAGGAGTCGCAAGCGTTAACGAAAGCCTCAATAAAGAGAGGAGCGTTCATTGCTGCGTTCGTCATAGCCGACCTAAGATCACTCTCTGCCCAACTCTCAGTGGAACTTCTTGACGAGTTTCCGAAATGACTCTTGAAGTGTTCAAGAACGTACCAACGCTGACCTTGACCGCTGATCTTGTCAACGATGTCGATAAACTCCCAAACTGCGGAATTCGGTATTTCGCAGTTAATGAAGTTTCCGTCAGGGGGCGGTGTAAATCGCCAGTTGCCGGGAAATCGTAATCCCATCCTCATTCACTCCTTGGTGACACCGGGTAGGTCAGGAGCCTTTCGGCTCATTTCCCCCCTCAGAACCGTACGTGACAGTTTCCCGTCATACGGCTCAAGCACTCCAAAGTAATCTCCCTTTCGGGATACCCGGCTATCTGTTTATTCCTTGGTTGTTACCCGTCATGCCGCTTTTAGGGCGGCGCGACCTGCTCGCCGACGTTGCTGGTCGGTTCTTCGTTTTTCGAAGTATGCTGCATCCTTCGGGTCGAAGGGATTGGCTGCGCCTCGGATTTTGATATGCCTCTCAATCCGGATGCTCGTTGCACGGATGAGTTCGACCCGGCGTTTTCCTTCCGGGGTTTTCTCAACCGTGGAGAAGATCCAGCGCTTCGGGCCGCTGTGCCAGTATTTCTGCGCCAGCCATCGTGCACCCTTGTGCGGATGTCTTCTCTTTGCCCAATCCCGCAGGTAGCGGTAAATTTGGCTGTCCATTACTCTGAAGGTGTCGTTCGCGGCGATGTGCCGGTGATAGTTCGCCCAGCCCCGAATCATCGGGTTTAAGGCTCGTATCATGTCGCCAGCTTTCTGTGCCGTAAACTTCCGGATGGTTTCCCTGATCCTTACCAAGATCGTTTTGAAATTGCTCTTGGCAGGCTTGGTCAGAAACTTCCCGCTGTACTTGCGCGGATTCTGCCCAAGGAAATCAAATCCGTCCTCTATCCGCGTAATCCGGGTTTTCTCGGGGGAGAGTGTTAAGCCCCGTTCCTTGAGAAACTTTTCTACCTCCGGTTTGATCGTCTCTTCGAGAAGTTCTTTCGTTTTCCCGGTGATAACGAAGTCGGCGGCGTAGCGGATTACGTTCACTTTGCTACGGTATGGGGTGACGGCCTTGACCGCCGCTTCCAACCCGTCCAGTGTGCAATTGGCCAACAGCGGGGAGATAATGCCCCCTTGCGGGGTTCCCGCTTTGGTCGGGTAGAGTGTTCCCTCTTCAAAGTATCCCGCTTTCAGCCATTTCCTGAGCATGAAGCGATCCATGGGGATATGCTCCAATAGCCAATCATGACTGATGTCGTCGAAACAGGCCTTGATGTCTCCTTCAAGTATCCATTGCGCCGAATACCGCTTTGCCAGCCCTATGTAACATTGGTGGATGGCGTCGGCGCAACTTCGATGCGGGCGGAACCCGTATGAATTGGGATCTCCCGTGGTCTCGGCCACCGGCAGCAGAGCCTGCGCGTAGAGCGCCTGCATAGCCCTGTCATGCATGGTGGGAATACCCAGTGGGCGCATCTTGCCGTTCTTTTTCGGTACATATGTTCTCCGCAGAGGGAGAGCTTTGTATCCGTGACGGCGCAGGTTATGAACTGCTTCCATCTTCTGCTTTTGCGTGGACCAGATTACTCCGTCCACGCCGGGTGTTTTTCTGCCTCGGTTTGAAACAACCCGTTTGACGGCTAATGCTTTGCCGCTAAACGAGCGGGTTAGAAGCCATTGCAGCGTTTTCACTCTGCCGTGGCGACCTTCCCTGACGGCCTTTGCGATACGGATTTGCAGTCTTCGAACCTCGCGACGCGCTGCGTGCCAGTTGATGGCTTTCCACCCGCTGTCTTTAGCGGAGGGTGCACCAGTCAATCTTGCGATTGCCGCCATTTGCTTTCCCTCCCGAAGAAGATTCTCCAAACGATCTCGCAATGGAGCACCAGCGTAGAACGTCTGCTCCCTTTCGGGCCGGGTAATGTCGGCAAAGCCTCAACCCGTATCCGCCCCATTACAGGACGGCATTCGCTTTTTCCGGCTTCTTACTCCCGCACTCCCAACAGTGTGCCTTGCGGTTTCACCTGCCCCAATGTTCCGGGGCGGAAATACGGGGTTTCCACGTTCCGCGTTTCAGACAATTGCGTAGGTGACTTAGGCCCGTTCTGTACACCGGCAGCACTTTAGTCCCCGCAGGGGCACCGTTACATCCCCTGACCGGCTGCGTACCTTTTGGTTCAAGCCTGTCAGCCTCTTTGGCTTGCTCCTCTTGACGGCGCGTGCGAACGTTCACTTGTGTTAGCCATATCACCCGGAACCCTAGCCCTCACCCAGGTTGAGGCTTCCAGGAGGGCAGTTGCCTCGCGGCTTCCACCCCTCCCGCCGAAGCGGGATTCGGTACATTGTCAGGAGGGCTTCGCACCAGCATGGATGCACCAAGACAGCACGCCTCCCTAGGATACCCGCAGGGGAATGCGGGGTCTGGTCAGTGCTTTAAAAGCCACGGCCAGACAGTCTTCAACGCGACATCGTGTCGCGACAACGTGATAAGGCACACCGGCTCGGCGGGGGCTTTTTCCCGCTGACCGGTGCTGCCGTTTGTTGAATATTCGGTGTTCTCGCGGTTGGTTTACAAGTTTTGTCAAAATGCGTAGGTCTGACCCTCGAAGGCTCTTACTTTGGTAAATGGAAGGCAGAGTGCCTCTTATAATTCTCAGTTTTGAATCGCTTTCAGTATCCCATTCTCAAAGTACAGGTAGCTTTTGAGCGTATAGACCCACTGCTCATGCTCTCCCCATGATCCAATGGTTCTATTAACTGATTCGGGCTCACCCCAAGCCAGTGTTGCTTGTAATTTCGTCATTCCTATAAAAACCTTCTCGGTTTCAATAGAATTCCAAACCTTCTTTGACCACTTATATTTTTTGTACTTTTCTCTAAGGGCCTTCATCTGCTTCTTTAATTCTTTTTCTGCGGCCAGTTCCTGGCTCTTTCGCTCTGTTTCCGGGTCTGTTTCAGCAAAATAGGTATTGAATGCGTGTGTCATAGGAGCGCACAGGCCAATATCTACAGTTCCTGTACCAGATGAAGTCTTGTATGAAAATCGAGCTGGTGCAAACTGATCGTCACTGATAGTTATATTTGTGATTTCTGCCCAGTCTTCACCTTTCTTCCAAAATTTTCTGCCGATATAAAGCTTCTTAGCATCGTCAATATCTTTGATAAAGGCCATATTGTTAAGGTGAAAAGAGTCTTTGTAGTCCAGTAAACCATCAGCATAGTAATTATCCCCGGTGTCTTCCATTGTAATAGTGACCAGGAATAAGCCCTTGCGAGGCCTGTTGTCTTCAATGTTTGTTATTTTACCAACCTTTCCAGATGCTAAACTTACAGCAACTTTCCTTTTTCCATTTATGTCATAGGACTGGTCGTAATATTCATAGCTGTGTTCCGGTTTCCTTGGGATAAATGCAACCCTCTGGCCTATCCAGCAATCGACCGACAACTTTGCAAAAGGTTTTGCGGGACAAGCTATTTGGCCTGGCGATACAACCTTTAGATCAGGAAGGACTTTGAAATCGTCCTGTGCATTACAGATGCTTGATATAGCTAGGAAGAAAACGATGGCGATCGACTTAAAGGGCATATAAGACTCCAGGTTAATGTTCTTGGCACATTGTTTTTTTGTTGGTCACGGGCATTGAGGCCAGGGTGGCCGGATATATTGGCGATCCGGGGCGCCGTCTGGTTCGGCACTTTCTACTATTAGTATTAGCTCTTGCAGCTCACGGTATATTTCTGCGATGGTCATTCCAATCATATGCTGGAGAGTTTCGACTTCTGATATTGAAAGTTTAAAGAATGGTGCACCAAGTATCGCAGTCGGGAATCCATTGAAGGAAAACGGTTGAACTTTGTAGGAAGAATCATCTGAATGCGCATAGACTTTGTGACGAAGCTTGATAATTGTATCGTGAAGACTATTCTCCGTATCATTATACTTTAGTAATTTTTTTGGAAAATCCGGTAGCCCATCACTTCGGGTAAAGGGGCGTGCATAAAAGACAATTAGGGATGATGTGAACGCAGATTGTTGTAAGTAAATCGTGCCGCGTCGTTCCCAAGGTGTGAAGTGCCACCCCTTCTTCAGGATGAATGCTGCGAACTGTGCAGCCATTCCGAGGTCTTCCCCCGAGATGTAAAGACGTTTATACAGACGTTCAATTTTTTCCCTTTGTGTCATATATCTCTCATCCAACATATTTCTCACCGGCTGGCGAGAAGCGTAGCGTAACACCAGCCAAGTTCAAAATTTCTTTTCTTCAGTAGTCTCTTTAGTCCATCCGCATGGCGTCAATATACGCACTCACGTAAAATGGCATCAACTTCTTCCTTAGTCAGTACACCATTTGTATGCAATTGCTGGAAGAGGCCAGCGATGGCTTTCGCAGTGCGATGCCCAGTTAGCTCCTTGTCTTGCGTCAGCGTGTAGTACAAGCGCTCCTCGATTTTTTCGAGATGGCTGAATGTCAGCAGTTCTTCGTCATACTTAGGGTCGGTCATAGGATTTTCCTTTCTTGATTCAACATCTTATTATGCTGTCAGAATCTGTCATCTACCTGTATATGCTTTCATCTACAGGTAGATGCTTGCATCTACGGATAGATGCCTTTCAAGCATATACATATAGATGCTTTTTCTGTCTTTTCAACTTATCCTTGTTATCTACATATGTATGCTTTTCCAATGGCCCGCCGACAATTGCTCCGTACTTCACATACAAAGCAGTCTCCGGAAATCATTTGCCATCTGCCGCATTAACCCTTGCTCGCAAGGTAAATACTGGATTTCCGAACGTTCGGAAATTTACGTAACTAGCTGGAGTAAACGAGGGAAACTGCCCACAATAATACCCTTCGTGCTCCCACCAACAACCGCTACAGACTTAACGCAAAACCGACAGCCTTCTGTATTTCAATCAACTTCTCTTTTGAAAGCGTAGTAATAACCGAACCGATTTTTGATTTTGAAACGGTCTGGATGTGGTCACAGTTTATGGCGCAGTCGGTATTCATCCCGTCCTGACTTGATAAAAATACTTCGCTCGGAATGTCTCTAACGGTTGATGTTATCGGCGCAACGGTAACCTCATTCATATATTCCAGAATGGAGTTCCTTGTCAGGATAACCACGGGGCGTTTTTTGTCGGGCGCGTTAAATTTGTACCATCTCACCTCGCCCCGCTTCATTCATCACCCCATTCCTGTTCGGATTCCCAGACACTGAACTCACTGTTTCCCGCAGGAAACCGCTCGTATCCTTTTTTATGGCTTTTTTCGAGCATGGCAATATTCACCCGCTTGAGAGCTTCCTGCAGGGCGTTTCTGGTAAAAGCGGAACGGGTCGTTTTGAGTTGTTTTACAACATTGTCTACATCGTCCACCAGGTTATCATCCAACGTCATCTGAATTGTTCTCATAGTCGCCTCTTAGTAATGTGGATATATATAGCTATAATAATCCACATTACAGCGGGAGTCAAAACTTCAATCCGTTTCCTTCAATTTGGCCATCTGCTCCACATCCAGGCTCTCGAAAGTGGTGTTGATATGGAAGAAGAAAATGCCGAAGATAAAGGCGGCAATCAGAAGATCAAGAGCCACCCCCAGCTCCACCACCATCGGCATGCCGTAGGTGGCGCTGGTGGCGGCAAAGAACAGGCCGTTTTCCATCGCCAAAAACCCCAGTATCTGTGTGACGGCATGGCGCCGGGTGACCATCATCAACAACCCCAGCATGACCGTGGCCAGCGCTATCGCCAGGGTGGAGCGGGTCATCAGCGTGGATAATTCCCGGACTGGCGCGGTCAGATGATAACTGAACACGACCAGAATAATGCCGAGCAACATGGTGGTCGGGATATTTACGATCGCCTCGATATCACGGTGGATCTTCAGCTTGCGGACCAGGCTGTAGAGGATATAAGGGAGCAGAATGACCTTCATCCCCAGCGTCAGGAGGGAAGATATGTAGAGATGATGCTCGCCGCTGGCGTAGCCGATAGCTGCTGTGCTGAGCGCCAGAAAAAAACCCTGCCAGGCAAAGATATGCACCAGCCCGAGAATCTTGCGCTGTGCCAGCAGGGCAAAGGAGGTCAGCAGGATCAGGGCGGCCAGCAGGCTGTTTATCTGGATTGCAAGAGAGTGGGTCATATCACTACTCCAGGATGAAGAAGGCAATCATGCCGAGTGTAGCCAGCAGGAAGGCGCTCCCCAGATATTCGGGGAGACGGAAGATACGCATCTTGGCCAGGCCGGTCTCGATCAGCACCATGATCACTGCTCCGGCCGCCAGTTTGATTACCAGCAACCCGAGTGCCAGCGCCAGCGAACCGATATCGCCACCGGCAGCGATCCCCCACGGGCAGAAAGCAGCAATCCCGAGCGCGAAGAAGAGCGTCAGTTTCATCATGCCGGCCCACTCGATCAGGGCCAGGTGGCGGCCAGAGTACTCCAGGATCATGGCCTCATGGACCATGGTCAGCTCAAGATGAGTGGCCGGGTTATCGACCGGAATACGGCCGGTCTCGGCCAGGGCGATCATGATAAAAGCAGCCAGGGCAAAGGCCAGTGAAGGGCGGATGACAAACTCGGCATGCCCCATGACCGACACCATCTGGGTCAGCGACGACGAGTTGCTGGCCAGCGATACCGTGAAGACCGCCATCAGCATGGCCGGCTCGGCCAGCGAGGCAATCATCATCTCCCGGCTGGACCCCATGCCGCCAAAGGCGGTGCCGATATCCATGCCGGCCAGGGCGGTAAAGAAACGCACGAGCCCGAACAGCATCACCAGGGCGATGACGTCGGCCGTGGCCGAAAGCGGCAGATCAACCGAGATCAGCGGTATAATTCCGGCCGCAACTGTCGTGACACCGAAAACCAGATAGGGGGTGAAGCGGAAGATCCAGGAGGCATTTTCAGCCAGGACGATATCTTTGCCGAACAGCCGCCTGATGTCACGGTAAGGCTGCAGGATCCCGGGCGCCGTGCGCCCCTGGGTCCGGCACTTGATCACCTTGACCCATCCGGCGAAGGCCGGTGCCAGGCCAAGCATCAGACAGAACTGGAGCAGTTCCATGGCGAAGGGATGCAGGTTCATCCCAGAAACGCCAGCAGTACAATCAGGGTAACGAACGAATATAGCAGGTAGATCTGGATGCGCCCCTGCTGCAGACGTCCGACCTGTCGCGCGATCCAGTAAGCCGCATCACCCTGCGGAGCATACAGCCAGTTCCAGAAACGATCCCGGATCCGGAGACGGTACTGCAGACCGCCGGGAAATGCGGGGTGATTGGTGTGCGGCACGATTTCCACCTGTTCGCGTACCGCAAACAGGAAACCGAGTATCCGCCGTATCGGCATGGAGAAGGCGGAGGCGGTGTACTGCATGCGGGGGGTCAGCTTGGCAAAACCGCAGTCCCAGACCGGCACCCGGCTGGTACTGGTTGCGCGGGCGTGCAGCAACAGCCAGGTAACGGCCACCACGGCCAGAATGCCGATAAAGACAACCGGCCCGGAATAGGAGGCGCGCTCGTGGGCCACCGGCGTCAGCCACATCCAACCGAACTTTCCGGCTGACTCTGCCAGCTTGGCGCCGCACAACTGCTCGGGGATCGTATCCAGCCAGCCTATGACCCAGGTAGGCAATATCCCCAACAGAAAGCAGCCGATCGCCGCCAGCAGCATTCCGGCACGCATTGACAGGCTGACCTCGTGGATACGCTCCGGTTTCTGGTGGCCACGCCAATGTCCCAGGAAGACAACACCGAATACCTTGACGAAACAGGCCGCAGCCAGCGCACCGGTCAGCGCCAGCAGCGCCGCCCCGAGCGGTATCAGCAGTTTCAGGAGCGGATGCGGCAGCGCCGGGGAGAGCAGAAAGGCCTGAAAGGTGAGCCATTCCGATACAAAACCGTTGAAGGGGGGCAGGGCCGAGATGGAGACACAACCGACCAGAAAGAGCGGCGCCGTCCAGGGCAGCCGATGAATCAGCCCCCCCATTTCCTCCATGTTGCGCTCATGGGTGGCGTGCAGCACCGCCCCGGCCCCCATGAAGAGCAGCCCCTTGAACATGGCATGGTTGAGGGTGTGATAGAGGGCGGCCACCAGCGCCAGAGCCGCCAGAGTCGGCAGCTGGAAGGAGGCAAAGATCATCGACAGCCCCAGCCCGATCAGGATGATGCCGATATTCTCGACCGAGTGATAGGCGAGCAGGCGCTTCAGATCGTGCTGCATCAGGGCGTACAGCACCCCCATGACCGCCGAGATCAGCCCCAGCACCAGCACGATCCCCCCCCACCACCAGGGAAAGTGTTTGATAAAATCGAAGGCAAAACGGCAGATGCCGTAGATGGAGGTTTTGAGCATGACTCCGCTCATCAGGGCCGAGATATTGGAGGGGGCCACCGGGTGCGCCTCCGGCAGCCAGACATGCAGCGGTATCACGCCGGCCTTGGCGGCAAAACCGAAAAAGGCCAGAAAGAAGGCGGCTGCCCCCCAGCCGGGGGAGAGCTGTGCCGAGCGCATGGCATCAAATGTGTATCCGTCAAAGCCCCCGGCTCCGCTCTTTCCGGCCATGACACCGAAGGCCAGCAGAATGGCAATCGCCCCGACATGGGCGATCAGCAGATACAGAAAGGCGGCCCGCCGGTTTTCCCCCTTCTCGTCCTCGTACATCACCAGAAAATAGGAGGCGGCCGCCATCAGCTCCCAGGCCACCAGGAAGAAATAGGCGTCGTCGGCCAGGACCACCAGAAGCATCCCGGCCAGAAAGAGCGTATAAAAACAGGCCATCTGCGTGATTGAACGCACTCCGCCATAGCCTTTGACGTAGCCGATCGAATAGATCGAAACAAACAGCCCCATCACGCCAATCACGACCAGAAAGAAACCGGCCAGCGGATCAAGCCGCAGATGGAAGGGAAGCCCGGGAAGGCCGATAGTCATGGTCGCCGATGCGATCGAACCATCAGCCACCGTCATCACTCCGGCCACGACAGCAGCCAGCGAGGCCACGGCACTCAGGCAAAACACCAGCGGGATCTGGATCGAGCGCAGCGACCGCAGTAGCGGCGCCAGGACGGCCAGCGCCAGGAGCAACAGCACCGCGAATCCGGCTATGTCAAGTGGCGCTGGCATGGGAGTACCTCGCAACAACTACAGATAGTCACTAAGAAAGAGCACTACCATCGTGATCAGGATGTACAGGACGTACTGTTGCAGTATGCCGTTCTGCAGCCGGCGAATCGGGAGGAAACGCTGATAGAGGCGTTCCAGGGACGGGATGTACACGAGCTCCAACACCGCCTCCGGGACGTGGCTGTGGAAATGGGCGCCGCCCGGGAAGATTCCGGGAGCAATACCGGGGCGGTGCGTACTCAGCTTGAGCACGAAGGCAAAGAGGCCGGTCAGCAGCTCGGCAAACGATGAAGCGCTGTACTGCATCCGCGGGGTAGGCCGTTGATAACCACACCCCCAGGTAACGGTCTCGCCCCGAGGAGCCGTTGCCAGCCGGCGGCGATACCAGAACGCCAGCAGGACAAGCAGGGTCAGCAGAAGGATGGCGGTCATCGATACAATCGGCAGCGGCGCCAAGTCATCCAGACCCGTTCCGGCGGAAGTCCCCGTGAGCGGGAAGGCCGCCAGACTGGCACGCTGCAGCAGCCCGCCCAGCAGCACCGGCGCCAGACCGACCAAAACGCAGACAGCCGCCAGAATCGTCATCGGCAGCAGCATCTGCCACCCGGCCTCGTGGCGCGCCGCATGCTCTTCAGTTCTCGGCGCCCCCAGAAAGACGATCCCGTAGACCTTTACAAAACAGGCCACTGCCAGCCCGCCTACCACGGCCAGCGCCGGAGCAGCCAGGGCAGTGGCAGCGGCAGCCGCCCCGCTGCCCTGGATACCGCGGAAGAAACCGAGGTAGATCAGCAGTTCACTGACAAAACCATTCAACGGCGGCAGGCCGCAGATTGCAACCGCCCCCACCCCGAACAGCAGGGCCGTGTAGGGGAGACGGCGGGCGACACCCCCCATCAGGTCTATTTCACGGGTGCCGGTGGCATGAATGACTGAACCGGCCCCGAGAAAGAGCAAGGCCTTGAAAGTGGCGTGATTGATGACGTGCAGCAGCGCCCCGGCCGTGCCCAGAAGCACCATGGCCGGCGAACCGGTCGCCTGGCCGAGCAGCGCCACCCCCAGTCCCATGAAGATAATGCCGATATTTTCTATGCTGTGGTAGGCCAACAGGCGCTTCAGATCATGCTGACCGATGGCGAAAGCCACTCCGACAATGCCGGAAACAATCCCCAGCAACAACACCAGCGCGCCCCACCAGAGCGGTACATTATTAAAGAACGAAAGGGTTCGCAGCAGACCGTAGATACCAACCTTCAGTATCACGCCAGACATGGCGGCCGAAACATGGCTGGGAGCATTGGCATGAGCAGAAGGGAGCCAGATATGGAGCGGCATGACGCCGGCCTTCATACCGAAAGCGAACAGGGCGGTCAGAAACATCGCCGCCGCGAACGGTGACGAGGCATCCAGCGAACCGGATGCCGGGAACAGCCAGGTTCCGGTTGCCAGCGCCAGCAATGGAAAGAGCGCAAACAGACCGAGCGTGCCGATGTGGGTGGTGATCATGTAGAGAGTGCCGGCCGAATTGACCTCCGGCTTTTCATCCTCGGTCGCAACCAGAAAATAGGCCGCCAGGGCCATGATCTCCCAGGCGAACAGGAAAGTGATGCCATCGCGGGTCAGAGTCACGGCGCTCATGGAACCGGCCATCAAGCCGAAGAAGAAGGTCATTTTGCGAACTGAGGCGGGGTAATGATCGGCATGCCAGTAGGAACGGGCATAAAGTGCGGCGCAACCGGGGACCAGAAAGATTGCCAGCAGAAACCAGGCCGTGAGCGGATCGATGCCAATCTCGGCCTGGCCGAAGGGGAGTGTCCAGGATATTGTAAAGGTTTCGGAAAGACCGCTGATCAGTGTCAGAAGGGCGCCGGCCAGCCCGATGCAGGAAGCCGCCAGCATCAATACGGTCGCCAGCAGTTGGCCACGGGAAGCGCTCAGCAGCCTGGGCACAAGCATCGGTGCGCCCGATAAGGCGGACAGCAGTGTGGCGGCAAAGATCAGCGTACTCGGGGATACCAACTCCTGCGCCATGATGCGGTTACCTCCTGGCCCCTGATAAACAGGATACTTGCGTAAACGAAGTCAATTACCGCCGGAAAAACGCAGAAAACGACTTCCTACTTTTTAATGATCGTTTCCTCCAGCGCACGGACCGCCTTCATGATCTCGACTTCTGACCCAGGGCGATGCAGCAAGGCTTGAAAGCCGCCATCATGCAGCAAAAAAGCCAGTTTTGCCAACAGGTGCAGGTGCGCCTTGACGTTGGGAGTTACCAAAGTAAAAAGAATCGAGACCGGCCGGCCGTCAATGGCGTCAAAGTCGATCGGATTCTTGAGGAAGCAGAGGCTGATAGCCGATTCACCGGTTTGGCCGACTATCGGATTACGAACGTGCGGTATGGCGATGCCGTTTCCGAGGGCAGTGGAACCTAACGCCTCACGCGCCAAAAGGGTCTGCAGCAAAAATTCGGGATCCAGACTTGGGGGAAGTTTGAGACGGGAGACAACCTCGCGCAAAGCAGCTTCGGGGGTATCACCCGGCAGATCAAAAAATATACCCCCTTGAAGCAGCGCCTCGGAAACCAGCGGCCGATCGGGGTTTTCATCACTGGCAGCAAATATATTGGAGGGTATGGTGATACTGTTATTGGTGGCCCACTCCAGCAGGTCAACCCGATTGACCTGATAGCGGTCGTCTTGCTTGTGGGCCGGAAGACCCTTGTGCCGTATCCAGCCCAGAACCGTTTTTTCATCAACTCCGGTAGCGGCGGCAAGATCGGTAATTTTAAGAAACATTTCAATACGCTCCAAACACCTTTGATATATGGACGCGCTACTTCCGGGCAGATTGTAGCTGACTGGAATCGAACAATATGATATTAATCGGAAAACGTCAATCCCATTCTCCATGCGGTTTCATCACGTTTACTTCAATAAAACAGAAGGCGGCACCTTGTATCCCGAATTGCAATCACAACATAAAAATGACCTTATCCACCTGTCCGGCAAGACATCGCTTTACAGCCGGTTCGCCTACCAGTTCGTCCGTCGCTGGGATGGCATTCCGATGCCGAAACATCAGCAAGCACAGTCTTAATGAAGCGCCATCTCCACGTGGCCTGCGCCATTATCATACACAATGGGAAGATCCTGGCTGCCCAGCGCAGCGAAAGCATGACACTGCCGCTCAAATGGGAGTTCCCCGGCGGCAAGATCGAAACCGGTGAGGATGCGGCCGACTGCCTGCAGCGCGAGCTGCTGGAGGAACTGGGCATCACCGTGACCATCGATCGGCCGCTCCCCACCGCCACGCACAGCTACGACGACTTTACCGTCACCCTCTACCCTTTCGTCTGCCGGCTGTCCGGCGGCGACATCACCCTGCACGAGCATAAGGCCATCGCCTGGACAGAACCGGGACGGATGACGGAACTGGACTGGGCCGAAGCCGACCTGCCGGTCATCGACGCCTTCCTGGCCAGCCATGCAACCGGGTCAGGCGGGAGCCGTCAATGAACGCGCCGGCAACCCCGGCCATGGGGCGGGTCTATTTTTTCCTGGTGCTGACCACCTTCTTCTGGGGGGGCAGTTTCCTGTTCACTAAAATCGGGGTCGCCAGCATCCCGCCGCAACTTTTCGTGCTGACCAGGTTCTGCCTGGCGACGCTGATCATGCTGATCTGCTTCGCCCCCCGTCTGAAAAGGCTCGACCGGGGCACGCTGAAACGGGGCCTGATCGTCGGCACGGCGCTGGGGCTGACCAACCTGAGCTTCGTCTTCGGCATACAGGGCACCAGCATCTCGCGGGCCGGCATACTCAACAACCTGTTCGTGCTCTTCATCCCGCTGATCACCGGGATCATCTGGCGCGACCGAATCGGCCGGGTCAACATGGCCGGCATCGCGCTGGCTGTGGCCGGAATCTGGCTGCTGGCTACCGGCGGCGGCCAGGGCTTCAACCGTGGCGACCTGGTCTCGACCTTCTGCGCCTTCATGATCGCCTGCCACATCATCGCCGTTTCCAAGGTATTGAAGAATGACGACGTCTACCTGGTATCGCTGGTACAGTTCGCCACCGTCGCGGTCATCGCCGCGGTCGCCTGCCTGCTGCTGCCGATGCCGGCGTTCACGGTAACGACCTCCGCCGCCATGTCGGTGGTCTACTGCGCCATTTTCCCGACGGTCTTCTGTTTCACGCTGCAAAACATCTATCAGCGCTACGTCACCCCCACCCGGGCCGGTCTGGTCTACACCCTCGATCCGGTCTGGAGCCTGATAGCCGGGTTCCTGGTGCTGGATGAACGGCTAAACTCTATGGAATGGCTGGGCTGCGGCATCATCTTCATGGCGGCGCTGCTGCCGCTGCTGTTCCGTCTGAGCGTCGAAAGCCGCCTGATCAGCAAATACACCAGCAGGAAACAATAGGGAGATACCATGCTACTTGTCGGCAATTACAACCATCTTAAAATAGCCAGGATCAATGCCAAGGGGGCCTTCCTGTCCAGCGACCAGGGCGAGATCCTGCTGCCGGGGCGGCTGATGCCCAAGGGCTCCGAACCGGGCAGCATCCTCAAGGTTTTCGTCTACCTGGATTCGGAGGAAAGGCTGACCGCCACCACCGCCAGGCCCCGCGCCGTGGTGGGCGAGTTCGCCATGCTGAGCGTCAGGGACAACGTCACCGTCGGCACCTTCCTGGAATGGGGGCTGGAAAAGGATCTGCTGTTGCCGTTCGGGGAGCAGCTGGACCCGCTCAGGAGAGGTGAACGGGTACTGGTGCGGGTCTACCTGCACAGCAGCGGCCGGATTGCCGCCTCGGCCAAGCTGGAGAAATTCCTCCGCCCGGCCGACGACACAATTGCCGAAGGGGACGAGGTCGAGCTGCTGGTGCATGCCTTCACCGACCTGGGAGCCAAGGTCATCGTCAACGACGCCTTCGGCGGGTTGCTCTTCAACAACGAGCTATACACCAAACCGTCCTGCGGCGACCGCCTCAAGGGCTATGTCAGGAAGATCAGGGACGACGGCAAACTGGACATCACGCTGCGCAAAGGAGGCGCCCAGGATGCGGCCACCGATCGCGAACTGCTGCTGAAGGCGCTGGAGGCGCAGGGAGGCAGCCTGCCCCTGACCGACAAGAGCCCGCCGGAAGCGATTGCCGGGCTGCTGAAGATCAGCAAGAAGAGCTTCAAGAAGGCGCTCGGCGGACTCTACAAAGAGGGGCTGGTCGCGATCGGCACGGACGGGATCAGGCTGAAGACCAGATAGAATCAGCAACGGAGAACAGGCGGATGGACCAAAACCCGATCATCGAAAAAATCAGAAAACTGCTGGCGCTCTCCAACTCCTGCAACGAGCACGAGGCCGCACTGGCGGCCTCCCACGCCCAGCGGCTGCTGGCCGAGCACAACCTGGCCATGGCGGACATCGAAACAACCCCGAAGCCGGATAAAGCCGACCGCATCGAGACCGCCGCCGCCAAGACCCTGCCGAAGTGGCTGCGGCACCTGGTTGCCGGCGTCAGCAGCGCCTTCGACTGCCAGGTCATCCATCACCCGGCAAACGGCAAGCTGACCTTCATCGGCGTCGGCGCCGACGTGCAGATCGCCGCCTACACCTTCAGCTACCTGGACAGGAGCGTCAGGAAACTCTGCCTCAACTACATGAAGCAGCACGCCACCGACGCGGTCAGCGGACGCGGACGCGAACTCTTGCGCCAGTCCTACTACCTGGGGGCGGTATCGACCATCGGCCGCATGCTGGCGGCGCAAAAGCAGCAGACGCCGGTCACTGCCGGCGCCCTGGTGCCACTCAAGGAGGCGCTGATCAGGCAGGCCATGGGCGAGATCGGGCAGATCAGGACCATGCACAGCCGCAGGAGCTATATCAACAGCAGCGCCTACACCCAGGGGCAATCGGACGGGCAGCGGATCGGTATCCGCCCCGGAGTTGCGGGCGGGGCGCGCAACCGGAGCATCGGCCTCCGGACCGTCTAGCGGAAGCAATCAGTGGAGCTGCGAAAACCGGTGTTGAATTTATCAATCAAATAGGTTATAAAGCCACTTCGATTTTGATTCGCCAGCACGGAGAGGTGTCCGAGTGGTCGATGGTGCCTGACTCGAAATCAGGTGTACGGAAACGTACCTAGGGTTCGAATCCCTACCTCTCCGCCACTAAAATTGTCCGGCAGCGTCCGGTAAAGATCAAAAGCCCTTGAGAAATCGAGGGCTTTTTCTTTTGTCTTGTCCTCCATTGTCCGGCTTGATCATACCGAACGACGAGCCGGCGAAGAGAGGGCTTTGATGTGGGATTGGAATTAGTGCAGTGATTCCCAGCCACTGTCAGTGATATGAATTGCCATCAATGGGGTTTCTGTGGTATTTGTAAATCGCATACTCATCTGAAGCGATTAGTGAACATAATCATGACAAAATACATCTGGCAACATAACTCATGGCCCAGCCTGAAGTGGGATACGGACTCACTCCTCACGCCGTTGGGAGAGTGCCGCCTGCTGCAGGGAAAACTCCTCAGCAAGGTGGCCAGCCTTGGGTTCAACCTGGAACATCAGGCCCAGGCGGAAATCCTTGTGGAAGAAGCCATCAAGACCTCTGCGATTGAAGGGGAGCAGCTGGATGTGCAATCAGTCCGCTCTTCTGTGGCAAGGAAACTGGGGCTTCCCTCGGCCGGATTGCCGTTTGACAGAAGAGTCGATGATCTCGTCTCGGTTCTCATAGATGCTACCCAGAATTACGACACGCCTTTATCTTCCGAACGTCTTTGGGGCTGGCAGGCTGCCCTTTTCCCTACCGGCTATTCCGGCATGCATAAGATCAAGGTCGGAGGCTGGCGGGACAGCGAAGAACCGATGAGAGTCTTGTCTGGACCGATAGGCAGGGAGAAGGTCCATTACGAAGCTCCACCTTCAGACCGGCTAGACCAGGAGATGCAGAATTTTCTGTCATGGTGGGACGATAGTTTGGGAAATGTTGAAGGGATTGTTCGGGCCGCGATAGCTCATTTGTGGTTTGTGACGATCCATCCTTTTGACGATGGTAATGGACGGATTGCGCGGGGGCTGACGGATATGGCGCTGGCCCAGGATGACAAGCAACGGGTCAGGTATTACACCCTGTCCGCCGAGATCATGAGCGAGCGGGAAGACTATTACAATATACTGGAGAAGACTCAGAAAGGATCTTGTGACGTTACCGGGTGGTTGGTCTGGTTTTTGGGATGCTATGCCAGAGCGATTAAACATTCGGATGATATGCTCAATGGTGTTTTCTCCAAGGCCGAGTTTTGGCGGACACATGCCCAGGACAAGCTGACGGATCGACAGAAGAAGGTTATCAATCGGTTGTTGGATGCTGGTCCGGATGGATTTGAGGGTGGATTGACTACACAGAAGTTTGCTTCCATGACGCATTGTAGCCGGGTGACGGCTTATAGGGAGTTGGATCAGTTGCATGTGATGGGGATTTTGGAGCGCGTTGGACAGGGACGAGCTGTGAGGTATGAGTTAAAGTTGTTGTAAGCTATTAATTATAGAATCCAGTCAACACGTGAGATCAATGACTATCATTCAAGAATCAGAAACCGTAGAACTGAAGAAATCCACCTCCGAGTTGAAAGAGGCGGTGATCTCCATTGTGGCGATGCTGAACAAGCACCAGCGTGGTAATGTCTGGTTCGGCGTTAAGAATGATGGGACAGTTGTCGGCCAGCAGGTTTCAGATAAAACATTGAGGGATGTTTCCAAATCGATTTCCGAACACATTGAACCAAAAATCTACCCCGTTGTAGAACTGATAGCTGTTGACAATCAACAGTGTATCAAGGTGCAGGTCGAAGGCAGCGAACACCCCTACTACGCCTATGGCCGGGCATATATCCGTGTCGGTGATGAGGATCGTCAGTTAAGTGCCAAAGCGCTCGAAAATATGGTGCTGACCAAAAACCGTGACCGGCTCCGTTGGGATACTGAGGTTTGCGCAAAGGCTGCCTTCGATGACATCGGGGCTGGCAAGCTTAAGACTTTTCTGAAGGTTTGCGGTCTTAAGTTCGACACTATCCCCAATTCCCTCGAAAAGCTTAATCTGGTTAAAGACGGCAAGCTGCTGAACGCTGCTGTGCTCTGTTTTGCCCGCAAACCAGAAAAATTCTTCCCCAATGCCCGTCTGCGCTGCGCCGTATTCGGTACACTGGATACGACCGTTACCATCAGCATGCAGGACTTCTATGGTGATGCATTTTATCTCATCAAAAAAGCCGAAGAATATATCCTGGAACATATCAACATCGGCATGCGGCTGGATGGCCTGCTACGTGTAGATGTCCCTGAGATTGATCGTGAAGCGTTTCGTGAAGCTATTATCAATGCCTTCTGTCATCGGGATTACCGGGAATATGATTCGGTCAATATTGCCATTTTCAAGGATCGCGTAGAGATCAGGAGTCCTGGTCTCCTCTATGGCGGACTAACTATTTCTGATATCAGGCGCAAAATGCTTTCCGAGCGGCGTAATGAGTTGATGTCGGAATTGTTTCACAGGGTCCATTTTATTGAGAAGTGGGGTCGTGGTATCAAAATGATCCTGGAGCGTGAACCGCAAACAGAATTTGAGGAGCTTGGCACCCATTTTATTGCCACATTCAAGCGCAAGAGTTATGACCTGACTAAACCTGGCAGCGTCGGCAAGACTACCCAAAAAAGTTCGGAGAAAAGTTCGGAGAAAATC
>Ga0209417_1003011_pt1 | contig 23831 bp, 17 predicted proteins | sample RifGroF2_FD_184002 | JGI IMG/M metagenome (GOLD analysis project Ga0209417, IMG submission 184002) | Groundwater microbial communities from Rifle, Colorado, USA - Groundwater F2 (SPAdes) (version 2) | ecosystem: Environmental > Aquatic > Deep subsurface > Groundwater | place: Rifle, Colorado... | reverse complement strand
ACTTTCATGCTGCAAATATACAAAATTATTTAACACAAACAACTGTTTGTTAATAATTTATGTAATTATTTTATGAAAATTTGCCTTGCAACGGTCTCATTACATGAGAAACCACTTAACTTGTTAATTTCATTGCGTTATATTCTATTAATTTACCCAAAAGTCACCCTAAATCTACTTCGTTTATTAACCGATAGTAGGTATGATATGTAAATATAGGAAAACATATCTAACGCACGTTTACAATTCAGGTAATCCTGAAATAAGTTTACTTTGTTTTTTCATAATTCTATTTTTTGTGTAAACCTATTTTAGGACGAGACACCTTTATAGTACCTTTTATGTACTGTTATAGTACCTTTCATGTACCTTTCATGTACAGTAATAGAATTTTTATACTGATACCAAATTGCTATCAAGTTCTTAATTTAGATTTTTGTATAAAGTGATAATGCCACACCTACGGTGTTTAATGTGTTTGTGTTATTTGTTTTGCTATAATAATTTCACACCTACGGTGTTTAGGATATTTAATTATTGTGGGTATTATGATAGCGTTTAGGTATGACAATCAGGTATTTGCATAACTAATTGATAATAAATCTTATATAGTTTTAGAATGTATTTAAAGTGTCTTTAAAGTATCCTTAATGTATCCTAAAGCTACTCAGCTTATAAATAATTTATTGTCAACATTAAGAGCTTATTAAAAAAATATTTGCATAAAAATATAATATTATTTTATTTGTTTGCAAATTTATTTTTTGTAAAACTCAATAATTAGAATTATATTTTTTTTAACACTTTAATACTATCTTTTATTCTTAAAGAATTTCATGATAAGCATTTCTGCCTCTTCCTTTAATATGCCTGATTTTAGAATCGTTTTCGGATGGATAATAGGTTTATTATACATTGTAAAACCTCGTTTTGGATCTGATGCAGCATAAATAATTTCGGATATTTTATTCCAGTATGCAGCTCCTGCACACATTACACAAGGTTCTAATGTTACATATAGTTTGCATTTGTCAAGATACTTGTTTCCAAGATATTCTACGGCAGAAGTAAAAGCTAACATTTCTGCATGCGCCGTAAAATCTTTAAGCTTTTCTGTCATATTGTAAGCTCTTGCAATGATTATATTTTCAGAAACAATAATTGCTCCTATTGGCACCTCATCTTCTTCTAAAGCCTTTTTTGCTTCTTTTATTGCTTCTCGCATAAAATACTCATCAGAGAAAATATTTTGCATATTACAAAAGTTTTTCTGCCAATAGGTTTATTTCTTTTCTTGGAGAGCGGTTAAGGTATAATATGTTGTATGTTGCTTCACATATTGGCATTTGCACATTATAATTTTTATTTATTTCTATAATGCCTTTTGTTGCATAATATCCTTCGGCAATCATTTTCATTTCTAGCTTTGTCACTTTAACTGAATATCCTTTGCCTATCATGTTACCAAATGCTCTATTTCGGCTAAATTGAGAATATCCTGTAACAAGTAAATCTCCTAAGTAAACCGTACTTTTTATATCTCGCGTTAAAGGATGTGAAGCATTCAGAAATTGTTCCATTTCTAATATAGCATTTGTCATAAGTACTGCTTGGAAATTATCCCCAAAACCCAGAGCCACACAAATACCACTTGCTACTGCATATATATTTTTAAGTACTGCTGCATACTCTATCCCTATTATATCATCAGAGATAGAAGTATAAATGTATCTGCATTTAAACATGTTTGCAATAATATTGGCATTATCAATGTCTTTAAATGCAAATGTAAGATATGATAACTTCTCCAATGCAACTTCTTCTGAATGGCAAGGACCTCCAATTACTCCAAAAGAATCATAAGGGAAGTCGAAATTTTGATACAAATAGTCTGCAACAATAAGATTTGATTCAGGAATAATACCTTTTACTGCAGAAACAACTTTCTTTCCCATAAAGGCTTCTTTTTTTAAAGGCTTTAAGGAGTCGTTGATATATAAAGCTGGTATAACTAAAAATATAACATCTGATTGCAATACTATTTCATTAATATCACTACTAATATTTAATTTATTAACATCAAATTCTACAGAACTTAAGTAGTTTTTATTGTGATTAAATGTTCTTATATAATTTGCGTCATCTTCTTCTCTAACCCACCAATTAACATTATCATTATTATTAAGCAACATTTTTACTATTGCTGTTGCCCAACTCCCGTCTCCAAGAACAGCAATATTTCTTTTATTAATCATTTTTATTGATTGTTTTTTGGTTTCATTTGTGGAAATAATAACACATCTTGAATTGCATAAGAATTTGTCATAATCATTGCTAAACGATCAATCCCTATTCCCAAACCAGCTGTTGGAGGCATCCCATACTCTAATGAATTTAGAAAGTCTTCATCAAGCACCATTGCTTCGTCATCGCCTCGTTTTCCTAGTTCTAATTGTTCTTCAAAGCGTTTTCTTTGATCTATAGGGTCATTTAGTTCAGAAAATGAATTGCAAAGTTCTTTCCCATTGCAAATTGCTTCAAATCTTTCAACTAACCCTTTTTTTGTTCTATGTTTCTTTGCTAAAGGCGACATTTCAACAGGATAATCTGTAATAAATGTAGGTTGGATTAATTGTGCTTCACATTTTTCTCCAAACATTTCATCTATGATTTTTCCTCTTCCCATTGTGTTATCAATATGTACATTCATTTCTTCTGCAACTTTTCTCAATTGCAATTCATCCATGTCTGAAATATCCACTCCTGTGAAATGCTGTATTGCTTCATACATACTAAATCGTTTCCAAGGACTTTTAAAGTCTATTATATTTTCCCCTACTTTGATTTTTGTCTCTCCATATAAAGCTAAAGTAATCCTTTCAACCATTTCCTCTACTAAACACATCATCCATTCATAGTCTTTATAGGCAACATATAATTCCATTTGGGTAAACTCCGGATTATGAAATCTATCCATACCTTCGTTACGGAAATCTTTCGAAAACTCATAAACACCAGTATATCCCCCAACAATTAATCTTTTCAAATACAACTCATTTGCTATTCTAAGAAATAGAGGAATATCAAGCGCATTATGATGTGTTTTAAATGGTCTTGCTGCTGCACCTCCATATATTGGTTGCAATATAGGTGTTTCTACTTCTAAATAGCCTTTCTCATTTAAAAAATCTCTTATCGTATTAATAACTTTTGTTCGTTTAATAAACGTTTCTCTAACCTCTGGATTAACAATTAAATCAACGTATCTTTGTCTATATCTTTGTTCAGGGTCTGTAAATGCGTCAAACACTTCTCCCTCTTTTACCTTTACTATTGGAAGAGGTTTTAGTGATTTACACAGTAATTTTAATTCTTTAACATGAATGCTCAACTCGCCTGTTTGAGTATAAAAAGCATAACCTTTAACTCCTATAATGTCTCCAATATCAAGAAGCTTTTTAAAAACAGTGTTATACATTGTTTTGTCTTCTCCTTCACAAATATCATCCCTCTTTATGTATAGTTGTATTCGTCCTTCATTATCTTGAATCTCACAAAAAGATGCATTACCCATTATACGACGAGTCATTATTCTTCCTGCAATACTTACAGATTGATACAGACTATTATCTTCTGGAAAATTCTTTTTTATTTCTGTTGTTGTTGCATTTATATCAAAAAGTTCTGCTGGATATGGATTTATTCCTAAATTATAAAGCTCTTCCAAAGATTTTCGCCTTAATATTTCCTGTTCTGACAAATTCTGAATCATAATTTTTATAATTAATTAAACTTTTGCAAACCTACATATTTTTTTGTTATTTTTGATATGTCTAACCCAAAAAATAAAACTAACGTATTGATTATAGACAATTCATACAACATTACATATCTAAGATTTTTTATTTTTATCCTTCTTTACTGAAAATCCAAACTTCCCAATTAACTCTCCAACTTTATAATACTTCCCATGTGAAAAAACTAGTGGCATACTTTTTATTAAATCAAACTCGCCTGTATTATCATTTAAAAACTCTTTCGATGCATTAACTGCCACAACCTCCGATATAAACATATCATGCGAACCTAAGGGAATTATTTGTTTGACTGAACATTCTATATTTATTGGAGATTCCTTTATCAATGGAGCCTTTACTTGCGATGCAGCCATTGGGGTTAAATTCATTTCTTTAAATTTATTAAAATCTTTACCAGACTTAATTCCACACCAATCTGTTGCATAGGCAAGTTTTTCTGTAGTTAAGTTAATTACAAACTCCATACTATTTTTAATTAAATTATAAGAATGTCTCTCTTTCCTAACAGAGATGTAACACATGGAAGGATCCGAACAAATTGTCCCTGTCCATGCAATTGTGATGATATTCCATTCTTCTGGAACACTTCCGCAGGTAACTAATACTGCTGGTAAGGGATAAACCATTGTGCCTGGTTTCCATAATACTTTTTCCATAATATCTTTTAATTAATACATTTAAAATGAAAAGCTAACCATAAACACTTGGGTTCAACACTTGTATACAAAATACGATGCCGTTGCTTAGGTTCTATATACACATAATCACCCTTTTTTAAAAACAATTCGCCCCTTTGTTCTATATCCAAATTTGCTTCTCCTTCCAATAATATAACCCATTCGGCAAAGTCCTGTTGCATATATTCTCCTTCTTTTGTAACTTGTCCTTGCGAAACTATTTTTTCAATAATAATATTATCTGAATCAAATAATTTAAGAAAAAACTCTTCTTTTGAAACATCTATTCCTTCTATATCGAAAATATTACTCATTATCTATAAATAATCGTTTATATCTCCTTTTCCTTCTCGTATTACTGTGAAATTATCTTCAGAACAATCAACAACTGTTGATGGAACATTACCTCCAACTCCTCCATCAATAACATAATCAACTAAATTATCGTACTTCTCATACATTTCATAAGGCTCTGTTAAATACTCTATTATTTCATCATCATGATGAATCGATGTTGTTATAATTGGATTATCCAACATTCTAACTAATGTTCTAGCTATATTGTTATCTGGTATTCGTATTCCTATCGTTTTCTTTCTGCTCTCTAATAATCTTGGAACATTATTATTAGCCTTTAATATAAACGTAAACGGACCTGGAAGAGCCTTCTTCATGACCCTAAAAACATTATTATTTATAGGCTTACAATAATCAGAAATATGACTCAAATCATTACATATTATGGAAAAATTCGTTTTATCTACCTTCACCCCTTTTATTTTTGCTATTTTTTCAATAGCTTTATTGTTTGATATATCGCACCCTAAAGCATAAACAGTATCTGTCGGATAAATAATAACTCCTCCATTTTTTAGACATTCCACTATATCTTTTAAGCTTCTTTCATTCGGATTATCTTTGTGTATTTCTATTAGCATTGTAAATGATTTTTTAACTAAATGCAAACTTAGATATTTTTTACAATACTGTAATAAATAAATTTCACATAGAGTCCATTACTATGTATTTATATAGATGTTAAAACAAACGATAAATTAATTGTTAAATTAGTATCAAACGGTCTTCTCCTAAAATAGGTTTACAAAAATAATGTATTTTATTTTTCTACAATTCATGCCACATATACAATGTTTAAAATCCGTATTAATACGCACTACTCAGCATCAGCGTTACATGTATTTGCTTTTCCACAGATATTTATAGGACATTTTACATATGGCAACGTAATTCTTAAATTACATATCGGTAAACACCAATACCGTCAATACTTTATAAAAAATATGTAAAAAAAGCAAAAAAAAATACTGTTATTTAAATTACTCTATTTATATTTGAGGAATTTTTTATGTAATAATCATTAATATTTGAAAGGAGGTTTTTTCACTTTACTACAAATTACTAACTAAAAACTTAAAATTTATGAAAACGAACAAATTATTAATTTACAAAAAACGAATAAGGAATTCATTACAATCCTTAGTTATTGCAATTATCTGCATGTTCTCCATTCAAACAATAAACGCTCAGCAAGGAGATTGGGAATGGTTATTTTCCTCTGGATCTACAGCCAATGACTGGGCAATTAGCATGGTAAAAGACAATGGGGACAATTTATATGTTACTGGAGCTTTTACTGATACTGTAGTATTTGGCAAAGATGTAACTGAAAATGATGTAACGCTAATAAGTTTAGCAGGTAACCTTGAAAGATTTGTTGCTAAATACAATAAATCAGGCCAATGTATTTGGGTTAAATCTATTTGTAATATAAAAGCAAATAATTCTAATCTTAAAGGGAGTATTGCTATTGACACTCTTGGTAATGTGTTTGTTGGTGGGACATCTTATGGGGACATTGTTGTTGATACCGATACATTATTAGACTATCAACGTGGTGTTTATATGTTTGTGTCTTCGTTTTCACAAAACACTGGAGATTTACAATGGATACGTATAGCTGGTAGTGATTCATTAACAAATGAAACTCTTAGCAATGAAGCTTATTGTAATTCTGTTTGCGCAGATAACAATGGTGGAGTTTATGCTACAGGAAATTTTTTTAAAGCAATGGAGCTTGATAGTACTGCTAATATCAAAATACATGTAGGTGGTAATCAAACAATAAATTATGAAGGAAAATTAATTTCTTCTGCATTTACATTACAATACAATGAAATGGGTAATCTCCAATGGAAAAGCATCATAAAAGGAAATACAGGATGGGGAGTTGGAACCGAAAGTGTTAAAACAAACTCTCAAGGAAATGTTTTTATTTGTGGTACTGTATCAGGTAATCAATATATTGAAACAATTGGAGGAGGATTAGATAGTCTAGTTATTGGTGAATTAGAAGCTCAATATATAATAAGCGATTTATTTATAATAAAATACTCTTCTGATGGAATTTTAATGGACAAAAATCGTTTCTTAATACCAAATAGACAATCACCTGAAGATATGTTTATTGATCAAGATAACAATATGTTTATCGCTGGACGATTTGCAGGAGATCTTGCTTTCTCTGAAGGAGATACAGTTACTGCTATAGATGAAGCACTTAACACATTTATCTTAAGACTTGATACTTCGTTCAATATTAGTTGGGATAATTATATTTTAGGTATAGCAGATAGCGCTGATGGAATAATAGTAAAAAATATCACAGCAAATGACAATAACGTTTACCTTACAGGTTCATTTCCGGACACTACTTACTTTACTGATACAGAATATATAATTAATGGTGGCCTTAGAGATATATTTATTGCAAAGTATGATAAAGCAAATGGTGCATTTATTTCAGAAATACAAGCAGGTGGTTCTGATTACGATGAAGGAACTGCAATAGCTGTTGATAATTGTGAAAACATTTATGCTACAGGTTATTTTACTCAACTAGCATATTTTAATAATAACACTCTATCTGGTTCATCACGTCAAATATTTCTTGGTAAATACAATATGAATTATGCAGATTTCATAAAAGATACTTTTATTTGCGATGATACACAAATAAACCTCGTAGTTACAAATCTTAGTGAAGGTCAATATGCTATTAGTTGGAGCAATTCTCAAACGGATACAAATCAAATAACAGTTAACCCAACAGTTACTACTACTTACTCAGTAACTGTATCTGACAATAATGGTTGCACTGCTTCAGATATTGCTGTTGTAACTGTAAGTACGTTTCCTACAGTTAATGCTGGCGCAGACCAAACAATCTGTCCTGGTTCTTCAGCAACATTAATATCTGATTCCTCATATTCATACTATTGGAGCACAACAGAAATAACTCAAAGCATCGAAGTAACTCCAACAGCAACTACTACATATGAACTTACTGTTGCAAATTCAAATGGTTGTACTGCTTCTGACAATGTTGTTGTAAATGTTAATTGTAATGCTCCTGAAAGCTTAACTATTTCTGGGTATGCTTATAACTATACTGTTTTAAAGTATGGAACAAGAATATATTGGCATACTGTTCCTTGTGCAACTAGTTATTATATATATTACAAAAGAGTAGACTCTACAACTTGGACAAAACAAACTATTACAGATACTTCTAAATATCTATATGAAAATAGCAATATAGAATATGAATTTTTTGTAAGAGCTATATGTTCAACAGCCGATACTTCATTATCTTCTGACACGTTAACCCTTGAGACTCCTAACGATACTTGTCATAATGCTCAACCAATTAATCCTCAAGCATGGTTTTGTGACCAAGGTGATACATATACAAAGATTATGTGGGGCGTGCCAACAGATGATTACGAAATATCTGGTTACAAAATATATTGGAAAGAAACAAGTGAATCAACTTGGTATTCTGTGGTAATTACTAATCCTGCTGCTACTTCATATATTCGTTATTCATTACAATCTTTAACTTGTGAATGGAGAATTAGCACTATATATAAAAATCCTCTTCTTGATGGAAGTTTTTTATACTCAGACCTTTCTGATGTATTCTATCCAGATAGTACTGATGGTTGTTATAAAATGAATAGTTTTGATATTACAGAAAAAGAAAGTGGGACATCAGAGCTTATTTCAGATATTTCTGTTTATCCAACTCCTACAAATAATGATGCAAACATTTCATATTCACTTGGTGAAAACACAAATGTTATAATAGAAATATATGACATCATGGGACAAAAAATATCAACCGTATGCAATCAATACCAACAAGCAGGAAATTATACTATTCCTTTCCCTGTAAATGGCTCTAGAGGCATATACATTCTTAAATTAACAACTCCTGTCAAAACATTCCAAGCTCGAATTGTTAAAACCGAATAAATCCCACTAAAACATAATTAATTTAATGTTTTTTAATCCTCACAGAAATATTCTGTGAGGATTTTTTTATATTAATAATATTATAAATCTTATTCGTTTTTTTCTGACAGCTCTATCCAACGTTCGGTTTTGCTATCAATAATGCCAAGTATTTCAGAAAATCGATTTGCTTTAGAAATCATTTCATCATGAGGCAGTTTATTATCACTAAGACCTATTTCTATTACTTTCTTTTCTTTTTCAAGAGCTTCTAATTCTTTCTCAAGAGTTTCTAACTCCTTTTGTTCTTTGTATGATAACTTCTTTTTGATAGTGTTATTTTCTTTCTCAACAACAGTTATTGTTTTCTCTTTTTTTGCAAGATCATTTTTCTTTGCTTGAGCAAGCTTAGTCGCATATTCCCTATATAACGAATAATTGCCAGGAAAATCTTTCATAACTGCATTACCTTCAAATACAAAAATATGGTCAACTATCTTGTCCATAAAAAATCTGTCATGTGAAACAACTAATAAACAACCTTGATAAGATTTTAAAAATTCTTCTAACACATTTAATGATAATAAGTCTAAATCATTAGTGGGCTCATCTAGTATTAAGAAATTAGGACGCTTCATCAAAATAGTTAACAAATACAATCGCCTTTTTTCTCCTCCACTCAACTTCGAAACCAACTTGTATTGGACTTCTGGGCTAAATAAAAATAACTCTAAAAACTGTGATGCACTAATCTTTCTCCCATCACCCAAATCAACATATTCTGCAATATCTTTTATTAAATCTATTACTCGTATTTCTTCATTTAATTTTATCCCCTCCTGCTTATAATAACCAAAAACAACAGTTTGCCCAATCTCTAATGTGCCCGAATCATGCCTTAAATTACCAGATAAAATATTTATCAATGTTGTTTTGCCTGTCCCATTATTCCCTACAATACCTATTTTTTCATTGCGCCTAAAGGTATAACTAAAATTCTCTATAATCTTTTGTCCTTCAAAAGATTTGCAAATGTAAGTAGCTTCTATTATTTTTTTGCCTAAGTAAGCATTCGAAACATTTATCGTAATCTTTTGATTATTTATTTCTTTCCCTGCAATAGTTTGTAAATCGTAAAACGAATCTATTCTACTTTTCGACTTAGTGGTTCGAGCCTTTGGCTGTCGTCTCATCCATTCTAATTCTTTGCTATATAGATTTTTCGCTTTATCTATAGAGCTACTTTCCATGTCTAATCTTTCTTGTCGTTTTTCCAAAAAATAAGAGTAATTCCCCTTATAATTATAAATAGTATTATTATCTAACTCTATAATAAAATCACAAACATTATCTAAGAAATACCTATCATGTGTTACCATAAATATTGATATATTCAAAGAATTCAAATAGCTTTCTAACCACTCAATCATGTCAAGGTCTAAATGATTTGTTGGCTCATCAAGTATAAGAAAATCTGGCTCTTTAATTAGAGACATCGCTAAAGCAATCCTTTTTACCTGACCTCCTGAAAGCTCCTTTATTTTTTTATCTAAATCGTATATCTTTAACTTCCCAAGTATCTGCTTTATCTTTGCCTCATATTCCCAAGCATTTAAAACATCCATCTTATCTGCAAATAAAGAAATACTTTCTTTATCATCATTAATTAGCGATTTCTCATAATTTAGAATTGTACCTATCAGCTCATCATCCATACTTAGTGCAGCTTCTAAAATAGTATGATCTTCATTAAAAACAGGTTCTTGTGCTAAATAGGCTGTTTTCAAATCATTTCTAAAAACAATTTTTCCTGAATCAGAACTTTCCTGACCAGAAATAATCTTCAAAAGGGTTGTTTTCCCTGCTCCATTTTTAGCTATTAAAGCGACCTTCTGACCTCTATTAATACCAAAACTAATATTAGAGAATAATTCAAAATCACCAAATGACTTGGTTAAATTTTCAACTTGCAAACACGGCATATCTTATGTTTCTATATAGTAAATCACAAAATTACCATAAAAAGTCAATGTAGTTGTAAATATTTTAAGCGATCTTCTAACTTTATGCATTATTGCATTATTTAGAAAATAGTTAATCCCTCTTAACAACGGCTCTTTTTCTAACATTTAGTTTATTAATATTCAAGAGAAGTATGCCCGCAAAAAAACATTGTAGTATATTGTAATTGCTTTATGTTATGTAAATATTGCAAATCAGACAATCATGTTTTCATTATCCATCTGTAATTTAAAATTCATCTATAATTATTGTTTATTAGTTTATTTAAAATTATAAATTTGCATTGTTTTTGATAATGTATTGATAAAACATAAATTTTAAATATTATGATAGACAATAAAATTCTCCCCATAACAGAAAACGTTAAATGGATAGGTGTTATAGACAAAGATATCGTAACTTTTGATATAGTTATGGAAACAAAGTATGGAACAACATACAACTCTTACTTGATTAATGCTGATAAAAAAGCTGTAGTGGAAACAGTAAAAGAAAAGTTTTTTCCTGTATATCTTGAAAAGATAAAGCAAGTAACAAATCCTTCTGAAATAGAATACATCATAGTTAATCATACTGAACCCGACCATTCAGGATCAGTAAAGCATTTATTAACTGTTGCTCCTAATGCTACTGTTGTTGGCTCTAGATTAGCTATAACTTATTTGGAGGATATAATAGGTGCTGGGTTTAAAAACCTTGTTGTAAAAGATGGAGATACGCTTGATTTAGGAAATATGACGCTTAATTTTATTAGTGCTCCTAATTTACATTGGCCAGATACAATGTATTCATACTTGGTTGAAGATAAAGTTCTTTTCACTTGTGATTCATTTGGCACTCACTATGCTAATGAGCAAATGTATGACTATCTTATAGACCAAACAGAGCATGAAGAATCGTTTAAGTATTATTTTGATGTGATATTAAAACCGTATTCAAAGTTTATGCTAAAAGCAATAGAAAAAATACGAACTATTGATGTAAAAACAATTTGTAATGGTCATGGACCAATACTTTCTAAGTATTTAGATAAATATGTCAATCTGTCAGAGCAATATGCAAAAGAAGCTTTGTCCACATTAAAGGAGAATAAAGTCCTTATAACTTATGTATCGGCTTATCAATTTACAAAACAAATGGCATATTTAATTGCAGATGGGATTAAATCATTGGGTGATTTTGATGTAGAGGTATTTGATATTGAAAAAGCTAATCTTGGGGATATTGATGAGAAATTATCTGTTGCCAATGCAATACTTGTAGGTAGTCCAACTATTAACCAAAATACACTTTTGCCTATTTATAGACTGTTTGCTCTTATTAATCCAATTAGAGATAAAGGTAAAATTGCAGCAACATTTGGCTCATATGGTTGGAGTGGAGAAGCTGAGAAAATTATAAAATCAAATCTATCAAATTTAAAGCTTAATGTATTGGAAGAAACAATGTTTATTAAATTTGCACCAAAAGAATCCGACAGAGAAAAGTTTGTAGAATTTGGGAAAAAGTTTGTAGAGCAATTTAATAAGAAATGTAATTAATATATTGTTTTAATAAAAGACTATTTAAAACAATAACCTTATTGATGACCAAAACATAAATGGGTAATTATTTTATCTTTTGGGCAATATAAAAAGGGTGTCTAATATTTTAATTTTTAAGGAGATGTTATGAAAAAGAAGTTAATTTTTATTGATAGAGATGGAACTATAATAAAAGAGCCTGAAGATGAACAAATAGATAGTCTTGTAAAACTTGAATTTGAAAAGAAAGTAATTTCTTCTTTATATAAGATACAAAGTGTGTTTAATTATTCACTAATAATGGTTAGTAATCAAGATGGGTTAGGAACAAAGGATTATCCTCAGGAATCTTTTGATATTGTGCAATCCAAAATGTTGACTACTTTGCTAAACGAAGATGTTAAATTTGATGACATCCTAATTGACATTACTTTTGAACATGAAAATGCTCCTACACGTAAGCCTAAAACAGGGATGGTGGAGAAATACATGAATAATTTGTATGATATACAAAACTCTTACGTAATAGGAGATCGCTTAACAGATGTTGAACTTGCAAAAAATATAGGATGCAAATGTATTTTGTATAATTATATTCCTAAAAAAAACGACACTGAAGCAAAAATAAAGGAACTGGATAAATACTGTATTTTAAAAACAGATAATTGGGATGAGATAGTTAAATTATTGTCAGGTAAATATCGTTCTGTTACACATAATAGAACAACTAAAGAAACCAATATTAAAATAGAACTAAACCCCAACGGACAAGGTCTTGCAAATATAGATACAGGCTTAAACTTCTTTAACCATTTATTAGAACAATTTGCTCGACATTCTGGCTGTGATATTAGCATATTGTGTAAAGGGGACTTGCATATTGACGAACATCATACTATGGAGGATATTGCAATAACACTAGGAGAGGCTTTTGATATTATGTTGCAAGAGAAAAGAGGTTTGGAGCGATATGGATTTAGCTTGCCTATGGATGATGTTCTTGCAACAGTAGCTTTAGATTTATCAGGACGTTCTTGGTTGGTTTGGGATGTTGATTTTAGAAGAGAGAAAATAGGAGATGTTCCAACAGAGATGTTATTCCATTTTTTTAAATCATTTTCAGATAATTGCAAATGCAATCTAAATATAAAAGCAGAAGGAACAAACGAGCATCACAAGTCTGAAGCCATATTTAAAGCAATGGGACGTACTTTCAAACAAGCTCTTAAAATTAATTATGAGGACTTGTCATTACCCACTACAAAAGGAAAGTTATAATTAGCAAAAACATGCAAGATCTATTTTCAGTTGTATTATTCCATTTACTAATAAAATATTGAATAATAATATTAGTGTTGCATTCTAATATAACTACACTTTATTTTGAATTAACGGAAAATGATTTACGCAAAATGGGTTTTAGCAAAAAACGGCTAATTCTATTTATGTTAGTAGAGCAAAAAAAATGAATACAATAAAAAAAAACGTGGCTCAAATCATCTTGAAAAAACATAAAATCAGGCAAATCATCCAAATGAAACATAAATAGTAGTATATCAAATACTTAAAATTATTCGTAAAATCCCCTCCCCTTATGACATTAAATAATTATCCTTTGTCAGCACTGTTTTTTTGAATATATAGAAAAGCAATATAATAATCCCCTAGTTTATCATAATATGCCTTTAAAGAAGAATGAAAATTCCCCTTTACAATTTGCACATTAATATCATCCAAAGCCCCTACTTTAACATTAATATTATCAGCAAACTCCAAATCTAAATCAGAAAACAATTTATATGTAGCCTCTTTAATTGCCCAATACAAAGTTAAAGTATCTATATCATTTGAAGCAATAACATTATTCTCATCTTCATTAACAAAACGCTTCCTAACATTATTAATACGATTAGCAATCTTTTCAATATCAATTCCCACATCATACTCCGAACTTACTATAACACATGCATATATTCCCGAATGAGAAATAGAAATATTATCCGTAGAATTACTAATAATCGGCCTACCTTCCTTAGAATAAAAAATAAATGCATCATTCCCATATATCTTCTTGACTATATACCTTGACGAAAGCCAATGCAACTTTCGCATTTCACTCTTATACGAATAATACAACTCTCTCTCTCCATCAGTAAAAGGAAAACTTTCCTCCAAAACACTAAGCTCTTCTGTAATCTCCCATAAATAAATCTCAACAGAATCTAACGAAGTAGAAAAATTAATCAAAGGCATTTAATAATCGTATTACTTTTTAAAAATACAAAATTAAATTATTATAATGATCTTTAACAAAATATTCTTACAAACAACATTAATAATATTTCTCTAACAGCTGTTTTTCCTTAAAAAAAATAAGAAATCAACACTCTTTTTATAAAATTTTTATAAAATTTATTTGGAGGATATTGTATAAAACATTATATTTGAGCCTTAATTTATATTGAAAAACACGTAGTTTATACTATTTTAGGTTTATTTTATGTTATAATCTAAAAAAAATTATTATTATGTATAGGTTTGAAGGCTATCGTTCAGGAGAGGACGAAAAAATTGAAAAAGTAGTTAGCAAAAATATTAAAGAAATGCTTGATGCTTATGAATTGTTTGATATTAACGAATACGATCATTACACAATTACTGATTTACTAACCGACGAGATAGTAGAAGAAGATATGTTTGAGAAATACGATTCCTATAAAGACGGAACAATGGATTTATTATTTCCTGACAAATCAACCCGCGAAGGAATTGACTCTAACGACTCTTGGGAAGAATAACTATTTAACTATAATTCTCCTTTTTAACATATCTTTTGTTATACTCTCAACTATCTTAAATCTAGGAAATAATTCCATTGCAATAACTTTCAAAAAAAATTAAAAAGGCACCGCAACAATTAATCCTAAAATCCTTCCTATTGTCCCCCCAATTAATATAATAATAAATATTTCTTTCATTTCTTTATTTGCATAAGGCAATATTACTGCACTCATTTGACATATTTTGGAACAAACAGCAGCATAAACATAAAAAGATTGACGAACACTTTGTTATAAGTATACTCGGTCGTATTCAGAATAGAGTCCTTGACTTGCCTTTGAGATATACTTCTGCATAAATATAGACTTTGAGTTTTTTAACTAATCTTTTTGAAGTGCGAGCAGACTTAGTTACTGCAATATACAAATTGCATTGGCAAATAGAATTATTATTCAAACAATTAAATCTATTTTAAATGGGCTTGCTTTTAGAAATCAAAAAATAATACAAGAAATAATTTAATTTTCAAAGATTTACACTTGTATCAAAATTAATGCTTACTTTTATCAGACAACAATGAAATTTTATAAAACTTTTAGAATTTTATGGATTTATTTACTATATTTGTGGAAAAATTCAAATAAATATTAAAAAATAAATAAACATTTTATGATAGAAAAATTATATACAGCAGAAGTAACTGTAACTGGTGGTGGTCGTAATGGTCATGTTAAAAGCTCAGATGGAGTAATTGATTTTGATGTAGTAATGCCTAAAGAACTTGGAGGACAAGGCGGTTTAAAAACTAATCCTGAACAATTATTTGGAGCAGGTTATTCGGCATGTTTTGATGGAGCATTAAGACTTGTCGCAAAGAACAAAAAGATAAGTAACTTTGACTCTTCCGTAACTGCAAAAGTTTCAATAGGTAAGGATGAAACAGGTTTAGGAATAAGTGTAGAACTTCATGTTGATATTAAAAATATAGACAGAACTTTAGCTGAAGAAGTTATGAATGAAGCACACCAAGTCTGTCCTTATTCAAAAGCAACACGTAATAATGTTGAAGTTAAATTAGTTTTGGTTTAGTAAAAATAAAAAAAAAATTATACTCATAAATTTTTTGATGGTCTAAAATTAAGTATTTTTATATACTAAAATCTGTTACAGAATAAGGATTTTAGTACTATTGTAAGCTATAATTGTAAATTTTTATTTACGATTATTTGGTTAATTAAAAATTATAGCATATTTTTGCCGTAATAAGATTTTAAAAATTGAAGTAAAATAATTATTAATTTAAATTTAAAAATAAAAAAATGAAACGAAACAGACTTCTTATTTTTGCTGTGGTACTTATGATGATTGCATCAGGAGTTAATGCGCAGTATGTTATCCAAAAAAGTGACTTGCCTCAAAGATCACAAATTAAACAACAAGTTTATACACCAGTAAAACAAGAAAGAAATAATTTAAAAACAGGTAATTATGCTTTTTTTAATGGTTATAACAATATAGTACAAGCAATTACTAATTCAGAAAATCCAGGCTCTGTTGGACTTTATGCTACGCCACTTACAAATGACACAACAATGAAAATAGCTTATTGGAGTACTGATAGTTCAAAAGTAATGTATTACAAACCATTATTTATGGGAGCTTCTTGTGTTCTTGATCCAAATACAGAATTTTTTTCAGATTATTATTTGGATTTAGATTATAGAGTTCACCCAAATGCTTATAAAATTGACTCTATTTACATTAGAGGAAATTATAAGAGACCTATAAATAATTTTGAAAGAGCTATTGACAAAACTATTATAAATGGTGATACTACTGTAACTGATTTAATTATTCCAAATGGTGACACTACTGTAGCTAATTTAATTATTCCAAATGGTGACACTACTGTAGCTAATTTAATTATTCCAAATGGTGACACTACTGTAGCTGATTTAATTATTCCAAATGGTGACACTACAATTGTGGGAATAGACACTACAATATCTGACAAAACTATTATAAATGGAGATACTACAATTGCTGACAAAACTATTATAAATGGAGATACTACAATTGCTGACAAAACTATTATAAACGGGGATACTACAATTGCTGACAAAACTATTATAAATGGAGATACTACAATTGCTAATTTAGTTATTCCAAATGGTGATACTCTTAGAGTAAATAATGTTGTTGATACTTTAGTAATAGAGTTAGTTTATGGAGATACATCAACTTCTTTTTTAACTTTATCTACAAATACTGACCCAAAAGAATATTATGCTGCTCCACAATGGATAAAAGATAATAATGCAGCAAATGGTATGGGACGTTTATATGGTTTAGGATATAAAGTTATAAAAAGACTTTTAACTGTTGATGATAGCATTTTAGATCCAAATATAGTTAAATCTTTTCCAATAGCAACTGACTTTCAAGTAGGATATAATCATCAATATTTAGGTCTAACATATTGTTTTAAATCAGGTATTCCTAGAAGTTATTTGCCAACAGAACCAATATTGAGTTCATCAGAAGATGCAGAAAGTAAAGGTGGTGTTAATCAAGATCTTAATTCTTTTTCAGCTGCTTATTATTCACATAAAGATGGAGACGAAATTTTTTATGATCCAACATCATTATCTATGAATTATTCAATTACAAGCTATCATTATGGACAAAAATGGTCAGGAGGAGCAAGTTTTTATAATTATGCATTATACAATATTGCTGATATGGGTTGGGATGTATTTTATGATATTACAGGCGATTTCAATATAGGAATTAGAGAAACAGAAAATGTAAAAATAATGAATGCATATCCAAATCCAGTAAAAAAAGGAAATGTTGCTACAGTTGAATTTGAATTAGCAAACACATCAAATGTAAGTTATTCAATATATGATATTGCAGGAAAATTAATTATGTCAGAAGATTTTGGTAAAGTAAGTGGTGGAAAAAGATCTTTTGAAATTAATACTAATGATTTAAGATCAGGTATATATTATTATACAATCAATGCAGGAGGTAGCAAAATCAACAACAAATTGATGGTTATCGAATAAATTTGAAAATTTATTTTATATTTACAAAAAAAAGCCCTTATCTTTAAGGGCTTTTTTTATAACTTTAAATGAAAGAATTAGATGAAAAAATTATTAGTTTTATTAATGCTAGTTTTGCAAATAACAGCATTTACACAAGTAACTGAAGGATATTACAATCAGAAGCTGAATCTTACACAATCGCTTATGAAAGAAAATGGAGGGGTACTCAATATTAAATATGGAGACACTATAGGAGGCGTTTTTTCTCAATATATAGTTCCTATATTTTCTAATTCAACAGTATTTCAATCTTTTGCATTTCATGCGATTGAAGCAGTAGGTTATCATGGAGTTGCATGTGTGTTAGATCCAAAATCCAAATATTTTCAACCTCATAATTTTAAAGATCAAATATATAAAATAGATAGTGTTTCCATAAGAGCTCTTTATGTTATACGTAAACCTGATTTTAAAGATACTATAATTCTAGAAATAGTTATTGGAGATCCTCTTGATACAACAGAAACAAATGCATTTATGAAAATAGGAAGCAAATTTATGTCTCCTAAATTTACAGGAAGTAAAGATAATGACAGCATAACAGGTCTTACTGCTTCTAATAAAATAATATTTAAAAAAGTAATAGATAAATCTCTTGTTAAAATGTCATCTGCAACAAATGGAGAAGATCACTTATGGTTTAATTTTTATACAGGCGGTATAGAAGTGCCTGCAAATAATATTGTAAGTGCTTATATTTATTATAAAACAGGAGATACAACATATTTCCCTGGCGCCACTTATCACATGCATGATATCTCAGGACAACCTCAAACGATGAACTCATTCTCTCCCCATGTTTATCAACAATACAATATTAATATAAATGACCCTTCTCCATTATTCTATGATCCCTCTTCTTATAGCATAAGCTATAGTAATGCTAGCAAAACAAGATACATGGAATGGACAACACCAAATGAAATATTAAATTATGCTTTATATCCTGATCAATTTACAGGTTATGATATAGCGTTTTCTGTTTCAGGAGACTTCGTTCAACCATTAGTAAATGATATTATTGCAGGAAAGGATCAAATTATATGTAAAGGAGATACTATTAAGATAGAATCAAAATTTGCAGATAAATATATATGGAGCACAGGAGATACTGTTAGAAATATTAATGTAAACCCAACTATTACAACATCATATAAAGTAACTGCTTATCAAGGAAGCCAAAGTGCTACTGATTTAGTAAAAATAACGGTCTATAACCCTATTGCTGATGCTGGAGAAAATCAAACTATATGTAAAGGGGGAACTGCAATATTATCTGCAAAAACACTTAATTATTATGAATATAAATGGAGTACAGGAAGTACTGATCCATATATTTTTGTTAAACCTACACAAACAACTACTTATAGGCTTACTGTATCTTACGCTAATTGTAAAGCTATTGATGATGTAATTGTTACTGTAGGGACATCTATTGTAGCAAAAGCTTTTGAAGATCAAACAATATGCAGTGGAGGTACTGCAACACTTTATGCAACAGGAGGAGATTCATGTAAATGGTCATATTATTCATCAATAAAAGATACCATAAAAGTAAAACCTTTAACCACTACAACTTACTCCTTAACAGTTTATTCTGGAGAATGTTCAGCAACAGATAAAGCTGTTATTACTATTGGAACCTCAATAACTGCTAATGCAGGAGAAGACATTACTGTAAACCAAGGAGATAGTGTAAAACTAGCAGCAAAAGGTGGTGATAAATTTAAATGGAGCACTTCAGATGTTACTAAAGAATTGAAATTTATAGCAAGTTCTACTCGAAATTTTACAGTTACAGTTTATTCTGGATCATGCAGTGCTACAGATGATGTTAAGGTTACCGTAAATGCAGATGTTTCTATTGAAGAAAAAGAAAGTATTTTTAAAGATAATAATATTACTGTTTATCCTAATCCTGCTAATGAATATATAAATATTTCATTCAAAACCTCTTTAGATAAATCAATAAACATAAGCGTTTATGATTATATGGGTAAAGAAGTTTATCAATCTGTTATTGAAAATAACTCTTCAATACAAACAATAGATATTTCTAATTTAAATAAAGGCTTATACTTTATTAATTTACGCAATAATGAATTAGCAAAAACAATAAAATTTATAAAACAATAAAATTTTAAAGAAATATGAAAAGATTATTTTTCTTAACTCTTGTTGCTACGGGAATTATTTCTCTTAACTCTTGTAATTCTGAAAAAAACAAGCAAGAATCAAAAACGCAAGATACAACAGAAACTATTAAAGACAAAGTGTCTCAGTTTGCAGAAGTAACATTAACAACAGATATTAGCAAATTGACCGATAAAGAAAAGCAGATGTTACCTTTGCTTTTTGAAGCAGCCCAAATTATGGATGACATATATTGGCAACAATCTTATGGAGACAAAAAAGAATTGCTTAGCAATATTACAGATGAAGATAACAAAAGATTTGTTGAAATAAACTATGGTCCATGGGAAAGACTGAACAATAATAAATCATTTATTGATGGAATAGGCGAAAAACCTGCTGGAGCTAATTTTTATCCTAAAGATATTACTAAAGAAGAATTTGAAAAATTTAATGATAAGACAAAGCAAAGCCTTTACACAATTATTAGGCGAAAAGCAGATGGATCTTTAGAATCAATTCCTTATAATATTGCTTATAAAGAACAAATAATCAAAGCGTCTGATTTAATTAAAAAAGCGTCTGAGCTTGCAGAAGATAAGGGATTGAAAAAATACTTACAACTTAGAGCAGAAGCATTATTAACTGATAATTATCAACCAAGTGATATGGCTTGGATGGATATGAAAACAAATACTATTGACTTTGTGGTTGGACCAATAGAAAACTACGAAGATGGATTATATGGATATAAAGCTGCCCAAGAAGCATTTATTCTTATAAAAGATAAAGAATGGAGTAAAAAATTAGATAAATATTTATCCCTACTTCCTGGTCTTCAAAAAGAATTGCCTTCAGATGCTAAATATTTAACAGAAGTTCCAGGTTCTAATTCTGACCTAGGCGTTTATGATGCAATTTTCTATGCTGGAGATTGTAACTCTGGAAGCAAAACAATTGCAATCAATCTTCCTAATGATGAAGTTGTTCAACTAAAAAAAGGAGCTCGTAGACTTCAATTAAAAAATACAATGAAAGCAAAATTTGACAATATTCTTATGCCTATTTCAAACCAATTGATTAGCAAAAATGAAATAAGTTATGTTTCTTTTGAAGCATTTTTTAACAATGTTATGTTTCACGAAATTGCTCATGGACTTGGAATAAAAAATACTATAAACAAAAAAGGAACAGTTAAAGATGCACTTAAAGAAACTTATAACTCTATAGAAGAATGTAAAGCAGATATTTTAGGTGTATTTTTAGTATCTAAATTATTTGAAAAAGGAATAATAACAGAAGGTGAAATTAAGAATAATTATGTAACTTTTATTGCTGGAATATTCCGTTCAGTTAGATTTGGAGCATCTAGTGCACATGGTAAATCAAATATGATACAATTTAACACTTTTATTGAAAAAGGAGCTATAAAACTAAATGAAGATGGAACATACGCTATTGATTTTGATAAGATGAAAGATGCTATTAGTTATTTGGGTAATCAAATATTAACTATTCAAGGAGAAGGTGATTATGATGCTGCAAAAAAACTTATTGAAACAAAAAGTGTAGTTCCTCAAGAATTACAAAATGCTTTAAATAATATTAATAATGCAAAAATTCCTGTTGACGTTGTTTTCAAACAAGGAAAAGATGTTATAGGTCTATAAAATTAGATTATTCAAAAAAATGTAGAGATTATCAACTGACATTCTCTACATTTTTAAATATAATACTTAAATAAAATAATCTACAAATAATGGCTGGTAATTCTATAGGACACTTATTTAGAATAACATCTTTTGGTGAATCACATGGCAAACTTATCGGTGTAGTAATTGACGGTTGCCCTGCTGGTATTGATATAGATATGAAATACATTCAATATGAGGTAAACCGACGCAGACCAGGACAGTCAAACATTACAACTCCCCGAGATGAAAAAGACATTGTTGAAAATATATCTGGTGTGTTTGAAGGAAAGTCAACAGGTATGCCTCTCGCTTTTGTTATAAAAAATGAAGATACTCGTTCCGAAGATTATTCAAATATTGCCAATATATTAAGACCTTCTCATGCAGATTATACATATTATGAAAAATATGGTATTCATGATTATCGTGGTGGTGGACGATCTTCTGCAAGAGAAACTGCAACAAGAGTAATAGCTGGAGCTGTAGCCAAATTATTTCTTAATAAATTAAACATATCTATAAATGCATATGTCTCTGCTGTTGGAAATATTAAAATATCTAAAAATGTTTATGATTTAGATTTAAGTAAAACTGAAGACAATATTATAAGATGCCCTGATAACAAAACAGCACTTAAAATGATTAAATTTATTGAAGAAATAAAAGCAGAAGGAGATTCTATAGGTGGCATTGTTAGTTGTATTATAAAAGGAATGCCAATAGGACTAGGAGAGCCCGTATTCGACAAATTACAGGCAGATTTAGGAAAAGCAATATTAAGTATAAATGCAGTAAAAGGATTCGAATATGGTTCAGGGTTTGAAGGAACAAAGATGAAAGGCTCTGAACATAATGACATTTTTTACAAAAAAAACAATAAAATACAAACTAAAACTAACAATGCTGGAGGTATTCTTGGTGGCATTTCATCAGGTAATGATATTTATTTTAATGTAGCATTTAAACCTGTTGCAACAATAATGAAAAAACAAGAATCTTTGGATAAAGACGGAAATAACATAACTCTTATGCCTAAAGGTCGTCATGATCCTTGCGTACTACCAAGAGCTGTTCCTATTGTTGAGGCTATGGCTGCAATTACAATAGCTGATCATATTCTCCTTTCAAATTCATATAAACAATGATGTTTTTATTATAGAACTAATCAGAGTTATTTGTATCTATACTTTTTACAAATAATTATGTATTTCAATTTATTTTTACAATATGGCAAAAGGAAAAGACAATAAACCCCATATAGGAATTTTTGGCCGAAGAAATAATGGCAAAAGTTCGCTTATTAACAACTTGTCAAATCAAGATATAGCAATAGTTTCAAATATAGCAGGAACTACCACTGACCCTGTTAAAAAGTCAATAGAAATCCCTTTTGTAGGTCCCGTTATTATTATTGATACTGCGGGAATTGATGATATTGGAGAATTAGGAGAAAAAAGAGTTGCTAAAAGTTTAGATGTTCTAAAAGTAATAGACATAGCCATACTTGTTATAACAAATAATAGTTTTGAAGAGCAAGAAACTAAAATGGTTGAATATTTTAAAGACTATGATATTCCTTTCTTTATTATCCATAATAAAGCTGATTTAACGCCTTTAACTAAAGAAAAAGAAGTATACATAACAAACTTTACTGATACAGATATAATTGACTTCAGCGCTCTTAATTCGACAAATAATGAAAAGATAATTGAATTAATTCAAAAGCATATTCCACAAACTGTTTATAAATCTAATT
>Ga0209417_1003009_pt1 | contig 23851 bp, 10 predicted proteins | sample RifGroF2_FD_184002 | JGI IMG/M metagenome (GOLD analysis project Ga0209417, IMG submission 184002) | Groundwater microbial communities from Rifle, Colorado, USA - Groundwater F2 (SPAdes) (version 2) | ecosystem: Environmental > Aquatic > Deep subsurface > Groundwater | place: Rifle, Colorado... | reverse complement strand
CTTACTTTGCTTAATCTTACTTTTAGTAATAAGCTGCCTTTTAAGTCATGCATTAATATAATATAAATTTTAAAAACGATATAATACTATTTACTAATAAGATAGAATAATCTTTTGTATTATAATTCAATCTCCGCGTTCAATAATTAAGTGCGAAACTCTGACTCCTTTTAAAAAAAGGAGTCAGAGTACTGAAACATTATCCAAGAGAACTGTAATATCACCATGGATTGCCACTTGTCGGTGCAGAAAAATTAGAAACATTAATGTTTGATACAAATAAATTAACTTAGAGGTCGTCTGAAAAGTATTACATCAAGCTAACCGTTTAAGCATTAAATGTAACATTGCCAGATAAACTATGCTTTTACTGCTTTCTGTGGAATATTCATAATCTTTGCTCAATCCTCTGTAATTATTGAACCATGGCAGCATAAACTTTATTTGTAGCAACAATAGCAGAATTCTCATCATATTTGCTTGTTAAGGGAATTAAACAAATTAATGCTTTAGACTGGTTGTGTGAATAAAAAAGGTTATCCTTGAATTAGTAATTTTTTTCAGTGATAGTTAATAAAAGTTCCCTACTCTTTAAAAATAATTCCCTGTTTTTTATTTAGGGAATTTAGTGTGAAAAGCCCGACTGTGTCTGCATTAAAAATAAAAACAAAGGCAATATTTTAATAATTTCCCTGTAAAGTCGCTGTTATTTAAAACTCAAAGAGAGAATAATGCTGTCATGACTGCAATACCAGTTTTTAAAAAAGAAGCCTAAAAAATAAGCTTCTTTTTTAGTTTTTACCTGAAATTTATTATTTTGTTATTATTAAAAATTCAAAAGAAATAGATATTTTGTAAAAACGACTACTATTGGGGCGTCGCCAAGTGGTAAGGCAGCGGGTTCTGGTCCCGCCATTCGGAGGTTCGAATCCTTTCGCCCCAATACTATAAAGAGAAGCATTAATTAATGCTTCTCTTTATTTTAATTTAATTTAAATTTCTCCGCCCAAAGCTTTATAAAGATTTATAGAATCAATAAGATAACCAGTTTTACTTCTGGTTTGTTCCTGTTGAATTAAAAACACGTTCCTCTGTGGCTGTATTGTATCCAATCGAGAAGCAAGACCTTCTTTATATTTATAATTCACAAGATTTAAATTGTCAGCTTGTATGCTTAACCTATTTTGATTATTTTGATCATTGCTAAAATCTGTTTTTAATGAATATAAAGCGTTATTTACTTCCTGCAAAGAAGTAAGTATAGCGGATTGATAATTTTGGAAAAGTTGTTCATATTGGAATTTCTTTTGTTTCAAGACTGCTCTCTTTTGTCCGCCATTAAATATGTTTTCTTGTAAAAGAGCTCCATATCCTGAAAGAAACTTACTTATGTTTGAAATGGATCTTATACTGAGGGATTCAAATCCTATAATCCCAAAAATATTTATGTTTGGTAAAAAATCTTTTCTGGCAAGGTCTATATTAATCTTTGCATACCTAAGATTTGCCTCGGATTTTAAAATATCGGGGCGCTGCATTATGCCGGTTGATGGAATTTCAAATGGAATATCTTTTGGAAGGCAAATATTATCAATGGAATTTCTTGCTAAAACCTGCTTGTCTTTGTTTTCAGGGGTTTTCCCGGTTAAAACCATTAATTCATTTAAAAAGAAATCTCTTTGTTTTAACAGGTCGGTTAAAGTGTTTTGAGATTGAGTTACTGTATCTTTTGCAAATTAAAACATTATATAAGAACTTAAACCTGTTTCATATTCTGCTTTTAGAATATCGAAATTTTCCAAATCCTGCTGTATTATGCATTTTTGCAAATTAATTACTTTATCAAACTGGATAATATTTAAATATGCAGAAGCAATATCAGTTGTAAGCGCTATATAAACTGACTTAGCGTCCTGATTCGAGACTTCAAGCAGTTCTTTCTGGGCTTTTGTGTTGACCCTGTTTTTTCCCCAGATATCAATTTCATAATTTGCAATCAATGGAAGAATAAATAAATTCTGAGTTTTATTTGCAGCTAATGGATTATTAACCAATAATGGCGGTTTTACGCCGAGATAATTGCTTGTTACGGATAATTTCGGAAGCTCTTTTCCAAAATATTCTTCTACTCTTGCTCTTGATTCGGAAACTTTAAGAATTGCGCTTTTGTAATCGTGATTATTATTTATCGCATCGTTTATATATTCTACTAAAAGTGGATCATTGTATTTTTCCCACCAACTTTGCGCTGATACAGCTTGTATACAGCAGAAAAAAACTATAAATATATTAATAATCACTTTTTTCATTGTCATTCCAACCTTCGCTTAAACATTTGTACAGAAACAGCTAAATTAATTGCTGCCATTATTGCAATCGGAATCGTATACTGTAAAACAATAATAAAAGGCATATCTTTTAAAAGAATTCCTTTTATTATAACGAGAAAATGTTTTAAGGGGTTAATAATTGTAACAGCCTGAAGCCATTCTGGCATATTTTCTACAGGCGTGGCATAGCCGGATAAAAGAATTGCAGGAACTAAAAATACAAACGTCCCGAGTATCGCCTGCTGCTGTGTTTTTGAAATGGAAGAAATAAACAACCCAACTCCTATTACTGCAAGCAAATAAATAGACATACTGAAATAAAGCGCCAAGGCAGAGCCATGAAACGGAACTTTAAATATTAAAACACCCGCTGTAATAATAAGCGTACCTTCCAGCATTCCAAAAATAAAAGCAGGAACTGTTTTCCCGATAAGAATTTCCATAGGTTCAAGCGGAGAAACAAGCAATTGATCAAATGTTCCAAATTCTCTTTCCCTCGCAATAGACAAAGCTGTTATAATCAGCCCCAATAATGTCGTAATAACGCCCGCAATACATGGTACGGTATACAGCCTGTAATCAAGATTTTCATTAAACCAGTTTCTCGAAATTATCATGTTTTTTGATGTATTTGCGTCTCTATTGTATTCATCGACAATTCCATTTACATAACCTGCAAGAATTTGTGATACATTGGTTTTTCTGCCATCTAGGATTAACTGGATTTCTGCTGTCTGTCCTGAATAAAATTTTGCAGAAAAATCATCGTTAATTTCCACAACCAACGGAACTTTTTGGGTGTCTATATAATTCCTGACCTGCTGTGGATTTACCAGATGATACACTTTCGGAAAATAAGAAGAACCTTCAAACCTGTAAATCAATTCTTGTGAAGCTTTGCCGGAATCCCTGTTAAGCACTGCTATTGGCACCTGTTTAACTTCAAGTGTGGCGGCAAAGGAAAAAATGATAAGTTGTATTATCGGTGGGACTATAAGTACAATCCTGCTTGTTTTATCGCGTAACACAGCAAGAAACTCTTTTATTATCAATGATTTTATCCTGTTAAACATACTTATCCGAGCCTCTTTTTAGTTTTTTGAAGCACAAATACAAAAAGAATTAATGCCATAATTGAAAGAACAGCAAGGTTCGGAAAAATAATTCCATGAATATCACCCGCTAAAAATATGGTTTGAAGACAACTTACAAAATATTTTGCAGGGACAAAATTTGTTAAAAATTGTATAAAAATAGGCATTGATTTTATTTCAAACACAAAGCCCGAAAGAATAAACCCTGGCAAATATGCTGTAATTAAGGCTATCTGACTTGCAAGAAATTGATTTTTTGTAGCAGTTGATATTAACAGACCCCATTCAAGAGCAACTATTAAAAAAACTGCTGAAATTATTGACAAAAGAAGAAAGGAGCCTCTGAAAGGCACGCCAAATAATACTATCGCAGCAAATGTGCAAATAGCCATTGAAGCCATTCCAAGAATAAAATAAGGTATCAATTTTCCCAAGATGATTTCAAACATGCTTACCGGAGTAGCCATAAGTGCCTCCATTGTGCCGCGCTCCCATTCCCGTGCTATTACCAGAGAAGTTAATAAAGTTCCGATAAGCGTCATAATAGTTGCGATAGAACCAGGCAATAAGAAATAATTGCTTTTTAGTTCGGGATTAAACCAATAACGGGGTTGAATTGAAATATTAGACTGTTTTTGTATGAATTGCGTTTGTCCAGCCCAGTTTGAAATCACTCCTATTGCATAATTTTGGACAAAAGTGGCTGTATTTGTTTCTGAACCATCTGCTATGACTTGAATTGAAGAGATATCATAAGAATTTTCCAAACGCCTTGTAAAATCTTCAGGTATAACAACCATTCCTCTTAACTGGCTGGAAATTATCCTTTTTTCAATGTCATTCCTGTTATCTGAAATGGTAAGATCAAAATATTTTGTGTCTTTAAACGCATTGATAAGGCTTTGTACTTCAGGAGAATTGTCCTGAACTACCAACCCTATTTTTATTTTGCTTGCATCAAGAGAAACACCGTATCCATAAAGAAAAAGAAGTATACATGGCAATACAACAGCTATCAGTAAGCTGCTCGGATCTCTTAATATCTGGAATATTTCTTTTTTAATTAACGCTATTAGCCTTCTCATTTTTATTCACCAGTTCTATAAAAGCATCTTCCATTGTAGGATCAGGGTTTTTATTTGTTTTTGCCATGTTTTTTAGCTCGTCAGGTGTGTCTATAGCTATTGCCCGTGCTTTATAAATAAGGCTTATTCGGTCACAGTATTCAGCTTCATCCATAAAATGTGTTGTTACCATAATAGTAATGCCTTTTTCAACCATGTTATTAATATGCGTCCAGAATTCACGACGTGTTATCGGGTCAACACCGGAGGTTGGTTCATCAAGAAAAAGTACTTCCGGCTCATGCATAACAGCGCATGATAGGGCTAATCTCTGTTTATACCCTAAAGGAAGTTCACCCGAATTTATGTTTAAATATTTTTCAAATTGAAAAATTTCAATAATTCTGTCGATTTTTTCCTTTTGTTCTTTGTTTTTAAGTCCGTAGACACCTGAAAAAAATTTTAAATTTTGCATAACACTTAAAGGTCTGTAAAGAGAAAATCTTTGCGCCATATATCCTATGTTAGAACGGGCTTTTCCTGATGCGGTTTCAAGATTAAGACCTTTAACTACTGCTTCACCTGAAGAAGGTCTGGTCAAACCACACATCATTTTGAATATAGTGGACTTACCTGCGCCATTTGGACCAAGAAGTCCAAATATTTCACCGGATTTCACAGAAAAATTTATGTCTTTTGCTGCCGCAAAATCTCCATACATTTTTGTTAAATTTTTAGCTTCAATTATAGGCTTATTAGTTTTTTCCTTTGTTTCTATCATATCAGCCAATTTGGATTCTCCTCCCGGACCTCCTCCAAGAATATCTATAAAAGAATCCTCAAATCGAGGCTCAACAGAAATAATTTCAGGGTAATTCGGCATTTTATTTTTGCTGTCCGTTAAAATTCTTATAGAAGAACCCTGTATAACTCCGTCTATTATACCTTTTTCGTTTAATACCTGTTTCAAAACCTGTCTTTTGTTGACAGTAGTCTCTTTGATTAAAAAGACACGTCCTTTGGTTTTTTGGGTTAAATCAGCAGGATTTCCTTCGTATAATAGCTTTCCCTTATTCAACAGCAATATATTTTCGCATTGCGCCGCTTCATCAAGATATGCTGTAGACCATAAAACAGTTATTCCTTCTTTTAAGAGTTCCTGAACCATAGACCATAATTCATGCCTTGAAATCGGATCAACTCCTACGCTAGGCTCATCTAAAAGAAGCAGTTGGGGTTTACTTATTAAAGCGCAAGCAATTCCAAGTTTTTGCTTCATCCCCCCAGAAAGTTTTCCTGCAAGCCGTTGGGTAAACGGCGTTAAAGAAGTAAATTTCAACAGTTTTTCAAAGGTTTTTTTACGTTCTTTTCCTGTAACTCCTTGTAAATCTGCATATAAGTCAAGATTTTGCTGAACGCTCAAATCTTCATATAAACCAAATTGCTGGGGCATATAACCAATATCATCCGTATTAAGAGTTATTTCACCTTCTGTTGGAAGGAGAAGTCGTGTAATAAGCCTGATAAATGTAGTTTTACCTGCTCCATCCGGACCTACAAGCCCTGTTATTTTGCCTTTTTCTATTGTCGTAGTAATATTGTCAACGGCAGGTTCAATTTTATCAGCAAATTTTTTTGTTAAATTTGTTATTTCTACTAAATTATCCGGCATTTTTCTTCACCAGATTAATTTTGACAGTCACCGGCATTCCCTGCCTTAAATATTCATTAGGATTATCAACTACCACTCTTAATCTGTATACAAGGTCTGTTCGCAATGTTGTAGTTTCAACATTTTTAGGAGTAAATTCAGCAACAGGCGATATAAAACCAATATGCCCCTTATAAGGTTTATCGGGATGAGAATCTGTATAGACAAGAGCTTCCATTCCCGGGCGGATTCTTCCCAAATCAGACTCATTTATATAAGTCCTTACCCATACAGGAGAAACCAAAGAAAGTGTATATACAGGCGATCCGACAGGAACAACAGCTCCTTCTTCCTGAATTCGTGTGAGGACAATACCTTCGTTTGGCGCAATAATTTTTGTATCATTTAAATTAGTTTTTGCAAACTGTAATATTGCTTTTGCCTGAGCTACTTGTGCTTCTCCCTGCATAACATCTTCTTTCCTAAAGCCTTCTTCTGACAGGTTTAATTGTTCCTTTGCGCTATTTAATCTTGCTTCTGACTGTTTTACCTGCGTCAGTGAATTATCCAGATTTTGCAAGGAAACAACTCCTTTATCCACAACATTCAAGTTGCGTTTATAAAGAACGAGAGCATTATTATATTCGGACTCGCTTCCTTTTACGGATTCTCTGGCAGATTCAATATCTTGAATTCTATATCCATTCTTTAATTTTAAAAGATTTGCTTCGACATTTTGAAGTTCTGCTTTTGCAGCTGCAACCTCATCCAAAAAAGGTTGCGGATCAAGTTTTGCGACAACTTTACCTGCTTTTATCCTTTCACCTTCATCAAAATACATTTTTTGAATTTTTCCCTGCATTCGAAAAGATAAATTTACCTGCCGTATATCCACATTTCCATATATTATAAGTTCATTCAGGTTTTCTTTTTTCAAATAATTACTAAAAAAGAAAACCCAGCTTAATCCGACAATAATTAATATTACTATCAATGCGGTGATTACTTTTTTTATTTTGTTCATATAAAAATTTTACTTTCAGTTTTTTATTGCTTCTCATTATCCTAAGCAATTTAAAAAGTATTTGACTATAAATTTATATCAAAAATACAAAATTCAAAATATTACCTTGATGTACATTGTGACTAAAATTAAATTTCAAAACCTAAACAGAAAATAAACGCCTACTCCAATAAGAATCAAGACGGCAACCCAATGGAAGGCAGTATTCGCTCCTTTGGAAGCAAGTTTTCCCTTGTTTAGAGAAATGTCAAGTCCTAATACTCCTAATGGCAGGGCAATCCGACAGTATAAAGCCTAAGGAGAAGCATCGCCCATAATATAGCTCCTTGTTGATTTTGTCATTATTGTTCAGAAAAAAATTTTTCCTAGGCTAAAAACAAAAATTTATTTAATTCAATTCAGTTATTCTTTCTTTTACTTTTGCGACTATTTGAATTAAATCTTTTGATTTCTCTTCATTTAGCCCTTCAAGACTAGCCTGAGCCAATAATTCATTAAAATTTGTATTTATTAGAGCTTTTTTGACTTTTGAATTATCCAAATCAACAAATTCTTTAGTTATTGTACTGATTGAGTTTGTTGCAGCGTCTAATAAATAGAGCTTATCAGATGCTTTATCTGCAAATTTATCAGGATTTACTACTAAATCTTGGAAAATTGAGAATGCTAAAATCGGATTTGTATTGCCCATGATATATGCAGCAGTACCTCTTGTAGCAATATCAGCAGTTTTATCATTTAAAATACCTGATAACATTCCGAATACTGCATTTCCTTTTTTAGGTAAATCAACCATAAATGCTTGCGCAAGCTGATCTGCTATTTGTGTTTTAGCATCTTCCTGGGTTGACGCTTTAAATAATTTTGTTAAAACAGATGAACATTGATTTTTAATATTTTTATCTTCTGCTGTTATACCTTTTATCAATCCTGTAGCTACAAGAATAAGCGGTTGATCATCCTGCACATTGTTATCCAGTTTTCCATTGTTTTTCACTGCGTCTTCAGCGTATTTGATTAATGGCTCATAATCAACTTTTTGTACAAGAAGACCGGCAGCCATTGTTCTTAAAAGACCATCGCTATTTTTATCAAATAATATATTACCCAATTCTTTCATTAATAGCTTATTGTCGGATTTAGGTATTTCATTCAATATTAATTGCAATTTAGCTGCATCATTAGCTAATACTGACTTTTTTAAACTTTCCAGTATATCTTTTGCATTCTGTTCAGGACTTTCTTTTGAAACATTAACTGTCGATGCAGAAATTTTCTCAGCTTCAGCTTTTGCTTTTTTCTGTTTTGCCTCAATTTTATCAGTAAGAGGATTTTGAAGATTTTCTCTGATTTTATTCAATTCTTCAGCGGTTTTTTTCAAATCCGCTTTATATGTTATACATTTAGCCTTTAATTCAGAATTTTCAGACAATAAGTCTTCAAGATTAGAAATACCGTTATATTTCCTCTTAAGAATATTCATGTTGGCGATTATTCTTTCAATATTTTCTTCAGTATAACTATCCTGATTTGAAGAAATGCCTTCATGCCATTTAGTTAATAATGACAAGTTCTGAGGCTGATTCATCATTTTTGAAACTTCATGTTCTTCCTGAATTTGTTTTTTATATTCACCAAGAATAGAACTATCCTTCATGTCTTTATTTGCAAAGGTTTCATCAAGCTTGTCAAAATATGATTTTACTGCTTCATCAAGCGATTCTTCTTTATTTATTTGATTTATATGAGATTCATAAACATTATTTATTATATTTTGAGCATTATAACGTTTTTCTAACTGAGAAACATATCTGTTAATATGCTGTAAATGTTTTTGCGGACTTGGTCCTTCAAAATAATAATTCAAAGCATCTTTTACCATGCCTGTTTGCTGTAAAAAGAACTTCAAGGTTTTATTATTATTTATCGGATCCTGCAAAGCACTAAAGATATATTCCATACCTTTTTTGGAATTTAATGGCATTGGTTCATTAGTCTGTGTATCCACTAAGATTTTTGCATCTTTGTCTTTTAATTTTTGAGCTATTTGAGGTAATTTCCCTTCACTAATTTCTTTCATCAGCCCAAATTCAAATGCACATTTAGAAGACGCATCAATCATGCCTACTAAATTATTTATCCAGTTTTCCTGAATTTTATTATTCATAGAAGCATTTTTAGGATTGGAAAAATCCATTTCAGGAAGTGTTTTAGTTATTTCTTGAAGAAATTCTTCAGGATAATCAACAATACAATTGTCAGCAAAGCTTTTCATAAGATCTTCACATAAACCTTGACTCTCTTTAGATTCAGGATTAATTCGGATGCTTTTATACCATACTTTTAAATCTTCTTTGATTTTGTCACGTTGTTCCGGTCTGATAAACGATTTAACAAAAACATTTGTATCATCTTTTAATCCGACTTTTAGTTCATTTATTTGATTATCAATTTCAGCAGATTTAACTTTATCTTTACATTGTTTTTTTTCTTTCATCAATTCTGAGATTTCTAAAACTGTACGTCCAAGAATATCTATATTTTTGCCAACAATTTCCAGTTTTTGTTTTCCAGATAAAACTTTGACAGTCGGCATAGCAGATCTGACTCCGTGTTGATCAAAAGCCTGCTGTTTTTGGCTATTTACCATTTTCTCAAGACCAACATAAGGAAGCTTGCTGTAAAGATTTATAAAAAGCGTATTTATTCCATAATCTGTTTTACAAAAATCTTTTACTTCTTTTTCTTTTCTTTCTTTTATTTCTTCTTTGGTCATTTTTTTAACTTCAGGAGATTTCAGCCACTTTGCCTGATTTTCCAATTTTTGAATGATTTCTTTATCTTCTTTAGACATGCCGGAAATATTGAAGACTTCACATGATGCAAGTTGTGCTGCAATATTACTGAAACTTTCTAAAGCTTTAGGATTTTTGCCTCTTGCTTTTTGCGCAACAACATACGGATCTTCATATGTAATGCCTAATTCTTCAGCATTTGAACCGTCTAATAATTTATTAAAACTTGCAGCATCACTTTCATGAAGGTCTTTATAGACTTTCATAAGCTCTTCATTAGTTTTAGGACTGTATTTTTTATCAATCCAATTTAAAACTTTTTTGCCCATTTCGGTTTTTTCAAGATCATCAATTGATTGAGCTTTCATATAATCTTTTAAACTGTTATTAATTGTTTTTTCGATTGTTGCTTTTAATTTTGCGCTTACTTCTTCTTTTGCGCATGGAGTTTGAGCATAAGCATTAAGCACAAATTCTTTTACTTGATTTAATTTATCTTCTAAATCTTTTATAGAGCCATTATAGTTATTATTAATAGTTTCTATTGATTTTTCTTCAATAATAGTTTTTATTGAACGACTAATACTTTCATTTTCTGCTTTTTGTTCAACAATATTTTTTGAAAGAATATTAACTTTTTCTTCTTTTTCCAATTTTTGAACTGCGCTTATAGCCGCTTTTTGAAACTCATCTGCAATTTCATAAGCAGATTTTTGTTCTTTATTAAAGAAATCTCTAAAGTTTTCTTTTTGGTCAGAAATTATTGATTCCTGAGCTTTATTGAAATCTTCAGGTGTTTTTGCCGTTAACACTGCGGAATAAGTTGCAAAAGAACTGCCGCTATATTTAAGCATTGATGATTTTTTAAGAGCTATTTTTAAAATATGATCATCAGGAATTTTATCAAAATCTTCGCGTGATTTTATGCCTTTTTCCAAGCCTAATTTACGATTTTCATCAGTATCAGCTCCATTTATAAGGCTTAAAAATATTTTATTTAAAATTTTGGTTTGCGCCTGAAGATTTTTAAATTTATTAAGGTCGAATTTTTTGCCTGCCACTGTATTTAAAGCTACTTCTTCCTTAATAATTTTTTCAGATTTTGTTGCAATTGCAACTTTCTTTAAATCTTCAGACTGTTCTGATTTCATTATATTTTTAACGGAATTATCAATTCTTTCGCTGATTGATTCGGCTAACAAATCTTTTCCGCCGGATTTAAACATTTCTTCATAATTAGCTGTTTTATCGGATATTTGTTTTTTAATATTATCTTTCAAGCCATCCAAATTATTTTCATTTGCTGCATTTAAAGCAGTGAGAATAATTCCTGCCGTTAAAGACTTATTTAATTTCTCAATTTTTTCAGAATTGCCATTTATAAGGTTTTCAAGGACATATCCGATTTTTTTCTTAAAGCTTGCTGAATCTGTCATTGAAGATATTAAACTGCCGGTACTTTTATCTATATTAACAACAGGTCCTTTTAAAATCATACTGGTAAATAACGAGTATTCAAAGCCATTCATCCCATGAAATCCGGTTCCTGATATAAAATCTTTTTCAGCAACTCCTTCTATACTTTCTGATCTAACAAAAAATCCGTTTTTATAGCCAAAATTGTTACTATAGTCTGTTCTTGAATTTCCGGCAGCATCTTTCCACGAATGGTCAAATTCGCTTGGACCCCATGTATTATCCAGATAAAGAACTCTTTCTTTCTCTGATTTTTTTGTTTCAGAATCAATTGTATTTACGGAATCAACATCATAAATACATTGAGAATGCCCCGAAATCATTTTATCGCTTACTTGTGATCTTAAGATTCCCAGACTTTTGCCATCTTGCACATGATCCATTCCTTTTGAAGGATTATTTTCTGAGTAGCATGAATTTCCGGTCATTTGAGAATATATACGTGTTTGATCTCGTAAATCCAAACCACTGTGTCCTTCTTCTCCAGCCCAAAAACTGCCTTTGGATTGTCCGTAAATATTGTATAATCTGCTTAATTCGGGACCGAGTTCTTTATTTAAATTTTTATAATCTCTAATATTTTCTTTTCTTATTCTTGAAAAATCAGCTTCTATCTTTTTAAATATTTCTTTTTGTTCGCCAGAAAATTCATAAATACCTGTATCAGAAAGTTTTTTGCCTGCTCTTTTTGCTTTTTGCTTTTTATCAGCAAAATCAGCTATTTCATCAAATTTATTTTGCAGCGCATCAAGGGTTTTTCTCGGCAGAATATCTCCTTGTTTTTCTAATTTTACTAAAACAGCTTGTTTTTGTTCTTCCGGCTCTGTAATTCCTTCTATTTTATGTCCTTTAACAAAAATTTCTAGTTTTTCCGGCACATCAAATTCAAATTCTTTTTTAACTCTGTGAAAAGCTGCTAATTCAAATAAATTTTTATAATCTGCTATTTTAGCTTTACTGCTTGAAAGACCATCAAGTTTTGCTTTATTCGCTTTTGCTTCAGCAAGAAATTCATGAGCCATATATATTTCATCAACAGCTTTTTCTAACTTGTTTTCAGGCAAATCAGAAGCTTCAGCTTTAATGATAGAAGTTAATTTCTGTTTTTTAACAATCTCTTCTTCTTTAGAATCGATTTTAAGTTCTTTATTATCAACTTTAGCAGGATTAAGCAGCTTTATTGCTAAAGCGCGGACTTTAGTTTTATCTTTTTCTTCAGTTAATAAACCTTTAAGAGCTTTTTCTGTAATTTCATGAGCATCTTGAGATGTTTGAATAAAATCATCTTCAATCTTTTTAGAATTAGCTGATAGTGCTTTATTTGCTTTATCTTTAGCTTCTATAGAACCGATAAGACCTTTAAGCTTAATGGAAGCCCTTAATAATTTTTGTTTAGGCTGAAGTTTTTCCGGCATGTCAGCAACCCAATGACTATCATGGAACATGCCATAATTTTCTTTGTCAAAAGGTGTGAACTTCCCTATTTGTGCTTCTCCATCGCCTGCATTGTCAGCAATATTCATCCAGTTTGTCGCAGAAGCATCTAAAATTCTGTAATTCATTTTGAGAGCCCTGTCAAAATCCACAACAGCTTTTTTTACCTGTGTTTTTACGGTTTTATCAGGATCAGTAATGTTCTGTACTTCCATGGTGGGTTTGTTATCCAACTCAGAAAGCACTGTTGAAACAAAGGTTAATTTATATTCATGAGGAAGTATCTTTCTGCATTGAGAAATCGCAGCGCACATGCCATGCTGTCTTTGATTTGTCTGTTTAATTGTTAATACAGGATTAGCTGGAGTTTTTACAACAAGATCATTTAAAACTTCAGCCAAGACCTGTGTTTTTTTATCTTTTAACTGAGGATTAATCTGATAATCAGATGTTGCAAAATGAGCTAAAAGCTTCAAGCACTCTATTTTTTCAGAAATATCACACTCGGAAGACGCCATAAAATAATCGACATTTCTTTTGATAGAAGCTTTGTCTTTTAAAATCCTTTTATTATTAGGACTTTCTGTCTTAGAAAGATCTTCAACGGATTTTAATATTTTATTTCTCGACTCAATTAATTCTTTTTCCTTTGGATCAGAGATTTTAGTTAATATAGCATCTAGCTTTTTAGTTAAAGCTTCTCTTTCTGCTTCATAAGGATTTTTTTCAATGGCTGTATGTGCGGCTGATATTAATAAACCGTACCAGTCATTGTTTTGAACATTTCTTCCAAGATTGGAATTTGTTTTTAAAAATTTGTGTAAATCAGAGCCTGATTTGACTCCGTATTTTAAATTTTCTGCTGTTGAAAGCAAAAATTCTATATTTTTTATGCTTGAATCCTGCGCAAACCTGTTTATAGCTTCTTTTAATTTTCTTTCTTTCGGCTTAATAATAGCGCCATTGTTTTTTACCAGTTCTGCAACCAGTTCATGGTCTTCCCTCACTCCTTTAAAAGAAATCTTTTGATTTTTTTGTTCCCATTTATTAGATTTTTCTATATTTTGATTTAAATAATTTATAAAATTCATTCAATCCCACATCTCATAAAACTAGTTTCACCCCATGAGTCTATACTTATAAAAGTATTATTTTTTTAATTAATTGCTATTTTGTAAAGTTAATTTTACATAAGTTTAAATAAACAAAATCAATTAAAAAGAATCCAAAAATTTCTTATTTATAATTTTTGTAACAATTAAATACAACAAGATAATGAAAACCAGCAATATCCAATAAAAAGCAGGAAGCGCCACAAATCCAAGATGAACCGCATAATGAGAAAATGACAACCATACAATCAAGCTGATCATAAATATATTCATCAGAAAAATCCAAACACTTGCATTACTTTGAACAAAAGGAATTTTATTTGTTCTAATTGCATGAATAACAAGAATTTCAGAAATAAGTGTCTTTACAAACCATCCCGTCTGAAATAATGCCTTGTTTTCCAGCGAATTAAAACCAAAAATAAGCGCCGCAAAAGTTATATAGTCAAAAACCACATTAATAGGACCTAATATAAACATTGATTTCTTAATATTCTCTATATCCCACCTTTTAGGCATTTGAGTGTATTCTTTATCCACATTATCCGTAAATAAAGATACTTGCGAAATATCATAAAGCAGGTTTTTAGCAATAATTTGAACAGGAGCCAGCGGTAAAAACGGTAAAAATATTGATGCTGTAGCCAAACTTATCATATTTCCAAAATTTGAACTGCCGCAAACGCGAAGATATTTTGTTATATTTCCAAAAACCCTTCTGCCTTCGATAACGCCTTTCTCTAAAATCAGCAGATTCTTTTCCAAAAGGATTATATCAGCTGATTCTTTAGCAATATCCGCAGCAGAATCAACAGAAATACCCACATCCGCTGATTTTAAAGCCAGCGCGTCATTTATTCCGTCACCTAAAAACCCCACAACATGCCGATTTTTCCTGAGCATTTCGACGATTTTTTGTTTATGTTCAGGGTTTAATTTTGCAAAAATATTGTTATTCTCGACAATTTCCGACAATTTTTCATCGGACAAATTTTCAATAGCATTTCCTAAAACAATGCCCGTAGTCTTTATACCGACTTCATTACAAATTTTCTTTGTAATAACTTCGTTATCGCCTGTCAAAATTTTTATATCCACGCCATGCTGATATAATTGTTTAATTGCCTTAATTGCGGATTCTTTTGGCGGATCAAGAAAAGCCGCAAACCCCATTAAAATAAGATTACTTTCGTCTTCAGAAGAAAATTTATTTTTAGGAGATTCAAAATCTTTATAAGCGACGGCTATAACTCTAAACCCGTCTTCGTTTAATTCTTCTGTTATTTTTTTTATTTTTTCCCGATAAAAATTATCAATTTTCAGAATATTATTATTATCATTTAATCTGTCACAAATGCTGATAACTTCTTCCACAGCGCCTTTACAAACAAGGACTGGCTGCATGTCTTTCTGCTTAACTATTACCGACATGCGGCGGCGCTGAAAATCAAACGGAATTTCATCAACTTTTACATATTTATTGCCTATATCCAGATTTTTGCCAGAATGTTTATTAGAATGTTCCAAAATTGAATTATCCATCAAATTTTTCAGCCCCGTCTGAAAATAACTGTTTATATAAGCATATAGAAAAACGTTCTCGTTCTCCTGCTTGTTTATATCTATATGTTTTTCCAGAATAATTTTATTTTGCGTTAGAGTTCCTGTTTTATCGGAACACAATACATCCATTGCGCCTAAATTTTGAACAGAACTCAGCTTTTTAACTATGACTTTGCCTCTTGATAAACTCAAAGCCCCTTTTGAAAGGTTAATTGTTACAATCATAGGCATCATTTCGGGTATTAATCCCACCGCAACTGCAATCGCAAAAAGCAAAGCCTCTAACCAGCCGCCTTTATTAAAGGCATTTATTAAAAATACAATCAATACAATATAGGTCATAGCTTTTACCAACAGCATGACAAACTTATCTACACCCTTTTCAAAGCTGCTTTTTTGAGTTTTTTGAGTTATTTTTTCTGCTATTGAACTTAAATAAGTGTTGTTTCCTGTAGCTATAACAACGCATATAGCTGTTCCGCTGTTAACATTAGTCCCCATAAAACCAATATTTGGGATATCAAAAATATTATTTTTTAAATCATCTTGATAAATCTTTTCACTTTTTTCTACGGGCAAAACCTCTCCCGTAAGGGCAGACTGGTTAACATAAAGAATTTTTGAAGAAATGATTCTTATGTCAGCCGATATGATATTCCCCGCCGAAAGCCTGATTATATCTCCCGGCACAAGCTCTGATTGGGAAATTTCTTCTTCTTTTCCCGACCTAATTACTGTAACTGTTGTACTAACAAGTTTTTTTAATTTTTCAGCTGCTTTATCAGCCTGATATTCCTGAAAAAACGTTATAAATACATTAATAATAATCATTGCCAGAATAATAACAGCTGATTCTATCTCTCCTATGAAAAAAGATATAATTACAATCGTAAATAACAAAAGAACTAAAGGACTTGTAAATTCTGAAAGCAGCTTAATAAAGGCATTTTCTTGTTTATCGGCAGAAATAACGTTATATCCATATTTCTTAAAGCGTTGTTGTGCCTGTTTCTCGCTCAATCCCTCGAGAGAAGTATCTAGCGATTTTAAAAGCTCATCAATATCAGTTTGGGATGCCTGTTTTATGCTCTTTAAATTCACTTAAACAAAAATTCCATTTATTCAATATGAATAATTATGTTGCACTTTTAAGACTTATTAAATTAAACACCCGTTTAACTAATTTATTATTAAACATTATTCCAATGAAAATTCCTTAAGGTAATGCGAAACTCATAAATATTTGATTTGATTAAATTGATCGGATTTTTTGTATTGAAAACATTAATGAGTTTGTATTTATTTATAATTTTTCTTATAGTATTTATAGTTGGATTTATTTATTATATTCCGGCTATTTTTCCTGTATCATTTACTTTCGGACTGCATCTTCACGTTTTTTTAGAAACGTTAACGACAATAGTAATATTTTTAATATTTTTAAAAGCTAATCAACTATATTCAAAAACCAACGATAAAAGAATGGCAATATTGGCAGGCGGATTTCTAGCAGGAACTTTGCTTGGTATTTTACATATATTTTTTGTTTCTTCATTTCCTTATGACGCTACAACTATAGAGAATTTGCATAATCAACCGGGAGTTTTTTTCACTTTAATAAGAAGATTAATTATAGCTTTTTCATTATTTGTTATTATTTTTTATCCTCTAAATAAAACTCAAAAAACAAAAAATAATTTCAGAAAAAATATTTATATTATCTCAATATGTGCATTTTTTCTGACAATTATACTTAATTTCTTATTAACCCCTTATGAAACAGTAATTACATATGAAAAAAGATTTTTACTTTTAGTTCAAGATTTAAACATACTTGATATTATTCTGTTATTACTTACAGCCTTTATATTTTTAAATATAAAAACTGAGCAGAAAAAAATTCTTTTTTCTAATTTTATAATTGGTTTATTTATTGTTTCAATAGGCGAACTCATTATTTTAAATCCCGGTTTTCCACAGTATTTCGAGTTGTTATCTCATATCATAAAATTTGCCGGATATGTGCTAATTTTACTTGGAATTGATGAAATAACTCAAATGCCCGGGTCAACAAGCATTAGAGATAAATTATTAGCTTATGTATCATTAATACTGGTAGCTTTTTATACGATTTTTGTAACGATATGCTCTGTATTACTTAATATTAGATTTCCATCATTTGCTACTACTATATTTCTTGAATTCATTATAATCTTTTCAGCTATTCAATCTATATTATTTACACGCTTTATTACTCCTATTACATCTATTATAAAATCTGTCGAAAAATACAAACCCGACCAGGAACCTGAAAAAATACCTGTATTATCGAATGATGAAATTGGTATTTTAGCTGAGAGATTAAACAATATTATTGATGAAAATTGGAGCCACACAAAAGAATTACTTAGCAGACAGGCAAAAATCCAGGATTATGCGGACAAAGAGACTGCTTTGCATAAAATAACAAAGATTATCAGAAGTTCTCTCAATCTTGAGGATGTAAAACACGAAATAGTTAATCAAATTGCAACGCTTTTAAAAGCTGATAGAGTAGTTATTGCTTATTATGATTATGAAATAGAAAATTATATTATTTCAAAAAAAAGTGAATATAGAAGTTCAGACAAGGTAAAAACTTTTGTTGATCAAGATTTTACTAAAAGTATTCCAGGATTTGCTGAATTTATAAGAAACAAACATTTTCAGGGAAAAGATATAATTTTTAACGACCTTGAAAAGTATCTTGATGAAAATAATCTTAGAGGAACAGGTGCCGAAAATTTTTACAGAGAATTTGGGTTTACTTCATCAGCAGCAATAAACATATATTATAAAGGAATGTTTTTAGGAAACCTTGTAATTACTTTTGAAAATCAAAGAAATTTTACGGAAGATGAAATTAATTTAATTAGATTTCTTGCTGATCAATCCGGCGTTGCCATTTATCAGGCAAAACTTTACACAACTACCAAAAATCAAGCGGACAGAGCTGAATTAATCAGAAAAATTATTGAAGCCATTGGAGAAACACTGGATTTAGAAAAAGTTTTAAAAATAATATGCAAAGAAGTCTTAGACCTTTTTAAATTTGATAGAGTTTCAATCGTAAGTTATGCTAAAGGAACAAATTATTCTGAATGGTCTATAAGCAGTGAAGAAAAATCTAATCCTGACATTATCGGGATAAAAGATATTGCTTATCCTGTTGAATCTACTCAATTTATAGGCTTAACGGCAGTTGATAAAGGCAACGATATCATAATAGAAGATATTGATAAATTAGATAAAACAAATTTTCCTGATTATTTTATTAATGCGACTAAAATGCTAAATATTAAGTCCTATGTAATAATTCCTATAAAAAAAGAGGACGATAACTGGGGCGTTATGGCATTTTCTCAGGTGAATAATTATAGAAAATGGACTGACGATGAAATAGAACTTTTGCACACAATTGCAAATCAAGCTTATATTGCTATAAGACAGGCAGAACTTTATACAACCGTTAAAAACCAGGCAAATAGAGAAATTTTATTAAGAGAAATGATTACTACAATCAGAAGCACTCTCGAGCTTGATGAAGTAACAAAAAATATTGTTACAGTAATTGGAAAAGCTTTTAATGCAGATAGATGCTATCTAAGAATTTTTGACAAGAAAACAAATAAATATTTACCCACCACACCTTTTTCTGAATATTTATCTTCTCCGGACATAGAAAGTTTGATACATGTTGAACCAATACAGGAAGCCCTAAATATTTTAGTAGAAATGACACTAAAAAAAGGACTGTTAACAATTGAGGATACAGAAGATTTTTTAAGAAAAAATAATCTTGAAAATACAAGAGTACAGGAATATTTTAAAAATCAGAAAATCAAATCACTTTATGCACTGCCTGTATCAATTACTGAAGACGAAGAAAGTGTTATATTTCTTGTTTTTCACTATACAGGAGAAAGTTTTAAACTTACATCCGAAAATTATGAATTTTTTAAAATTCTTTCCGAACAACTTAGCATCGCTCTTTATCAGGTGAAACTTTATAACACTGTTAAAGACACCGCTGAAAAAGAAAAAATATTAAGAGAAATTATCAGTAATATTAAAACTTCGGAAAGTCTCAGTAGGGTATATAATTACCTGATTTCAAAATTATCCGATATCTTTAATACTGACAGGGTGATTTTTGTTGAAACTCAGACACTTAAATTTGAAAGCCCTGAAATAAAATATGAATGTTTAAAAAACAAAGAATTATATCCTATTACAAAATTCAAATTACCAAAATTTTTCACCAATACGCTAATACAAACAGAAAACAACCTACAAACTCTTATTATAAATAACATTCATGATTTTTATAAAGATAACAAAGAAGCTGAAAGTTATTTTAAATATTTCAATATAAACTCAATGCTTGCAATCCCTCTTGTCAGATATAATCACGAATTTAAGACTTTAGGCATACTTGTTTTATGCTCATCAGAACCAAAAGAATGGACTCAACAGGAAATTATTCTTTTAAAAGCAATAATAGACTCTGTAGTAACCGTTATCTGGGAAATCACCAAATTAGTCGAAATAGATGAATTAAGAAATACTTTTATATTAACACTTGCCCATGACATTCAAGTTCCTCTGGTAGGACAACAAAAAGCTCTTGAATATTTAGCCGCAAGACAGGCTAATGATCCGATAGGAAGATACATAGACTTTATTAACCAGACAATAGAGAGCAACAAAAGCTTATTTAAATTATTAACAAAATTATTAGACAGCTATCAATATGAATCAGGAAGAAAAAAACTGGTTTTCAGAAGCCATAATATGTCAAAAATAATAAATGAAGCCGTAAACGAACTAAGCGAATCAGCTAAATCAAAATCTATGACAATAAATATTGATTTTGAACAGGCTATTCCTGATGTTGCTATTGATAAAACTGAAATTAAAAAAATTATTTACATTATTTTAGACAATGCCATTAAGTATACTCAAGAAAATGGAATTATTGATATAAAAAGTTATAGAGAAAATAACAGGTTAATAACTTGTATAAGTGACAATGGTCCGGGTATAACTCCAGACATGAAAGAAAAACTCTTTCAAAGATACGCCATGGCTCAAATAATTGAAAGAAAAATCGGAACAGGATTGGGATTGTTTTTGGCAAAACAAATCATAGATGCGCATAATGGCAATATCTGGTTTACAACAGAAGAAGGAAAAGGCTCTAAATTCTGTTTCTTCGTACCTATAGCTTAAAAGAAAAAGGGCAGCGAAGCTGCCCTTTTTCTTATTTATTTAATTTTTATTTTATGTTCCAACTTGCCAGCTGTTCATATATTCAACCATTGCAGGTGTTAATTCATCTATTGAAACGCCCATTGAAGCAAGCTTAAGCTTAGCAATATTCTGATCAACTTCTTTAGGAAGAACATGAACTTTATTTTCAAGTTCGCCTTGATTTTTGATTAAATACTCAACAGCAAGAGCCTGATTCGCAAAACTCATATCCATTACGCTTGCAGGATGTCCTTCCGCGGCTGCAAGGTTTACGAGTCTTCCTTCGCCAAGAACCAGAACTGATTTTCCTGATTCTAATTTATGTTGATCAAGGAAAGTTCTAATTTTTTTATGACTTTTTGTCATTTTATTAAGTCCCGCCATATCTAATTCAAGGTCAAAATGTCCTGAATTACATACTATAGCGAAATCTTTCATTAATTTAAAGTGATCTGTGTTGATTACGTGTCTGTTTCCGGTAACTGTTATGAAAATATCACCTAAAGAAGCGGCTTCTTTCATAGGCATAACTCTAAAGCCGTCCATTACAGCTTCTATAGCTTTAACAGGATCAATTTCTGTAACAATAACATTTGCGCCTAAGCCTCTTGCTCTCATAGCGCAACCTTTTCCACACCAGCCATAGCCGACAACCACAACATTTTTTCCTGCGATAAGAATATTTGTCGCCCTTATTACGCCATCTAATGTACTTTGACCTGTTCCATATCTGTTATCAAAGAAATGTTTTGTCTGGGAATCATTAACCGCCATAGCAGGGAAAGTTAAAACTCCGTCATTTTCCATTGCTTTAAGTCTTACGATACCCGTGGTTGTTTCTTCGGTAGTGCCGATAATATCTTTAATTTGATCGGGTCTTTCTTTAACAAGAGTAGCAACAACATCCGAACCGTCATCTATAATAATTTGAGGTTTGTGATCAAGTGCGATATTTACGTGTTTGGTGTATGTTTCCGCATCTTCGCCTTTTATTGCAAATACAGAAATTCCGTAATCTTTAACAAGGGAAGCAGCAACGTCATCTTGAGTAGAAAGTGGGTTTGATGCGATTAAAACCGCATCAGCCCCGCCTTCTTTAAGAGTAATTGCAAGGTTTGCAGTCTCTTTTGTAACATGAGCGCATGCTGCAATTCTGATGCCTTTAAAAGGTTGTTCTTCTTTAAATCTTTTTCTGATTGAAGTTAATACAGGCATATCTCTATCTGCCCATTCAATTTGATTTTTGCCTGACTCAGCAAGATTAATGTCTTTAATTTCATATTTTACTTTTGTTGCTTCTGTCATTTTATTTTCTCCATCTGTTGCTACCTTGTCATTGCCAGGAGGCGTAAAACGCCGACGTGGCAATCTAAGTTTTTAGTATAACAAAAAAGCATAAAAAAGTGCAAAACTGATTTTTATTGAAAAATTATTTAACAACTCAAGTTATTTACTATCTATTTTCACATTTTTGTAAATTTCTTTAATGGTGTTTTTATCTCTGGCAGAAAGCATTTTTGCGGAAAAATTGCTGTACATTATATCATTAGAGTCGGGGCTGTGAGCATAAATCCCGACAGAATGACCTAATTGGTGCATTGCAATCTGTTTTATCTTCTCCATTGACTGCTCTTTAGTCATACCGGAAGTACAATCCGTGTTTATTTTAACTTTCATTACTCTGTCATCAAGATTCAAGCTTTTATACTGAAGAACAGGAGATGCAACAGAGCCTCCAATTGAGCCAACCATAGCAATTGCAGGGATTCCCACCAAACTTCCCAATACCATTGCTGCAATGGAACCAATTTGGACAAGAGAACTTGCTTTTCCGTATTTTATTTTTTGTTTTTCTGTTGATATATCTTCTTTTTTCAACTCTGGCTGCCACGCGAAATCCTCAAAATAATCTGTCCAGACAATTTTTAAGTGTGATTTCATTGGATCATTTGAGATTTCAAATTTTATTTTGTCACCACTTGCATTTTCCCACTCTTTCATTGCATCTTTAACGGAATCTTTATAGTATTTCTTGTAAGTTTTAACATCCGCATCGTCTATATAAACAAGAATAGGCATTTTTCCGAAAATTCTTGCCGTTCCGTTGCTCTGTTCAATTATATCCTCAATATAATCCTGCTCCTGCGTGAAATTATTTACAGGTTTCTGTGCAAGCTCCGGCAAAACAGCCTTTCTTAAACGATCTAACCTTAGAGTTAAACTTTCATCATTATAATTTTTATTAAATACATCTTTTTCAAGCTTTTGAATTCTCTCTACTACAGGTAATTTATCCTGAGCTTCTCCATAAATCTTTATTTCTATTAGCTTTACAAGCTCTGGAATTGAATTAGGTGTAGAAACACTCATGGGTTTAAAGGAGGAAAGCGTAGACTGATTTCCCTCATTTTTAAGCTGAGAGAGACCTTCTCTTGCCTTCTGCGCCTGCTCGGGAAGCACGCTGTATTTTAAAGAATTTTCAAGATCTTCTCTTGCTTTTTCTACATTTCCGCTGTGAAAATTATCAGAACTTTTTGAGTAGTAAATATCAGAAAGAAGCTCTTTTGCGTTTTGATCGGATGAACGAAGTGAAAGCACTTTCTGGCAGTATTTTATAGCCTCGTCATATTTTTTTTCATTTGCTAAATTAAAGGCATAGCTTAAATATGAAGTAATTGCATTGTCAATAAAGACTTTATTCTTTTCAACAGAGTATGCTTTTTCATAATACTGCGCGGATTCCAGAAATTTACTTTGAATATAAGCCTTGTGAGCCGTTTCTGATAATTGAGCAGCCGAATTTACCGCATAAACAGGCAGTGTTTCAAAAAGCAAAAATATTGATAAAATTAATGAAATTATTTTTGTATTCATGTCAAAAGTCTAGCAGAAATTTTTATTTTAAAAAATACTCCATATATTTATACACGTAGAGTCGAGGTTTTAGATGTAAAGACATGTTATGTTGAATTTTAAATCGTTGAAAACAGCCTTAAAAGAAGAGAACTGTCATTGC